>Ga0182004_10004723_pt1 | contig 11022 bp, 6 predicted proteins | sample Sormic07211540_1_FD_120479 | JGI IMG/M metagenome (GOLD analysis project Ga0182004, IMG submission 120479) | Endophyte microbial communities from Sorghum bicolor roots, Mead, Nebraska, USA - 072115-40_1 MetaG | ecosystem: Host-associated > Plants > Roots > Unclassified | place: USA: Nebraska...
GTTTCACCATCTTGCATGTGATCCAATCATTTTGCAGTAATTAAATGCTTTGCCCAACCTAGGAAACATCAAGGTGAAACTCATGCATTGTGGAGGTTGTTTCATTGTTCGTTTCATTGATGCTCTGTCAGCAGATTTGTTTTGGAAACAGTGCATTGAAATGGGCCATTGAGACTGGCCTAAACATACAACCAAAAACAGTTGGATCTGTTTGGAGTGGGTCCACTTTTCTTAATTTTGCCAAACTCAAATACCAAACTATTGGAGATACTATTTTTTCACTTGATATATGTTTTAGTCACTTGCCAAATCATAAGATTTGCCAAGTGATTTTTATCAGATTGTTGGAGATGCTCTAAGGAGAATAAATATTTTGGGATGCACGAAATTGGTTCAATGAGAGCACCTCCAAGAGACTAGGTAAAATTATATTTTAAACTACAAGATTTAGCCATTGTGTAAATAAAAAAACTCACTCAAAGCATAGAGTTCTATAACAGCCTTTGCGTATGATAGCTAGTGAGGACGACATGCTATATATGACAAACGAAAGTTTAGGAATAACAAACTTGTTATTTTAGCATACCTGTTGGACTTTAATTTTTGCTTTAAAAATATAAAAATAGCCTAGATAATATAGATAGCATATCTATTAGAGTTGCTCTCAAGTTATGCATATTTCAGTTGATATACAAGTCATACACGCATAAAAGATAGTACTTCCTCTATATACGATTCAGAAGGCGTTTAGAACAGCAAAATAGTCTCCAAAACATAACTTTGATCTCTTATTTTTATAGAAATATTTAAGAAAAATGATATATGTATATTTTTATGAAAGTATTTTTCAAGACAAATCTATTTATAAAATTTTCATATTACAAACTCAATAATTAAAAGTTATTAATTATTTATATTTCCAATATTTGACTCAAATCTTTTTCGAAACAACTTGTAAATCCTATACGGAGGAAGTACATAGTAGGGTTTACTCATATTACATCGCCACTTGGTGGAATCACACTCACACACACAGCAACTGGAACAGCATCTAGGTAGGCAGCGATGGGCGAACTCCGAATCCTCCAAACTTAAGCATAGGATGAGACGGCTACACCTCCAGTCATCGCTCGCATAGTTGTACTCGAGGTCAGAACCTATTTCTAAAGTATAGTACGGTTTGTACTAGCTACTGGCTCGCACTCTATGCTTTGCGAAGCTTTGTGGTAGGTGAAATGCAAGGATATTTAACAAAAGGACCTAATTTATGGTTGTAGTTTCCTATGCAAGTAAGTCACGATTTTATAATAATTCAGCAAGTTTTAATCCAACTCCACACATTTTGATGAGGTCTAGGCCCGATTTTCGGAGAGATAATTGGTAAATTCGATTTGTGGAGAACTTGACGTTGGCGATCCGGTTTCAAATCAGCACGATTCGAACCCTGCAACCGTTACACCACTGCTCCGTTGGTTATCAACCAAGCACAATTTGATTGACCTCGCCAAGAAGGCTATTCCTCCAAGGAAACGAAGAACACAAGCAAGAAGGTATATACGCACAATCTGAAATTGCAAATATCAATGATGTAAATATTAATGAAGGGTTCAAGAACTTAGTTCTAAAAGACTAATTGACACAGTGGAGAAGATCAAGAACGGGTGCTCTAGATCACTATAAAAGGATTTGTCACCACAGTTACAATAAATGATTCAGTTTCTCAATGAAAAACTAAACTCTAAACAAAACCTAAGTCTAAACAGCGATGACTGCGTGGAATATAAAAAAGAGACGACCTAGGGTTAGAGGCGACGTAGGGGAGGCGCGCCCAAACTTACGCTTAAGGCCCGAACTCGATACATAGACAAGTTGGCCCAAAATAGGTGATGCAACACCTTTTCATGGTCACACAGATTAATCCACGGCTACTCTGGAGCTGGGACGATCCAAAATGATGGCGTAGCTGGGACGATCCAAAATGACGGTGTCGTTGTCCCCTTTCCAACGAGTCTAAGATCACCCCATTTCAATGTCGTATGAAGAACTTATGATCAAAACACTGACGACGTGTCTGCTGAATTCGAGAGTGACGTGGTAGCTGAGTTGGAGATGAATTGTAACTTGGAAAAGACGATGGTGTCAACGTGTCCAGCATGGCTGTAACACCCGATTTTAAGGATAAAATCATGTATGCACCATATGTGAGTTTTAGAAGTCAAATCCCACATATAGCTACAAATAAGGAGTAATATCAAAAGACAATGCATAATATATATATAACATACATAATAAATCAGAGATAACCTTAGACAGCAAACAACGGAAGATAACTTCAACTTCGGTATTAACTTCACTCTACAGGATCCAAACTGACTGGTTGATTACAAGCCCAAACCTTTTCATAAAGGGTGTGGTGGAAATAGTAAGAGTGAGTCCATGTCGAACTCTACAAGTATAGCAACTAGATTGTATAGATCCCACAATCTCATGATCAATGTGACATAAATAATGTAGAGCATTAAACAATAAACAATGAGTATCTTAACACAACAAGAATCATCATCCTTAATGTAAGAATCCCAAGGCCGCTCTTGACCATGAGTAGGACTAGTATACCAGTTTTAAACACTCTATAGAGGTTGTACATCTTTGTCCATGAGTCATGATTTACTCTTTCGCCCGAGGTGATCAGCTTCTTAACCCACTACCAAGGAAGGTCGGCAGGGATCATTATAAAGTCTTTGAAAAATTCGTCTAACATGTTAGGGGCGTAAGGTTTCCCATACGCGCAGATATAGAGCCCCATTCCAATGGCACAATAACGCGCAGCCTATAAACATAAAAACAAAGGCCACGCTATACCCAAAACGGCAAGCCCCTCTAGCACCCTTTTGGGTAATCTCTAACAAGCTAGAAAATGTCTTCATAATGAGCTAAAGCCAGAGCTATTATAGCCCTCATGGTTGCACTGTTGTCCCGGGCGATCACGTACAGATAAATCCTCAAGTTGCCAAAAAGTCATTTTGATCATTTGTTGCTTAAACATTAATCAAGTCACAAGATCATGGTCACAAAATTAAAACCCAAATTACTATACTTGCCTTAAACACTTGCTCAATTCTCACGCTTTTGGCCATCACCTTTTGATCTTCAGCGCCCACAAATGATTCTCGTCTACTTGTAGCAAGTACACACATAGGCGTTACAAGCAACAAATAAAAACAACTAACAACAATACACTATACAAGATTAAGCAATATACTAAAAGATAGGGATTGTCACTATGGTCATGAGAACGCAATATACATCGAGATCGAAGCTAGGGTGCAAAAGAATCGACCATCGAGAGATTTATATTGTAAAAGAAATAATTATAAGCTAGATTTTTTGTTAAAATAAATCATATGAATAAATTAACACAAATTAGTAATTTTATAATTTTTTCCTTCAAACACCAAGTTAAAACCAACATATTTTATTCATAAATGTGGCCATATAAATTAAGCAAGTTAAACACTAATTTTACAAAGAAATAACGTGTGGAACATCTGTTGGAATCCTGTTCAAGCTAAGCAAGTTATAATTTGAGAAACATGATTATGTTAGTAGTTAATTATATTAACATTTATGTATAAACTACAACATGTAAAACCTACGTTGCTTTTAGTTTAGAAAAAAAATAATCGTATACATATTAATAAAACTTAATTTACAAATCATATGCACGTAACACGTTAAACATCGTTGTTAGCGCGTAGAACAGATGTGGAAGATAGAACGTGAACGTGCAGGGGCTCACCATCAATAGAAGACGAGGAGACGGTAGCGTGGCACATCGGGAATTCAGGGTTCGTGTCAATGTAGATCTTCACGTCAATGAGTTGTCTATCAATGATGACTGGACCTTAATGGCTTGCTGCAGGAGCCAAACGACCACACAGATTTGCATCCGGCAGGCCAGGCACAAGCCGAACCATGGAGCCACGGTGATCGGTGACGCAAGGATGAGCATAGCTACTTGTGCTAGGAGCTATAGCCTTGTTACATGCAAGTCATGTCACGATGTATAGAAGCTGTAGGCACACATAGATGATAAGCAATAGGCAACATGGTTGCGGGCACTAACAAATTCCAAGAAGAAAGAAAAAAGATTACAAGATTTACCAAGTGCCCCATTATATCATAGATACGTCCATCTTCTCGCTTGTGTGGCTAGCTGAACCATGGCTATGGCTGTGCCGAGGTTGGATGATGGTGTCATAGCTAGTGAGATATACAAGATGACGTAGCAGAGAAAGGAGGAAATTTTGATTTACTACCGAGGGCCTCCCCTCATAGTAGTTTTGATGTGATTTGGCCACGGCGCTGGTACAAATATATAGAGAGGAAAACTCTTTACATCTACTAGCAGTATGATACTAATTGATTTACATCCTCCATCTTTACTAATAGGTTTAATTAATTATTAAAGTCCATTAGTAAATAAAGGTATAGGCCTGAGAGAGTCGGTGGATAATTATGCTCAGATTTTTTTTCTATTTTCGAAATCAATTAATTTCGTAGATAAAATAATTCTAGAAAAGTCTAGAATTATTATTTAAGGCATGAAAAATACTCCGGAAGCTCCAAAAATTTAGGAGAAATTATCAGAGACATTACAAAATATGAAGAACCCAAATAAAGTATTTGGAGCTCATGATGAGATAATTTGGGGCATCTAAAAATTAGATTATGCCCATAGAAAAGGCTAGAAAAATACGAAGAAGTTTGTAGAGATTGCTTGATGGACGAGAAACTCAAACGAGTGACTTAGGTTTGAAAGAAAAGACTCTGATCGAAACCTTGAGCTAAGAGACAAGGAATTTGTTTGTAGAAAAAGATAAATACGTGCCGAATAAGGAAGATCGATCTACTAAACGTATTTTAAATATTTTTCTTACTATCAACACACAAAGGAGTAATAAGCAGACATCACCCGAAATCATATGCACCAGCATGTATGCACAACCATGTTGCTAAGCCTTATGATAAATTTTAATCTAATGAAAAATATTATTTTTCCTATATTTTCATGAGCACAAAAAATATAAAACTAAATCAATTTTCATCTATTTTGAAAGGAGCAAATTTTATGGTGTTACAATTCTACCCCTTAAGATGAATCTCATCCACGAGATTCGAAAAGACGGTGATCAAATAAACATGGACACTCCACTTTTGAACCTTATTCACTTTTTGGAGTAGCTCCTTCTTAGTAGCCATTCCATTGCTTTCGTCACTCCGGACATCTCCATCAACTGTTTCCAAGAGTTCAGTAGGGTAATAGATAGGGTTTTTTACTCTAGCTCATCCTGGGGTATATGTTCCTTACCTATCCATTTAGAACCTGATGCCTTTCCAACCATGTTATACTCAACTTTCTCCTTATTACTTTCATCGTCCAGTTAACATTCCACAATTCATCTTGGTCCCAAGGTGAGCTCTATTAATTACAAATTTGTAGTGTTAGTGACATCACTCAAGTTCCGCACACAAATTCTCAACCCTAGTGTCGTCTGAACTTCCATAGCACACTCTCAGAGCATCGGTATCGACATATACTTCTCCAAATGATAGCACCAGTATTCCAAGTAATAGTTAATTCCAACTCAATAATAATGACACTAGCTCAAAACCAACTTACTAAATACGTCCTTTAGATTCTTGTGGTCCCCGTAGATGTCACTCTTATTATCCGTGTAAATTTTAACTCACATCCTTGGGTAAGTACCACATGATTATTTTCCCTGGGCTCTTCTCCATAGTTCTATTACTAGAGATAACCTATTCAAGTAGAGAACCTCCTTCACTCAAAACTTACTAGCCATGCTTGGTATAACATCGAGGTTGTCTAAGTCTCTAAAGAACAAACTGTAGATGTCCAATATCTCCTTCCTATGTATGTCTTCGATGCCAACTTGTCTTCGGTATGGTGAAGATTGAACTCCCAATTGATAATAACTTAAAGCAAAGATCAATCCTAATGATTAACATAACTTCTTGATCCAAAAAGTAACCAATCTTGAACAAGTACAAGGATACCTGCACTTGACAATGACTTCTCATCTAGAGGCATAACAGATACTCTAGAATGCATGAAACCTTCATTTAGCAACTTTCTTATCTAGGCTATCCCCCTTAAGAAAAGATAAACGAGGGGAACAACAAAGGGTAGCATGAACCTTTTCCTAGACAAGTTAACCAGCATTGAAACCTTCCGACATCCCAAAGAACTTAACTGCTAGGGAAGAAACAAGCATCCTGAATTTTTCTCGCGATATGAAAAACACTAGCATAGTAAAACAGATATAACTCTTGTTTTGTTAAGCCAATAGAATTGTAGCTTATACCGTTAGAAAGCTTGTCAAATTCCCCACAACTTTCTTATAGAAGACTTTCTTAGGTTCTATCTTTAAGCTTAGGTAAAACAGCCAAACATAATATCCATCCCGACAATGTCTCAGAACAGATGCAGTAACTTGCAAAAATCATACCTCGAGCTATTTAACTCATATAGTGACGATCCTTACATTGTTGAAAATCCTATGAAGTCCTCTACAACTTTCGTATACAAGGTTTTCACAAATTCTGATGTTAAGTTGTCAGAAAATAGGAAATACTAAAACTGTCCAGACTTTGAAACAGAACAGAAACATCCAATCCAATTGTAAATGTCATATCTCAGATTCTACTAATCCGATAAAGTTTCAGGTTACACCTTTGGAAAGCTTGGGAAATTGTCTACAACTTTGCTACAGAACACGTTTCCAAATTATATATTTACATTTGTCTCAAATAGTAAGCAATCGAAACTGGTCTAGATTCCTAACAGCACAACTGTATCATTTTATGATTTTCATAACTCCAATACCAAGATAGCTATGGGGTGATTCTTGAGGTCAGAGAAAAATCTTGAAGTCTACTATCATCCAAAATTGTCTCATAATTTTTGGTCATCCAAGAATAGAGATATAAATCGATTAAGACATGATACTTTGGAAGGATTGGATTAAGATAACAGAGGAAACTAAAACCCGGCTATTTATTTCATTAATCCTTAAACCTTAGACCTATAAACTAATGAAATTGTAGAGAAAAATCTACAAGATCATTGCACCCATAACAAAGATCCAAATCAAACATAAGCATAATGATAAACCAACTAAGCACGTTCGCACTTCACTCAACTTGCGATACTATCATTCTCTTTATAGTAAGGTAAAGATCCTAAAACTCCTCTTTCAAAGACGCAAGAAGGTGATAAGAAAAGGTTCTAAAAGCATACCAAATCAAGGAGTGAAGATGAGAACAAGGACTTTTAAAATAAGCAACAAGGTGGAGATAATTAGTAAGGGAAGGGATATAGTGTAGAGGAAAATACCAAGGGTGTTATAACCATTTCAAAAACCTTAAGACGACCAATTTCTAACTAGTCTTGTGTCCTATAGTCAACATTGCTTTGATACCACTATGTAATACCCGATTTTAAGGACAAAATCAGATATGCACCATATGTGAGTTTTAGAAGTCAAATCCCACATATAGCTACAAATAAGGGGTAATATCAAAAGACAATGCATAATATATAACGTACATAATAAATCAGAGATAACCTTAGGCAGCAAACAACAGAAGATAACTTCAACTTCGGGTATTAACTTCACTCTACAGGATCCAAATTGACTGGTTGATGACAAGCCCAAACCTTTTCCTAAAGGGTGTGGTGAAAATAGCAAGAGTGAGTCCATGTCGAACTCCACAAGTATAGTAACTAGATTGTATAGATCCCACAATCTCATGATCAATGTGACATAAATAATGTAGAGCATTAAACAATAAACAATGAGTATCTTAACACAACAAGAATCATCATCCTTAGTGTAAGAATTCCCAAGACCGCTCTTGACCGTGAGCACGACTAGTATATCAGTTTTAAACACTCTGCAGAGGTTGTACATCTTTACCCATGAGTCATGATTTACCCTTTCACACGAGGTGATCAACCTCTTGACCCACTACCAAGGAAGGTCGACAGGGATCACTATGAAGCCTTTCAAAAGTTCGTCTAACATGTTAAGGGCTGCAAGGTTTTCCGGGTGCACAGATGTAGAGCCCTCCTTCCAATGGCACAATGACGCGCAACCTATACACGTAAAGACAGAGGCCACACTATACCCAAAATGGCAAACCCCTCTAGTGCCCTTTCGGGTAACCTCTAACAAGCTAAAAAAGTCTTCATATTGAGCTAAAGCTAGAGCCATTATAGCCCTCATGGTTGCACTGTTATCCCGGGTGATCACGTATAGATAAATCCTCAAGTTATCAAAAAGTCATTTTGATCATTTGTTGCTTAAACATTAATCAAGTCACAAGATCATGGTCACAGAATTAAAACCCAAATTACTATACTTGCCTCAATTCTCAGACCATCAACTTTTGGCCATCACCTTTTGATCTTCAGCGCCCAGGCGTTACAAGCATCAAACAAAAGCAACTAAAAACAATACATTATACAAGATTAAGCAATATCCTAAAAGATAGAGATTGTCGCTACGGTCACGAGAATGCAATATACATCGAGATTGAAGCTACGGTGCAAAAGACCATCGATCGATTTATATTGTAAAAGAAATAATTATAAGCTGGATTTTTGTTAAAATAAATCATATAAATAAATTAAGTCAAATTAGTAAATTTATATTTTTTTCCTTCAAACACCAAGTTAAAACTAACATATTTTATTCATAAATGTGGCCATATAAATTAAGCAAGTTAAACTCTAATTTGACAAAGAAATAACGTGTGGAACATCTGTTGGAATCCTGTTCAAGCTAAGCAAGTTATAATTTGATTAACATGATTATGTTAGTAATTAATTATATTAACATTTATGTATAAATTACAACGTGTAAAACCTACGTTGCTTTTAGTTTAGAAAAAAATAATCGTGTACATGTTAATAAAATTTAATTTATAAATCATATGCACGTAACACGTTAAACATCGTTGTTAGCATGTAGAACAGATGTGGAAGATAGAACGTGAACGTGTAGAGGCTCACCATCAATAGAAGACAAGGAGACGGTAGCGTGGCACATTGGGAATTTAGGGTTCGTGCCAATGAAGATCTTCACGTCAATGAGTTCTCTATCAATGACGACTGGACCTTGATGGCTTGCTGCAGGAGCCAAACGACCACACAAATTTGCATCCGGCGGGCCAGGCACAAGCCTAACCATGGAGCCATGGTGATTCGGTGAAGTAAGGATGAGTCGAGCTGCTTGCGCTAGGAGCTATAGCCTTGTTGCATGCAAGTCATGTCAGGATGTATAGAAGCTGTAGGCACACAGAGATGATAAGCAATAGGCAACATGGTTGCGGGCACTAACAAATCCCAAGAAGAAAGAAAAAAGATTACAAGATTTACCAAGTGCCCCATTATATCATAGATACGTCCATCTTCTTGCTTGAGTGGCTAGCTGAACCATGGCTATGGCTGTGTCTGAGGTTGGATGAGGGTGTCATAGCTAGGTGAGATATACAAGATGACGTAGAAGAGAAAGGAGAAAATTTTGATTTACTACCGAGGGCCTCCCCTCATAGTAGTTTTGATGTGATTTGGCCACGGTGTTGGTACAAATATATAGAGAGGAAAACTCTCCACATCTACATCAACTAGCAGTATGATACTAATTAATTTACACCCTTCATCTTTACTAATAGGCTTAATTAATTATTAAAGCCATTAGTAAATAGGTATGGGCCTGAGAGAGTCGGTGGATAATTATGCCTAGATTTTTTTCTATTTTCGTAGATAAAATAATTATAGAAAAGTCCAGAATTATTATTTAAGGCGTGAAAAATACTCCGGAAGCTCCAAAAATCCAGAGAAAATTATCAGAGACATTACAGAATATGAAGAACCCAAATAAAGTATTTGGAGCTCATGATGAGATAATTTGGGGCATCTAAAAAATAGATTATGCCCATAGAAAAGGCTAGAAAAATACCAAGAAGTTTGTAGAGATTGCTTGATGGATGAGAAACTCAAACGAGTGACTTAGGTTTAAAAGAAAAGATTTCTGAGAGACTCTAATCGAAATCTTGAGCTAAGAGACAAGAAATTTATTTGTAGAAAAAGATAAATACGTGCCAAATAAGAAAGATCGATCTACTAAACGTATTTTAAATATTTTTCTTACTATCAACACACAAAGGAGCAATAAGCAGACATCACCCGAAATAATATGCACTAGCATGTATGCACAACCATGTTGCTAAGCCTTATGATAAATTTTAATCTAATGAAAAATATTATTTTTCCTATATTTTTATGAGCACAAAAAATACAAAACTAAATCAATTTTCATCTATCTTGAAAGGAGTAAATTTTAGGGTGTGACAGTGGCGATGTCCTCATCATCCTTTCCTTCTTGAATTGGAGTCGTCCTCGACTCCATCTTGGTGATGTCCTCATCATCCCCTCCTTCCATAATTGGAGTCGTCCCCGACTCTTCCCCATCAACGAACTCCTGCAAAATGTTAGTGACAGCAAACAATGCACAAGACATAATAGGTTGACAAAGCATAGTATAACATGGTGCATCTAGATTATCACATAACGCAGTAGTAGCAGAAGTTGTAGCAAGTAAAGCACCTCCATGTAACTTATTCCCATTATTTTTATCAATGTCTATAGGAGGTTTATTGTTAATCTCTTTAGCATGTTTAACATATCCATTGGTGACAAAGGCAGCAAAGTAATGTTCTTGTTCTTATGTATAAAAGTGTATATATTAGTGTTGATGGGAAATAAGACCAAGTTCTATATACACAAAAGCCCGTCAACAGTCCTCGATCGAAGGAAGATAAGCATCACATGAACATATTTATCACTAATAAAGTTCCACTTGTACTCTTAGCTTGTTCAATGCAGGGAAGAAGGAAATGAGCCCTGTGGGCCCCATAACCTAGGTCGACCGA
>Ga0182004_10004724_pt1 | contig 11022 bp, 6 predicted proteins | sample Sormic07211540_1_FD_120479 | JGI IMG/M metagenome (GOLD analysis project Ga0182004, IMG submission 120479) | Endophyte microbial communities from Sorghum bicolor roots, Mead, Nebraska, USA - 072115-40_1 MetaG | ecosystem: Host-associated > Plants > Roots > Unclassified | place: USA: Nebraska...
TATATATATATATATATATATATATATATATATATATATATATATATATATATATATAGGAGTTGCTTGATATCGTTGATGCATTACTATTCTTTGGAATGCCACCTGTCTACTCACCTTGTCCTATGTAGTATAGGCTCGGAGTCATTGCTTAGCTTGCTTAGTATGATAGAAGTCGAGTGATTTCCTATCACCTGTGAGATATAGGTGGATACCAAAAGGGTTAGTATGCTTGATATCATGGAGAAATAACCAAGTGTGAGAAAGTAAGTTGAGACCGGGTAGAGCTTTATGGGGGACGTTGGACCATAGTGGTTCTCTATGTGTCGATTAAGGACTGGTCATTGACGGCCCTCTTGTCATATTGAATGTATGCTCCACACTTAACTGGAAGGATAAGTCATTCCGACTGTGAAGCCGGAATGCTATTCGGGCAGGGAATCGATCTGTTGTACGCACTGTATTGGTGATGGTTTAGAAGACTAACGAGGGCGCGGCGTGCAACCTTGGTATGCCTTAGATACCTCGGTCGCCGGAACAGTCCACGGGTATGGTGGTGCCTATCGAACCCATGATTTGGTCCTAGATAATGTAGACGGTGACCTATAGCTCACTTGATTCGTGAGTGTAGTTTGTGTGGGGAATAAAATCACTAGCTGGTTAGTAATCGATTTGAATCGTTATCGCTTCTGGATAATAAGCACTTGATTTCAGCTTCGTCCTTGTAGTAAGTACTGTGAAACACTATTGGTTATGTATATGATGAAGTTGGGAATACTATATGAATTTGGTACTATTATCTGAATCAAGTGATTGCTATAGCATAGGTGCTAACCTAGATGACGGGTTGATACTACTTAACTTGAGCTAAATAATGAACAGGTTACTCACCTAGTAACTTAAGCTTTTACGCAAGGTCATGTCACCTATCCCACTATACAACCTTACATGATTCTTGGAGTCGTTTATTTCTGGTTTATAACGGGTAAGTCTAGCTGAGTATATTCTCGTATTTAGGGCTTTGTTCCCATGTTGTTTTATAGATGGGTAGATGTATTATGGGTATTGCATCAATTGTCTTTATCCAGCTATGGGAGATGATTAGACCAAGGGCATGGTCCCTCTGACACACCTTTTGCTTTTACAGGAATGATTAGACTCTGACACGTAATGAACTAAGTGTGTGTGTGGTTTTAGAACTAAATGCTTCCACTACTTTTGAATTTGGTTTGTAATAACTTTTATTCGAACTGCGATGAAATCCTGAAATGTCGCGAATGTTTATGTAACTTATGGATGGCGACCGCTGAACTTATTACGATCTTGGTTGTGCATGTGGAAAAGTTTGAAATCCTTTGAGATTTCACAAACTACCAGGATTATATGAGCATAAGTTTGATAGTTCGACTGTGGAAACGGTTGCTACTAGACTTAATCTCTTATAATTTGGGTAGTTCTATTACACTGTCTGAGGAGGAATAGCATGCATAGGCGATGATGGAGGCGGGTCCGCCATGTGCAGAGCAACCATCGCTAAGAAAGTAGCAACCTGAAGCAAGATAGTGAACTCCTCAAGCATTGGGTCAATCCACACGAGTGGCGTCGAGCTCCTGAGCGGTCTATCCCGTGAGGTCTAGCATAGGGGAGTCACTGGCTTCGACGGTAGTAGCACTGTTTCCATCACCGCTAGAGGTGGCGGCCCTCACTTGCTTTCCTCGTTGTCATCGTCGATGTCGCAAGCTTCCCTCGATGCTTGCCATGGTAACCTGCACGACCCCCCGCGCAAGTCAAACTGCGGGACACGCGCTGGGGTGCCACAGCATGCCTGGGGCACCTACGGTCCTTGGCAAGGTAGTGGAGACCACGACAGCATAGGCAGCGCTGAGATAATTGGCAAGTCACTACTTGATCAGTAGAGGATAAACAGTTAAAGCATCTCCCAAAAAGCTTCGCGGGGATCTTCTAAGGCTGCTGGCGCTGCAATTGGCTAGTGCGAGACACAGCCGAGGTGGTAGCCGGTCCCGTCTACTGTCGATGGAGTACCTCCCGCCACTCGTCAGCGTCAGGGGAGGAGATCCAACCACGGCGGCACTGGCGAGCAGGGGTGTGACCCTCCATAGGCCACATAGGTAGGCCACACACTAGCTGTGGGCACGACCAACTGTGCCACCTCTGACCACTACCTTGTCGCTGCCTTTGGGGGTCCGCTCTAGCTTGGCCTGAGCCCGAGGCGGGGCGAGCCGAGACAGCCTTTGTCATGCAGCGCACGGCGCCGGGGTAGCAGGTGTGGTGGCCATCGATGGAAGCCTCAACGCCGGTGTCCGCCCACAAGCGATGCAACGAGCGCTCCCCCAAAGCAGGCCAGAAGGGAGTTGCGGTCACCGAGTGGGAGGGGCTTGGGGTGGCCGACGCTGAAAGCCCAAGTCCTGACCCTGCAGCCGCCGCAGAGACGCCGCCACCGCCGAGGCTCGGGCCCGACCGGGAGCAAGAGCCTGGAGGCACCAGCAGCCATGTCACGCATGCACATGCCCCTAGAAGGACATCTGTCGTGGGCGGAGCGCACACACGCACACATGGAGGAGAGGGGGAGACGGCGGCCCCAGGAGGAAGCAAGGTAGGTCCGGCGACCACCGTCGATGCTGCCGACGGGGAGTGGGCTAGGGTTGGGGTAGGGGAGGAGGGGGGCACGGGAGAGGTAGAGGCAGGTGGGAAGGCGAGGGCGGTGGAGGGAGAGAGGGGGCGGGGGGGGAGGCAGCAGCCCCTACAGGGGGCGTAGGCCCAGTGACCGCCGCCGCCGGTGGGGAGTGGGCTAGGGTTGGGGTGGGGGAGGAGGAGGGGATGCGGGAGAGGTCGAGGGAGGTGGGGAGGTGAGGGAGGTGGAGGGAGGGAGGGGGCGGGGGAGGAGGCAGCGATAGCGTGGGGTCAGGCAGTGTTGGGGTCGGGTTGGGGGCAGGGATTTGGTCACTAGTTTTGTGGATCTCTATTTGTGGTAGTGATGAATAGAAGTGATCCGAAGTCAAGGTCTATCAAATCACGTTTTATCGTCTTCTACTATCTACTACAACTAAAAAGAACAAAAGTAAGACCACCAAACGGTGTGATAATTTTTTGAGGTCGCTTCTACCTCTTTCTACGATCCCACAACAACCTAATATGCATAGAAGGTGGAAGGGTGTGAAAAGAAATAAAGAAGAAGAAGAAAGGATTCTCGATGCAAATATATAAAAGAGAAAAATATATAAACATGGACGTGGAAGAGTGCGAAAAGAAATAAAAATAAGAAAAGATTCCTAATGCAAATATGTAATATTAGAATAAGTCGCATTCTCTCCGTACGTCGTTTGAATATATAGGAAGGAAAAAATTAGGTAGGATTTAAAAGGAAGGAATTCTCACCACGACAAGGAAAGGCTGGAATTCTCACGGTGGCAAGGAAATCTCGCACCCCTCCAGTCGCAACCATGACGTCGGCTTGATCTGAGAAGCCGGCGACGCCCTCGCCAAGACTGCTGTCGAGAGGAGAAGAGTTGGCACCGCCGCACCGCCCTGTCGAGAGAATAAAAGTCGGCAACGCTACGGAGGTATGATGTAGTGCTCCATCTGCCATGCCCGTGCGTTGTCGGGATTGCCGTGGCCACCGAGACTGTCGCCTTCGCGGCTCCTAGGGTTTGCGGTGGCAACGGCGGGCGGCGACAGCCGGGATTGCAGGCCGGTGAGTAGCACTAGGAAACGCCACACCGGCCATTTGGGCGCTGAAGATTCCTCGCCAGGTCACCTTCGTCGGGTTGGGCTCCGTCCACGACAGGTGCATGTTGTGGGAGTACTACGGCGATGAAGCCGAGTGTGCTTGAGGCAGACAGGATGAGTGTGGTCCTGCGCATGTGGCCACGATGGCACGGCAGGATGGGTCAACTGCACGGAACACGACCACCTACATCTTGAACACGGGAAGTCAAACGCCCAGGACCATTTGCCGTACGATGCGACGGCGAGGAGGTCACTTGAGGCTGACATGGGATGACACCGCGGATCCAGATTCAGTAACGTTCCTCAATAAAGTTACAACATAACTTTCTTTTCATCTCAGCCATCCAAATCAGATCCAAAGATTGTCAGCTCGTGGGACAACCTGTCAGTGACTTGTCGGTTTTCATCTGATTCCCTTGGGCTCTGGTGGCGTGCGACAATCCCCATTGCCCATGCGTCGGCGGAGGCGACGGAAGCCAGCAGCACGCCGCCTCAGGGCCGGTTGAGAGCTACCCCGCACCCTGTAGGACGCCGCACGTCGCCTCGGAGCTCGTCGTGAGGCACGCGCCTCGCTGCGCCATGGAGGATGACTCCGCCGCGCTGCGCGAGGACGGCCACGCCGTGTGCGCCGCCTTGGGACGGCTGCGAGCCGCGCCACGCCCTGCTGGACGTCGCACGCCGTGCCTCGACGGCCTCGCCGCGCCACCGCAGGCCGCAACGGAGCTCATCCCCGGAAGCGGGCCGGTGCTGATGCAGGTGACGCAGCGTGGCATGGCACGCTCGCTGCACGTCTGCGAGCTCGCCGTGCACGCTCGTAGCCTCGTAGTGCTAGCTGCTAGCTCGCCGCGCCGCTCTCTGTGCTGGCCGTGCACGCTCACCGCTTCGCCATTCATGATGGTCGCGCGCGTTCGCCTAGCTCCAGTCTCGCGTCGCCGTCTGCACCAACCACGGGCTCGTCGCTCTGCTATCCGCACTCGCCGCCTCGCCCTCCGCGGTGGCCGCTCACTCGCTCCTCTCTGGCCACGCTCACCACGTCGGTCGCGTGCCCGTCGCACTGGCCACAGGCCGCGAGCTATGGCTCGGTCTTCACGACCTCATCTTCTCCAACAGGAGCATCCATGGTGCCGCCGCCGGCGGCAGACGTCACCTCCATATGGTTTACTACAGCCTTGGCTACAGTTCTAGTGGCCGGGCCTGTCGCGCGTCGTCGCTGCAGCCCGCAAGGGAAGGCAGCCCGCCGGAGCTCTAGCATGGATGTGCCGCAGACTGCTGCTCGAGGGAACGAAAAATGCTAAGTGTTGCAAGCTTTGAATCCATTCTCAGTCGTTGGATAGGGAATGGAGGGTGGAGATCGTACAAAAGTTACAATGTAACTTTGCTCTGTAAAGTCACCCAATCTGAATCCTGACACCGCATGGGGTGAGCCTCTCCAACTCCACCTTCGGCTCGCCGCCCGTGCCTAGCCCCACTGCTTACACTGCACGGCCGCTGCTTTGGAGTGCCTGGTCTTTGCTTTATCTGTTTCTCTCTGATTAAGCAGCATACTGAGAGTGATTTCCTTCTTGGAATATTATTGCATGTTCTTGTAACCGTGATGTGCATATGTTGTTTTAGCTCTGGGACGGCTTACAGATTCTTGTGACCAAGAATCGGTATAATTGGCTTGGATTCGGGGGCGCGAAAGGAACTCCAGGTCTGAATTCGATCCTGCAGTTCTGAACCCATCTGTCTTAGCTTTCATTGGTAACCTCATTACCCACAATTTTTTCTCTTTTTTCAATCATGTTTGGCTTGATCAGGAGAGGGCGTTAAGGGAGATGTCTGGATCACCGGTGTTACTGCTAATGGAGGACTCCTCTACTGCCAACATTAGTCTTCTTCAACTTGATTTGCTTAACATTCACAAGTTTTTTTTGTCTGTTTGATCCCTTGTACTATTTCTGTTAAACTACCATGGAGAGCTGATTTTTTAATAGGGGATTGAACTGAATTTACACAACTTTGTTGCTGCAACACTGAATGATCTTTCTTTTAACTTTTGTTTCTGTTAAACTACTATGGAGAGCTGATTTTTTTTCTGTTTGATCTCTTGTACCTCCAGATGTCGTCAAAGAAATTGTCGATGCGAGGCGTAGTTTCACTAGAGGACAAGGATGTAAGAAGAGTACTACCACAGAGCACTGGATTCTAATATTTTTGTGATAAAACATGTTGAAACATGCCTTTATACTTCAAAAGTGTTGATCAACTGATCTTTAATTTCTTTGCCATAAGATCTTTACACTTATTTTAGTTTTATAATTTTATTTTTCTAGATGGCACTGTAGCATTAGCATGGGTAATATACTATTATTGAAATTGGCTTTGACTTGATATTTCTGTATTCAAGAGATTTCTTCCTACCCATGGGAGGATTGAGGAATCTGTCACTGCGCTCTAGGAGATGTAGACCAGGGTTGCCCAAGGTTTGTAATCCTTCCCATATGCGCTACTTTTCCATTCCAATAGGTAAGATCCACATCTGAAGTATGGTTAGTTGGGTAAAAAAATATCTTTGTAATAGAAATGCTTATATGTGGTGATTTGTTTCGTTGATGTGTGGAAGTACTGCACATTTATGGTACCATTGTTGTCGGATTGAATCCTCAAGAGTTTTATCAGCTAAACAATTCTGCAGTTCTCATGAATAAAACTATTTGTTGCTGCTAGATCTCTAAAAGACATCTCTTGATCCATATTTTTCAGTTGCATGGATATGATCAAAAAATGGAAATACCTGCTGCCACACTGCTGTTGCTGCTCTCTGCTTGCCAACACAACCAAGGTGAGTATGGGAAATGTGGCATGGTGTTTTCAGGTTTTTATTTCATCATCTTTAAAGTATATTTTCTCATGTCAAATATTCACTTTTATGCTGCTTTTAATTTATTGTTTCATCATAACTTATGTTAAAATGAAATGTTGTTTTCATGGTCAGCATGAAACTTGAAGTTGGTTGTGCCAAGGGACAACGAGGCTAGAGGGGTACATGGTGGTTGACATCTCAAGAAGAGTTTTAGATGTTAAAAATATTTGGTTGTATTATATTAGTTGAGTTTGAGATGTTAAAAAACATTAGTTGCATTGTATTTGGTTTCATCCATGAATCCTTTAGTCGAATAAAAAATTTGCGATAAGTCAAGTATGAAAATTTTTGTTTCTCATGTCTGTGGCTTTGTGAATTGCATAGATTGGTAAATAGAAGTCAACGTTTGATATAGCAGTGGTGACAATGAGGCCACCAGCGGAAAGTCACATCTGGGACCTCATGCCTGGCCCAAGAGATCCATGATCTAAGTGGCATATTGCTTGCCTTGCTGGTAAATGCAAAAGTTCATCCCCCTCGATAAGTGTTGTAAATTGAAATGCTGGTGGTTTGGTTGGTTTTTAATTAATAATTAATCTGTAATCCCTAGCAAGCACATAGATTTGTGATCCAAAATTACTATGGATTTGTCATAGTTTTGACCATAGTTCCTCTTCTATCTAGCTAGCCAGCATGATGAATTTGTTGTTAATCCGAGCACTTCAGATTCAGATTTGTATATCGAAATAAACAAAATATATGTGGAAGTATAGTTTTGAGGTAGGAGTAACTTTAGTGATGACAAAGATGTAGCAGGTGTAAGGTTAGCTTGTTCCCGGAAGATGACAAAGATGTTAGTTGCCATTGGAGGTCACCAGTGGCGTGCAGCATGATCCATCATCCATGTGCTTCTTGCACAGAGCATGACAGACAAGTGCTATCTTTTGCAGGAGTTGTACAATATCTTCAAGGTTAAAAAATAGTGGATTTTGGAGTATTCCATCCTGAAGATGTTAGTCTTGATTATGTATATTGAGTCCATATTCTATTCCTTGATTCACTCTTACTTCGAGAATGTTAGTCTCACACACCATTGGATAAATACTTATACTCTACTTTGAAGTCTTGATTATGTCTATTGAGTCCATATTCTAATCCTGGAGATGTTGGAGTTTCTTTGTGAGGTCCTTCGGTTTGTGAATGAACTTTCTTGTCTTGTATGAACTATGAAGAAGAATCAAGATTTCGAGAAAAAAGAACCACACATCTTTGATAATTAATTTGTAGTGGCATGTGAAGGTTCATTTCATCCTTGAGATAATTTGAAGTTGTTTTCATTTTTTTTTAATGTTAGGGGGTGAGTTTTCTCATTACTGTTAGGATAGAGATAATTATAAGAAGATGGAAAAAGTTATGTGCAAACCTTTTTCCAGTTGGAATAGTTCCATATCTATAGTTTTCAAATATTTTTTTTACTGTCAACGGAGGGAGTCGCTCCCCACCTGAAGTATATTTATATGCCCCAAACGACTGATGTTTAAATTACATGTGCACGCTTAGCATAGCGCTTAAAGATTGTAGGTCACAGCATCGTGATCAAGACAGAATTGGAAGGTACAATAGTAGGCATTCTAATCTATCCCTGGCCTTGTCTTGCCATCTGGAAGACGGAACACCAGGTGTCGGCAATTGCTTTTTTCAGGCGTGCAAGCCTGTGTTTCCACTGGATAGCAGCAAGCATACATAGGGTAAGGACTTGGTCGGGGGTTTGAGTTTCATTGTTGAAGATTTTTGTATTCCTTGCTTTCCAAATCTGCCAGCAAACCAGCGCAATGAAGCTGGGAACAGGTCCAGAGGCACACCCGTCGGTGGTGAGATGGAGTAGAGGGCCGATACATCGAAATCTTGTTGGAAGACAATCCCAAGCCTGCTCCAAACCTGTTTTCCAAGGTCACAGCCCCACATGATGTGTTCAGGTGATTCTTCGGGCGCCTGGCATATCTCACAGGAGGGGTTGTCGACGACATGTTTTTTGAATAATAATGTCCGGCATTGAATCCTTCTTTGAAGGAGAAGCCAAATGAACAATTTCACCCTAGGAGGTGCTGGGGTTTTCCAAATAAAATCAGCCCTGGCAACATTGGCTTGCCCACGGGCCATAAGCATCCTATAGATTGCCCCGCTAATGATATCAAGCCAGCTCGGCTCGTTAGTGGCTCGGCTCGTTATAGCTCGGCTCGTTATGGATTGGCTCGTTATAGCTTGTTATACAAACGAGCTAGAAGGCTGGCTCGGCTCGGCTCGTTAGTGAGCTCGAGCAGCTCGTTGGGCTCGCGAGCCAAATCATAAAAATATAGTACAAAGAGACTATAAATTTATAAAAGTAATTGAGCAACAAATACATCACATGCATACTTGAAATAAACAAAACAAAGTACTTATATCTTTAACAATTCAACAAACAAACTAGAGTTTTGTCCAGCCAGCCTATTACGATCACGACCGTGGCTATTTGATAGTCATACTCATACAGTTTAAGCATCATCCATTGACGGATAAAGTTAGGGATTTACGAATGGGCAGGTCGAGCTACTGAGAAATATTAGGCATGTAGCCGAGACAATTTTAGTTGCTAGCATGATAATTGACTGGCTCGTTATGGCTCACGAGCTGGCTCGTTATAAAACGAGTCGAGCTCGAGCCAAGCTATTAACGAGCGAGTCGAGCGAGCTAGCGAGTTACGAGTTTTTTGTCTAGCCTTACCTGCTATCCAGGTTCTGTTCCTCTCTGCTGAACAAGGAAGTTCTACTCTTAGGGTCTTGGCTTAGGATAAGGTTGGAGATCTTTTCATGGATGGAGAGCAGGTCATTTGCTGCCTGAGCGGACAGTCTTGAAACAAGTGTGTTCTGAACTCCAGTGGACACCATTTCACTGACAGAGGCCTGCTTGAAGGTACAGTGGCTGTGCAGCGTTGGGTATATTTCATCAAAAGCATCCTCACCAGCCCACACCGCATACCAGAAGGAAGGGGATTTACCATCACCGATGTTCACAGTGGTGATTGCTCGGTACAGCGGTAGGATTGAGTGCAGTGTGTTCCAGTGATCACCGTGAATGTCACCAGTAAGAGTGACGACTGAAGCTCGTTCCTTAACCCATTGTGCCCAAGCAGAAGTAGTAGGGCAATGTAGTTTGTGGATCAGTTTCAGAAGCAGGCAGATGTTCTGAATTCCCATATCCTTAATTCCCAAGCCACCTTGATCTTTTGGTTTGCATACATTGATCCAGGCCACTAGACACGCAGAGGCAGAAGAGTGTCCATCCGGTGACATCCCCTGACCAAAGGAAAGCTCGTCTCTTTTTGTCCATCTGCCGAATCACTGTAGGAGGCAACTGCATTGAGCTCATGAAGTATACAAGTAAAGCGTCGAGCACGGCATTGACAAGTACTGTTCTTCCCATGGTGTTGAGTAGGTTTGTCTGCCAAGAGCCTAAGTATTTGTCTGCCTTAAGAATGTAAGGGCCGAAAGCCGATACTGGCAGCTTGTTCACTGATAGTGGAAGTCCCAAGTACTGCTGCGGGAAACTTTCTCTTCTGTACCAAGGATGTTAACACAAGAGTTCAGCACCTGATCGTCAACATGAATAGGGACCAGAGTGCTCTTGGAGAAGTTTATATGCAAGCCAATGATGCTGGAGAAGTTGTCAAGAATTTCCCAGAGGCAGGTCGCAGCCGCTTGGTTTGCTCTGAACACAATGAGCGTGTCGTCAGCGTATTGCAGTACAGCACAAGGCAAGGCATCTTCAGTTGGATGTGAGATTGCAGTGCAGTTGGTGACCATCCTCTGTAGGGTTTCCGCGACTAGCAGAAAGAGATAAGGGGAGATAGGGTCTCCCTAACGCAATCCTCTTTTGCAAGTGATCCACGGGCCCGGGTAGCCGTTCACCAGGAGTGAGGTTTTGGAGGAGCTCAGAATGTCTGACATCCAATTTATCCATCTCTGGCAGAAACCTCTAGCGTGCAGGACGTTGAGCAATCCATCCCAATTCACTGTATCAAAAGCTTTCGCAAAATCAAGTTTCAGCACGACCGTCGGCCTCTTCGGCTTGTGGCAGACTTGTACTAATTCGAGGGCATATATGAAAGTGTCTATTATGGATCTTCCCTTTATAAAACCAGTCTGATGAATATCAATTAATCATGGAATCTCTTTCTATAGTCTTGCAGTAAGGACCTTGGATAGGATTTTTAAGCTGCAGTTTTGCAGGCAAATGGGTCTGAAGGCTTCAACCTCAACAACAGTAGGCTGGCAATGATGGAAAGGGAGAAGGAGGAAGCACTGTTCTGGAGTCTCAAGTTGCCACTGCCGTCGGTGATCTACACGGCGGGAGTGTCCTTCTTCCCCTTCATCTACTACAAGACACAGGAA
>Ga0182004_10004725_pt1 | contig 11021 bp, 10 predicted proteins | sample Sormic07211540_1_FD_120479 | JGI IMG/M metagenome (GOLD analysis project Ga0182004, IMG submission 120479) | Endophyte microbial communities from Sorghum bicolor roots, Mead, Nebraska, USA - 072115-40_1 MetaG | ecosystem: Host-associated > Plants > Roots > Unclassified | place: USA: Nebraska...
CATATTTTATAGCAATCCTAATCTAAATAAAAAATAATGCTAGCATCAAACTTCTCATGTTTTAATATAATACTGAGGTATATTAAGAGGTAATATTAGAGTGAGATAAGGTTTAACTATTTTCTATTATTATTATTAAATAAATATGTCTTCAAGCTACATATATTATAAATATTAACTATCTAATATCATAGATGTTATGGTTATCAATAAAATAAATTATGGACTTTAAATTTTATAAAAAGGATAAATATAAATAGATATGTAACATTACGTCATCACTTTCTAAGGTCATTTGATGTTTTTCTTCCGTTGCAACGCACAAGCATATTTGCTAGTCATTATGAAGCAAGACTTAATCTCAATTGTACGACAAACAAACATGATGTTCCATATGTGATTGACATTACGAAGAAAATAGCGAGCCAAGGTGTATAAAGGAAACGTGACACAATATGTTCTTATGTGATGGGATGCATTTATATTATTGAATATCCTTCAAACAAACGGAGACAACCCAAGTGTATCATGGCTGATGCTAAAATTTAGTTTATGCTAATGTTGTTCGCTGATTTATTGACTGATAAACCGTGATAAGCTCGATAATCTCTAGCGATATTATTATAAATAAATAAATAAAAATCTCTAGCAAGCCTCAACGGCCCAACCCAAAGCGGTCCGGGCCCCGGCCCTCCCGCTCGTCAGTCGTCACCTCGCCGGTCTCCAGTCTCCTCACCGCTGCGCTGCCTCCGGCGGGAGTCTGGGTGATCACGTCGCGTCGCCGCAACCAAGCTCCCGAGTCCCGATCCCAACGACGACCTGCCTTGTTCAGTGGTAAGCGCCGCACCCAACCTCCGCCCCCCCCTAAGCCTCTGAACCGGGCCGAGTGCTCGGGTCATCGAATCGCGTTCTTCTTTCAATTTGTGCCTCGAGAGTGCGGTGCTCCAATTCGATCCCAGAGGCTCCATACAGTGCCCCTGTTAGGGAGATAACTTGCATCTAGTTTTCTTCATTATCTCACTTTAGTTGTTGATGGCCCGAGCCGCGCAGGACTCTCGGAGATGGTTCTGGCCATCGATTCCCTGTTTTTGCTTATGACTGGGTGTTGCAGAACATTTCGCCCTGGGACTCTGGCTTATCTGGAGATTGTTTCACATTTATATTTATATTAGTAGAATGTTCATTGCCATGAATTTCCTTCACTGTACAAGGATAGATGTTGACTTTTTGTTTCTAAATTTATATTATTGTGTTAGTTTCCTTTTCTCAGGACACTTCTGTTGTACCAATTGAAGCACACCCTTCAGATTTTCATTGGACAGACTTATGAGTGCGGTCGAGGAAGATGGCCATAGTTCACGGTGTGACCTATGCGACACCGATGTTGTACATAGCATGGCAGAAATCTTGCTTTGTGGATTGGCCACAGCTTCAGTGGACAGCACCACGGGCGATATATTCAAGAGCGCATCTTCTGTAGTTGTTGCTGTGAAGACCGAGCTAGAAAATGATCTGCTTGCGAGAACTGAATCGCTTATTCGTGAGTTTGTGGATGGAGCCCAGGATCATTCAGATCAATTAATGAAAGCGTCCACCAGGCCGACCGAGTTCCTATCAGACTTGATTGATGACTTTGTGGCTTCCAAAAGGAACTTGCTGAGCCATGTGTCTGGGTTTTTGTCTAGTGAAAGCCGCTTGAACAAAATTAAAGATTTTATGCAGAAGATGGAGAAGGAGAATGTGTGGACACTGGACGTAAGGCAGGCTACCTCAGAGACTATTCTTGAAAGCATAGACATGAAATGCATTTTCCACTGTCCCGAAAAATTTGATGAGCAAGACAAGCTGGCTGACCATAGAAGTCAGTGCAAGTTTAGAGTAGTGGACTGCAAAAATGATGGATGCTCAATTTCACTTTCTGCTATTCGTATCGAGGAGCATGACTCCATCTGTCCATTTAAGGCCCTGCCATGTGTGCAGCTGTGCGAGCAACATGTTATGCGTTGTGAGATGGAAAAACATTGTGCAACAGTTTGTGCTATGAAGCTTATTAACTGTCCTTTCTACCATGTTGGATGTGAAACAGCCTTTCCACAAGGTAATCTTGAGAATCACTGTTCGAAGCTACTTCAAACGCATCTGCTGTATGTTCTCCAAGCAAGTACAAGACAAAATGCTGCTGTTAATGATATGAATCAACGATTACAACTCCTTGAGAAGGTTAGTATATTCTTTATTTGACCCTCTTTAACTGGATTTAACTGCGTCCTATAGAAGTTTGAATGTATATGCAAAACCCATTTTTAGTTTACCTTCCTATTTTGCCTGATGTATGTAAGCTCTGAGTTTAAAAAAACTGACAGTTATTTAACTCAACAACTAGAAGCTGTGAGTAATTGTTGAACCAGTGAAAGATTAAACATATTTATCAGAAGGCAACTATGCCTCTATGTGCTGGCATAGCTTTGCCAAAGCGATCAATGTGCTGGAGTAGGTGATATATTTCACACCAAGGTGTATTAATTGGCTCCTACTAAGTCTTGCAACTTGTACTATGTTTTACGGTTTTCCAAACAAGAGATATGGCTTGATTCTTCTTTAATATTGTTACAGGCTCAGTCACTTAACGAAATCTCTGGGGCTTTAGATGTTAGGTCCCTCACTCTGATAATAAAGGAGCAAGAAGCAAAGATCAAGAATCTCGAGAGTGGTATAAAAGCACAAGAGGCAAAGGTGAAGAAGCTTGAGAACGAGTTTAGGTCAAGGAATGCATGATAACTGTTGTAATTTATACTTCCTACACAACCCAGAGTGGCATAATTTAGGACATGTAAATAATCAGTAGCACCAACATACAGTTTGCCATTATGTTTTGTTTGTTCATGTAAAAAATATAGATAACTGTAGGGTTTAGAATATAAGCTTCTCTTGAGCTATCTTTTTAATTTGATGTAATTGATGTTTTGACCTTTTTTATACAATAAATGTTCGGATTATTATGGGGATTAGTTGTATCTGAATCGTCTGTTACGGTGTTGGTTTTGTCCCATGTTGGCTATCTTGTAATTATGTTAGGATGTTTGATCGTAATTTAGAAGAGTAGAACAATGACATGGTCATTCATATAACCTTCTGCCTTATGCAGAACATCATTTATTTTGTTATTAAGAGTAATTCATAAAAAACATTGATAGGTTCTGGACTTGTAACATATATAAACCATGCTTGTACGTGGCAATACTAATGTGATTGGAAGCATTCACCACGTGAAGTGTGGAATACTCCTTTGCAAATAGAACATTGCCAATCACTAGAGACAGATCTTTTGTGCAAATATATTGCATATCGGTTATTCAGCTATATGTCAATGCATGGTAGATCTTCCACTCAAAGATATCACAATGATATTGGTCTCAAAAATAGTCATTAAGCTGCATTGATTGCATCCAATGCTGGTGTATGACGTCACTCACTTTACTAGTACTTCCTAAAAATATGCTTCTTGCATGCAAGCCGCTCCTTATAATGGAAATTCTCATACTTGTCTTGCCAATCGATTTGGACTATCTGAGCTGTTTATTTGTGACTGTTACATTGCATTATGCAGTTCCTAGCTGATTTAAGCATTGAAGGATTACATATGATTAAAAATTGCATGCGCATTATTGCATCCCAACAAAGTATCAGAAACCATTTCTTCTGTTTTCCTGTTTGATTTGATAAGCATCTACCTCATCAAGGTTAGAAATCCATCATAGAAGGACACATGTCAAATTGTCACTACCAATATATGTTGCAATACAGGAGTTTTGAAGTCCGAAACTGTCAGACAAGTTACCAGGAACTGATTGGTATCAATGAATGAGGGGAGAGATTTCTGTCCTGTGTACTCTTTTATGGGAATATTATATTATAGGAATTGGTTAAGGTAATTTAATTAACTTGCACTACTACATCAGCAGGTCAAATTGCACTGGTCCTTGCAGAAGTTTGGAGTTTCTCTTTTGTTTTGAGCATTGTATGTAACATCAATGTAACCTATCTTGTTCTAGGTAACTATTATGATTACTTGGTTTATGTACTGAATGACACATCATACTGGCTCACTACTTCGCAGGAATGTCTCCATGATCTGAAGCCTCTTCTTCATGTGGATGCAATTCCATAGGTGGCTTCCCACTGCACTTTTCTTGGATATCTGCACAATGTCATTGCTGGTTTGTCTGTTCCTCAGCTTTTGGATGTGACCACAATCACCCTGCAAAATCTGCAAACTTGTTTGCACTGCACTTGTATATGTGCATGGCACTGTGTAGGTGTTTTTCATCTGTAGGCTTTCATGGTGAAGATGCCATCACAATTTCGTCACTGTCATGGCTATTTGACTCAGATTTGAGGAAATAATCACAAGCAGCCTCCAAAATCTTGCAAACTTCTCTCCGGTACTGCACAAGAATACACGTCATGTCAAGAACAAAAACTATCAATGGTGCTTCTGAAAATATCAGTATTAGGTTCACTATTTGATCTTATGCTCGATATAACCAGAGGTTGTGTGGTGCAGAGTCAATTCGAGTCGCTTCACCATCTTTCTGTCACATTCCTAATTGAGACTAAAGAGTTTTGTCTCAAGCCTAGAACGTTCAGCTATTGGACTGAGATTAACACTGGTCCTTTCTGACTCAGGTTTAAGACAGATGAAGTTTTAAGAGGCTAGAAATTATGGTGTTATAAATTGGTCGAAGAAATTTGAATTCTGAAGTAATTACTGTCTTTCCATTATCTTGGTTTATGGAGTTGTGAAATATCAATGAACCCTCATTGTCGCCAGTGCATATATTCTTTAGCTAGGAAACTGTATCGAAGGTGTCATTGCATACCTCATCGGTTGCTCCAGATTTTATTCTGGATTGCAATATGCACCATTTCTTCATGTTTACACCTATTGTTGCAGAAAGATAATATTATCGGAAAATGTCCTACTGAATAGATTTTATGGAAATGCAATTCAACTAACCGATCTTTATATTTACTTGACATGTCGAACTGGAGGTTGTTCTTAGCGACCACCTGCAGTGGATCTGTAAAAAATGTATCAGCAACAATTCTCCCTGTTGAAAAGATATTTATGTTCGTACTAGTAAAATCAAATAACACAGTCTTGTATGGAAAAGAAATGGTTAATCTTTATGTTCTGTTAACTAGCATTACAGATTCAGTGATGTATATAAGCGTGTGACTGCATTAATTCAATAAGTGTTAAATTACTTTATACATGTGCAATATTAACTGAAGAAAGACATAAAATGTGGAAGGTTGCTATTAAAAATAAATTATTTCTATAAACACATAAGTTACTGAGTCTCATATAGAGCTACTAGTTTGCTAATAGATACCTTTCAAATTCTTAAAGTATTCAAATGACTACTATTCTTTAAGAATGTACTATAAAAGATGCTAAATACCTCAAAGTAAGAACCAAAAGGAACATCATGTGCCTGGTGCTTTGTCTCATAGACCTGAAATCAGACAAATATTCATTCTTTCGTCAATGAGAAAACTTCCCCAAGAAATTGCAATGATAAATCTGCTCTAAGTTATAGTTACCAAGTTCCTTTTATCCTTTGAGAAAGAGGCATGCTGCCATTCTGTCACTGTGGTGTCTGGAGGGCACAAAGGACTGTGGCATTGTGACCTGAAAGTCACTTCACGAACCTTGCCACCGTACTCTTCTGAGGCACACCACCTGCTCAGCTGCAGTAAAGAAAATATTATCTATTAAATGATGTTGGTCATCACTGTTAGCAGTCAAATTAGTAGCAGCTTCAAGAAATCAACATGAACAAACAGAGCATGTTGATAGTGCAACTGACAAATAGACACCTTCAAATTTGTATCTTTTCTTGCATCCCTGTATTGTTGGAAAAACATTGAATTGTCACCTAATATTGTACTGAAAAACTTCTCAGGTGTACCAGGGAAGAACTTCTGCAAGATGAGTTAGAATTAGGAAATGGGTTATGCATCAGAAGAATTGGAAAAACAAAGTTGGATGCTCACACTGGTTACATCTGCAAGGACATGGTCATTGATGAAAGGTTGGAATTTTATAGCCTTTTCAGTGTTTTTTTCTGGTATCTTTGTGTTGTCTGACTTACTGCAGAACACACTGTTATGTTCTATTTGTAGAAGTACATGTGCTCTCACCTGTTTATGGGAGAACAAGTATAAACATCAGGTTAGTTTTGGCGAGAAGATATCAAAGCATAAAGTTTGAACATGATGTCGAAACATAAAATTCAAACACATACTAAGTACCTGTTTTTCAGCTTCCAAGGTTGCTTCATAACTTTGTAGTGCAGCCTCTAGAGCTCTAAATGTACGGTTTCTACTCCAGAATGATGCAAAGGTATACCTGATCCTTCCTGAAAAATTAGACGGATGCTCAAGCTCAACGGTAAAATTCTCTTCATAGTTTTGCAACATGGAAGGTGAAGAAAATATGACACATATGTGATGGTGCTTTGTCTGCAGGAGTACTTGAGCTTGTAAATACACTCAACTCTCTGATTGAAGTTTTCAGAAATCTTGCAGACAAAATCCATAAGGCCTACTTTTCTAATTAGGTGTATGCTTGCATGTAACTTATTAAAAGTGCCAATCAAAATTGATTTACCATTTTGACTGCATGCACGAGGTGTTCCATGTCCACCTGCACCAGCATTAAGAAAAATAGTAATTGCTGGATTGATAAGAGAATGCTGACTTCTTTTTATCTGCAGGATAAATTCATTTGTATGTTAGCTCTCAATAAAAGAAAACAAACACTGTTTGTATGCCAGAAAAGGGCCATATGGATTGCATACCTCGTATATGTCTTGCAATGGGATAATCACCTAAAAAAATGCAGGTCTTAGAGAAGGAACTCAATGATATCATGTAGGGATAAAATATGAAAAGTTGGCCTGAAAGTTTTTGTCGCTTTTTAATTTGATACTGTTATCTATTGGTTGTGGCAGTGACCTTATTTGTGCCAGTTAGCTGCTAGAAGAACAACTTAACTTTTACAGATTTTCTGAGGCATATGAAATGATATTATCATGTGCCCTGCCCTCTCATCATTTACAACTGTCCAAGGATCAGTTTGGGATTTGAAGAGAGCTGGAGAGAAGCCTAATGCACACTTTATCTTCAAAATCACTGTACGCACCCTCTAATTATATATCAAGCAGCTATATTAAGTCCAGGAACCATTTTGAAAATATTTGCTTACATTCAATTGTTTGGAGAATACGTTAGAGTGGAAGCACAAATGCCATTGGGAGATGTACATACGGCCATGGAGCAAAAAACATCTCTCCAGAGCACAGGAGTAACTTTGGTGAACAATCTGCAAGGATAAGAGATAAATTGGATGTATCAGTAAATTATAAGTTCTGGTGAGTATACGATACTGCACGCCTACATATGGCATTATAATTTGTTGAGAAAAGTACTTCATCATGAGGAAGTTTATATATGATTTGCAGGGGGCCAATGCCTTCAATCATCGTTTGGCGTTGCTTATTCAGTACCATCTTTCTTGGGGATTCAGCTCCATTACATTCTTCAAAGGAGCTGGAAAATATGATTAAATTGGGATCATGTTTACATTCAGAAATGCTGTCATTGTTTCTCCGAAAACAAGGTTACCTATCAGAATCTGGAAATGCTTTAGTTGAACGAAGACGCAGGCAGATCTGCAGCCAGATGATTTTGGATTGTCAATACATGCTGAAATTCATTGAATTATCAAGATGGACGCAAGTGACATAAAATATTCAATCACAAATCTTCCATAAAATTCATGTCTTACCTGACCAAATTTGCTGTCCAGTTCATACCAACTAGCCCCGGATTCATTTTCAGTGAGAACAGCTATGGTTACAGATCCAATAACTTTGCATTTGCACAAAGTGTCCCAATCATATATTGTTATGGTTACCTGTGCAGAAAGTAGCAACACATGTCACATGTTTTATCACAGCAATTCTGGCATCAAATATTCTTTTTCGATGTTCTCAACTTTTTATTCACAGCCACATGAATTTAGTCGTACTTTACCTCTTTATTTCATTATATTGAACTTATACAGTTTGTTTGCTTGTTAATCTTAGTTGAATCATTAGCACGTCATGTTAATGTCGCTCTGAGCTAGGCTTGCGCCTGGGGCCCGCACACCAGCCACTATGATGCTATGACGATGCTTCGGAGAAGCTATGATGCTTCCATCCGTACGTTCAGCACAAAGCATATGCACGCCATGTACTCCCAAGTTTAATATACTGCTTGCTAACGGTTCTTTACATTACTTTCTGCAGGTTGGTATCCACAACTCAAAACATTGAGTTCGATAGGTCTAACTTACGCTGTCATGTGGACCACTACTCGTGAGTGAGTCTGGGGTGGGATGTTGTACGTCGTGGGAATTTTTATCCTGGCACATGATTATGACGCAGCAAATCACTTTTGTTTCTATTTTATGTACTTTTGAATCAAAATTCTCAAATGTCAAGCAGCAAAAAGGAAACGGTTTCGCTGTTCCTTGAAGCTTCTAAAAAGCTGACACTTGTAGTTCCTACTAGCAGTACTCTGCAGTGGCAAAGCAACAGTTTTTTTTTTTTTTTTTTTGAGAGAAACAAGGCTGGCGTACACCCTGGGCCATCTCTAACGGAGCATTTGTCTAGAATATCACACATAAACTGTTGCTGGTCTCTCACGCTTGGGGCAAACAGAGAGGCAGTGTGGATGAATGCATGGGCTCGGTTTACACTGGTGTTGAGGCATCCATCATTTTGCTGGGAACCTGACACGTCCATGATTGAACTGAATGTTCTAGCAGGCATGGGAAGAGGGCTGGTTGTCTAGCTAGGTGGCAATGCCGGTGACTCTATAGTAAATGGAACTAGAAAGATGGATACAGTGGCAGGCTATCACTTTTTTTTTCCAGCTGTCCGCGCACTTCAAAATTCAAATGCAGAGGAGCTGAGGACGCTGCTGTTTTGTTGCTTACCTCAACCGGGAGTTGTTCAACCAGGAAATTGAACTCCTCTCCCCACAGAGGGTTTCTCTGGCTGGGCACCATGGAACTGCACAAAAACAGTGTGGGCAGCCTCACCTCGTTGAGAATCAAATCATTCACGAGCTCGGCCTGAATTAAGAATCAACTGTAAGCAAGTAATAATATAAAGGACCTGAAACGCTTCTGGTCGGCGCAGGAGATGACGGCGAAAGGATCGGAGCTGCCGTCCAAGTTGGCGCCGATCAGGTACTTGGCCGAGAGCAGCTCCAGCTGAAAAGCACAGATCGATGATGCATATATGAACTGAACGCGTAAAAACAACATCGGCAATGCAGGTGCAATCGATCAGAGTTGCCAATATTTACCTTGATGATGTAGCCGCCGCCGCCACCACCCTGAGCGCAAGTGATTTCAGAGGCCGCCTCTCCGCTCGCGCGGGTCCGGCGGCCGCGGCCCGCGGCTGCTGCGGTGGCAGATGAACGCGCGGACGACGAGGGTGGCGTGTTGCCGCTGGCGGCCGCCGTGGACTTGGCGTGCTGGTCCGACGTCAAGAGGAAGAGGATGAGCGCGGCGATGAGCAGCGCCGTGGCGGAGATGGCGACCTCGGCCTCCCACAGCGACGGCAGGAGCAGGCCCAGCGCCCACGACAAGCACTGACCCATCTATCGCCGGGACCGGGAGGATCCGAGCGAGACGATGCAGAGGGCCGCGCGCGGCGAGGTGACGATTTCCAATCGTTCGTCTGCTCGAATTCGAAGCGAAGGCGTGTGTGGGACTGTGGGTTTCTGGGAAATGGTGGGAAGCAGAGGGGAGGGAACGAAGGCGATCGGCGGAAGGCCTGCCACGGCCAGTGCGCTGGAGCATTTAAAAGTGGGGAGAGCGGAGCGCGCGCGGGGTCGTCGTCGGTGAGAGCTACTAGCGGTAGCGGTAGCGGTAGCGGCTGGCGGCGGGGAGCCGAAAGATGCAATGATTAGCAGGTAGGTGCGTGCGGCTGGAGGGCGATGGCGGAGCACAACGGTGCTCCACGGCGTGCACCGCCGTCAAGGCCATTTTTTAAGGGATGCCGTGGGGGCGTCTATACGTCATATGATATACTGTACTTGTTTTTTTTTTTACTACTGAACGGGACAAGGAGGAGAAAAAAAGGTATCTGTTCTTAACACATGTCAAGCAATTTGTTTTACGATATGCAAGCATGCGATAATCTGAAACAAACACAGCCCACCACTTAAAAAAAGAGGGTTTGTTACGATATGCAAGAGCTCAAACGAACATGCATGTCCCATATTGTAATCAACACGCGAGATTGTTACGCAAGTAGTAATATACAGTATGCAAGCTAAAATAAATGACATTAGAGATGAGTTGAAGATGATAACAAAATACTCGTCTATTGTTGCATACACACTATGATTGGAATTGGCGGTCAAGCGTATGCGTTAGTCAATTTGGAGCAGCAAAGCAAGTGTTAAAGCAACTAAAGCTACATCATGAGGCTCATTATAAGCTCTTGGGGCCAAAATGTTAATACTGATAGCTACTACCATGCCACTAGTATTAACTTAGCTACTTAAGGTATTGGCGGGTACTAGAAGAAACACCGCACTACTTGATGAGACCTGAAATCCAATGATAAGCCAGACTAGGCACTAGAGTATGTAGGGCCGCACATCAAAGCTTGCCACTTTCGAATTGGTAGCTCATGTAAGCTCCAGAGGTCTGAGGATGATACCAGGCTCTGGCTAGCTAGCTAGTTGTAAAGAGAGAGGGAGAGGATATATAAAAGAGCCGTACTAAGTACTAACGATTTCGTTTCCAGCTTCCTGCAATCATCATTAGATTCAGCAAAGCACCAACTCATTCCTATCATTCGTCGTTCCTGAATCATTCCATTCGTCCGAACCAGGATTTTTTTTTAAATAGAGAGAGAGAGAGAGAGAGAGAGAGAGAGAGAGAGAGA
>Ga0182004_10004726_pt1 | contig 11021 bp, 8 predicted proteins | sample Sormic07211540_1_FD_120479 | JGI IMG/M metagenome (GOLD analysis project Ga0182004, IMG submission 120479) | Endophyte microbial communities from Sorghum bicolor roots, Mead, Nebraska, USA - 072115-40_1 MetaG | ecosystem: Host-associated > Plants > Roots > Unclassified | place: USA: Nebraska...
CAGCCAAAATCCTTTTGTGATCTATAATGCATGTGATTGGATTTTGAAAGATGAAGATAATCTTGCAAAACCATGCTTTAATTGAGTCAATACAAGAGTGTGTAGCATACTAGTGCAGCGGTAGCACAACTATCATATCACTTAACCATGTTTTCATGAATGTGTCCTGGAAAATACAGAGATAGTATATCAAACTACCGTCACAAAAGAAATTCAGCTAATAAGCCTTACAATAAACTTGACTGCAGATTTATAACTTATCAAATGAATGAAAGAAAAAAAAAGCCAAGAAGCACAATAAAACAGATAAAACAATCTGTGTATTTTATTCATAACTTATATTAAGTCTGAGGTCTGATCTCTTAATTACGGATACGTTCAAACTTCAAACCAAATTGTCCTTTCAAAGCACCTCTAAGAAGATTCACATGGGGATCATTCTAGTAAAACCTCAACACTGTACTTTATAGTTAAACTATGCACTGTTATAGAAGAACCAGTTAAACTACAAAAGTGTTTCCAATTACAAATATAGGTTATGGAAGTAGCTAGAAAGTCCTAGCAATCATCTATACTGCACATATAAAACTTCATAGTGAAGCCTTTGTCAAGGAACAGGTTCATCCAATATATTATTAACTTATTAAGGACAACCTGTCCGCGATCATATACGCTAAACAAAACACAAGCAATATTCATTCACTTTACGACGCACTGTATAGATTTTACGGAATACAGAAAATCACATAGTTAATGATATCGTATCACAATGACTAAACCTAGCTAACTTCTTGAAATTATAATAACTATGCATTTTCAAGGCTTCATGAGTGAAGCATTTTCAGATTTTTCTTCTTGTAAAAAATGTAAAAATATCATAATATAGCAATATTATTACATGGTCCTTGCCAGAAATTATCAATTAAGAGAGCCTTTAGAATATCAGAATACAGTTTCTAGTACCTGCAAGGGGCTATGTAATACAAGCTTGTAATAGGATTCAGGGTTAAGCCCTTCTTTTGTAGAAGGACCTGAGTTAGGACCAGCCTGAGGGCTTCCGCAAAGATACCAGTTACTTGGTATAACGTTCCAATCACATTAAAGTGGATCTCGCCATAAGATGAAACTACAACACCAACACTGACCAATACCATGTTCAAGAAGAGATCCCATCTTAATTTGTCAGTACCACACAAAACAGCCATTATAAATGTTGCTACAGGCACTGCATTTCAAAGGAACTTGAGTCAGTATCTATTGTATAAGCTCATGGATGGATCTTTGTAAAATAACATAGGAGTAGCATGTGGACGCACTCAAGGCCTTGAGCATCTGAATGAAAGCCACGGAAATATACAAGTACGCCGTGTTGCCAAACCTGAAAAAGGGCCATCAAAATCGATGTGTGAATTATAAGGGAAAAATGTGTTTTCCACATCTCATTTAAGAAACTCTAAAGGAGCACAGAGAAAATGCACAAGGCATACTAATGGGAAATTAGTAAAGTGTATTTCAATACTAATAATGTCAGGAGCTAACAAAGTTATAATTTTACAGGGATTCAATTTGCAGACCAAGGTTGAGGTACTGCAATGTGTCATCTAGGTCACATACAGAGGGAGGAATAGATCTTTTTGAGTAAATGAGGCATGTATTTTTGTTGTCGTTGTGAAGCTTGTGCTTTATAAAGTTCTGGAACAACAAACTGCTACATCAATGCATTTCTTTGCTGCTGCTGCGCCTTTGATAAAGTTTAAAAGCAATCAAATCAAGCAAAAGTTCATAGCATAGCCCAATAATGGAGCACTGCATCCATACAGCAAGCTAGCATAAAGAAGCCTGCTACTGAATTTTACCCACAATAACGTTAACAGTTTATATATGTTGTATTATGTTATATTATTCTAGCCTCTGGTATACCATAGTGCCAGCTCCCAGGTAAATGGTTCAAAAAGGCATGCCCATAAAAAAATAATCTCAATTACATCTGCAAACAAACTCATTAGCAACAGTGCTGCAAGTATCATACTGTTTGTGCATGTTTATAATCAATTTAGATAACATGTTTTACCATTTCATGCATGCTTGAATAGGCATATTTTGAATTTTGATACAGGAAAGTTTCATACACGTCCTTGCAACATATAAGAAATGAAATATCAAGACCACACTGTAAACATTTAGCTTACCACAGACTTGAAGCAAAGAAGGCACTAATTGGAATTACACACGTGGCATATCTGCATTAAGAGGGGCAACTGACTAAGAGTCAGACTTACACATGTAGAAAGGAAAGAAGAAGTGAATGTTCTTACATATGGAAAGTCATCTTCACAGGTGCAACAACCTGCATTACAAATTACAAATAATAGAAAAACAAATTCCATCAGCTCCAGGAAAGTAAATCACATTACCAGAGAACCTAACAATCTAAACAAACGATGCCAATCATAATATTATCCATGTATGTTCTTTCACAATAGAAATGGTCACTTGAGATAATAATTTACAGTCACTTAGTTGAAACAGGAACATCACAAGACTAAAGGAAAATGTTGCAGAGAAGCCCACCTTAAAAACTCGGACAAGGAAGAAAGTCACGATTCCAGAAAATGCCATGTGAATCATTGTGAGTGTGATAGGAAAGGGGAATTTGAAGTACTTTGGAGAAAGGACCCACTGCAGTCAAAAAAAAATTAGAGCATTAAATTCACAAACCAAAGTCCAGATGGATTAAAAATAGACGCATATGATTCAAAATGTGTGCAAATTTCTGACTCAATGTTTCCAGCACACCAAGTCCTCTTGGGAATATGCTTAGAGGCACACTGTACCACAGATAACTGATAGTGACACTGTTCTGTAGAAAAAAACTGGTTCACCTTACAGCGATAGCTACAGCCTTAAAGTCCTACAGAAATCAAACGTTGCAATGGACCGTTCACCAACCTAATAATCCTAACAAATATGCCCAGTCAAAGTAGAACCCGCGACACAGAATCACATGAACCACACTACACGCAAAACACTAAGCCTGCAAACGAATACAAATGCTTCGCAAATCAGCTGGATTTGGGGCAAAATGGACATCAGTTTTCACCACCCACTACACAAGAGTGCTACCTTGCTTCACCGCCACTCTACCGCAATGGAAAACATAGGGGCGCGCATAAACCCGCATTGGAAGGAAACGGAGCCCTACTTTGTTGAACAGGATGACGCCCGACGAGAGGCAGATGTAGATCAGCAGGTAGAGGTAGGTCAGCACGAGCTGCCTGCTGATCATCTTCGCGGCGCCCCGCAACTCGCCGCTCGGGGATGGCGAGTGGCTGGCCGCTGGCGGCTCCGGGGAGGGGGATGCGGAGGCGTCGGCTGGAAGGAATCACAGATCGGAGATGGGTGAGGTGGGGATGGAAGTGGAACGAGAGCGGCGGGGGATGTCGGGCGAAAGGGCGAGGCCAGTGCGGTGGGTTTCGAGGTCCGCTGGGCCGTTGGATGGGGATCCGATGGATATGGCTGGATTGATCGCCCTACGCAGGATCAGTGTGCTGTGTGCCTGTGTCTCTGTGTTGAACAAAAAAATATGACGGACTAAGATTAGTTAAAGACTATCACGCATCACGCATAATTGTAGTATACCAGTGGCAACATGACAGCGTCTACGCTAATATGAAAATGCTTCCCTTGTTTTTGCTTTTTCTATTCATCTGTTATCATTGTTCACGTGTGAATTTTATTCATATATACGGAGTAATGATCCAATGCATTTATAATATTCTAATTTTGCTTAATGCTCCAATAATTTGCTAAAATTCACTTAGCAAATCTATAGTTTTGCCAAGTCTCAAAACCAAATGCCAAGTGAAAAAAGATGTCTTCTCCAATAGGTTGTTATTTGGGCTTGCCAAAAGAACTTGGCATCCTAGGATTTTTACCAAAATCATAAAATTGAGCCTCCAACAAGTTGGCAAAACTAGTTGGCAAATTGGGATACACGTGATGACAAGCGATGGAGGACTTGGCATATTTGCCAAGTGAAGGGAGAATTTTGCCAAACTCACAAAATTGCCAAGTAGTTTTACCAACTTATTGGAAGCTGTTTTTTGTAGTTTTGACAAAAATCCTAAGATTGCTAAAAGTATTTGGCATCCTAGGATTTTTGCCAAAACCACAAAAACCAATCTCCAACAAATTGGTAAAACTACTTGGCAATTTTGTGAGTTTGGCAAAATTCTCCTTTCACTTGGCAAATATGCCAAGTCCTCCATCGTTTGGCATCACGTGTATCCCAATTTGCCAACTAGTTTTGCCAATTTGTTGGAGGCTCAATTTTGTGATTTTGGCAAAAATTCTAGGATGTCAAGTTCTTTTGTCAAGCTCAAATAGCAAACTGTTGGAGAATACCTCTTTTTTCACTTGAAATATTTGGTTTTGACACTTGGCAAAACTATAGATTTGCCAAGTGAGGTTCAGGCACCGATATCTTTGGCATATTTCGTATTTGCACCTTAAATATCAACATATAAATGTGCTATATATATGACTCTTTAGGAACAAACTTTTATCCTAAAGCTCTTCTATAAGTTAGATAATATCTAAATTTCATATTAAAGAGCGAAGGTAATTCTTGCAACTTCAACTAACATAAATACTTTTTTCATTCTTCTTTTCTAGATGTTGCTAAACATCTTGTCCATACAATTCATGATTCAGATAACAAGTTTCTAACTAATTTAAAGAGATGCGTGTATGAGGACAGAATGGATGCTTACTTCATTAAAAAGTGGAATAAATTGTTGAGCAAATACAAACTTGAGGATAACTTATGGACGCAAAACCTTTATAGTATACAGACAAAGGGGTTGTTGTATATCATGACTATTTTGCGGTGGATATGAAATCAACTCAAAGGAGCGAAGGTATGATTAATGTCTTCAAAAAAGATTTTGTCAAAAACTCGGTCTCTTAGAACTACTTGTAGAATACGAGAACGTTTCAGATAGTCTTCATCAAAATGAGTTGGATGATGATTTTAAGTCATGTGCTAAGATCCCAGTTTCTTATATCTCAAATTTACCTATGTTGAAGACTGAAGCTAAATCATACACAAGGAGGATCATAGTGGAATTCAAAAAATAATTCTTATTGTCTTGTAATTTAGTGCAGATTGAAGGGACAAACTCAACATTCATGGTTACATATATGTCGTCTGAATGTGGCGCGATAGTGGTATTTAATACCGCAAAAGCCACCATTGCATGTTCTTGCAGGATACACATTTCAATTTGAAATATGGAATGTACTATATATACTGAAAGTATCATTATCTATATTTCATATGTCTGTTGTGCAAGCATGCACTCAGGGTCATCAATATGAATGGAGTTTATAATTTGTCATCTCAATTTATACTAAATAGGTGGACAAAATATATAAAAAAGAGGATTTTATATTAAAAACAATAAAGGAAGAAGAAAGATTTGAAAACACATGCTGCTCTTATCTCCCGAAATGCGACATTTGTTGCATTGAAATGTTCAGTTTCAAAAGAACTCTTTGTTGATTTCCCAAAAACTATAGAAAATTTTGACTTAGAGGCAAATGCTCGTCTAAGAAAGATGCAAGAAGAATCTAATGATGCTTCGCTAGTGGTGAATGAGTGTGACAGTGGCTTTAAACACTACAATAAGTTTAGAGTTCTCTAAGTGGTAAAAGGCCCAAAGAATTCATGCACAAAAATATGGTAGAAAAGAACTCAGAAAAGAAGAAGAAGAAGAAGAAGAAGAAGAAGAAGAAGAAGAAGAAGAAGAAGAAGAACGGTAATAAAAAGGTACATATCATCTATTCTATTTATTTTTTCCATTATGGCTACTTCTATAGTAATTCTTTTATTTCTTTCTTACAGATCGGGCTAAATGAGAAGATCCAAAAATGGTGCAGAAAAGAGAGATGAAAGTAATGATCCAAAGCAATTGATCGTAATACATGACTTGGGCTCATTATTTGTTTTCAAAATTATTTACTTACTACCAATTGTAATAAAAATTTGCATATTATGTACACAAGACCTTCATGCGGTACAATTGCCAATGACATTGTAAATGAAGTGCAAGGGCAATCTTTAACCATGGCTACTTCGTTTATCCAAGGCGAACAAGCTAATGTCACGATGTCGTTGTTTGCAAGTGATATGTATAAGTCATCTTTGAACATTTAACCTCCTTTCTTCCAAGGTGGACTTACTAGTCTTCTCCTTGGAGTTGAACAACATGTCACATTGTCCAAATCTGCTAGAAAGTTACACTTCAATGAATAATATTCATTTTGGTCATTGAGTCATATCATTTTAATTTTAGTTTGAGTTAACAACACTTTGTAACACATAGTTGCATTCTGTATGAATGCAAATTACTTTATTTTGGTATTCAAAAATTCAATAGTCGTCAACGCTTTGGTATTGTCAATGCAAATGTCTCAAATTCTACACTAAATGGAACATCTAGACGATGTGTTTGAGAAGATCTTTTGTGTATCAAATATAGTAATACAAACTGAGTACAAGGTCATCACAGACAATGACCTACTTATCCTTTTTTGCTAAGAAAAAAGAGTTCACCCATTTCAAAAGAAACATCCACACGACATGCATTTGAATGTAAACTTGGATTCAAGTTTATTATAATCAGTACAAACTCTCGGACTACAAACAAGGGATATAATCATCAAACTGCAGTCCTATACAAAGTTCTAGGTCTGTTACTAGTATTCCATCAACCATGCGGTGGGCTGCGGTCGTAGTGATCCTTTCTCGCACGAGGACCTTCACCCAACATCATCATCGGCGGATGGACGATCCAAGAAGAACGTGGGTGACCTTTGCCCTCCCTTGCCTCCATGAAGACGTCGTCCACCAAGACCATGGTGCACACCACGTGCGCGTCGGCCTTGTCGCGTCAGCGGTGACGAGTCGTAAGGCACTACCCGCAGGAGTAACATGAGTGATTTTTACCCTCTCGTGCCTCTCCCAGAGATGCAGTCCTGTAGCGCCACGGTGCGCGCCGCGTGCGCCTCGGCCCTATAACGACATGGCATTGGCGGTGGCACGGTCATACCGCCGCAGCGTGAAGTCATTAGTTGCCATCGAATCTAACTCAGCTACTCTTGTTGTTCAAGCCAAGCCGTAGCCTTTGCAGTGGAGCTGATGTGCCAAGGTAAAGTAGCATTGGATGAGCCTATCCTCACCTGGTCATGGGATGACTTGGGCACATGGCTATCATCAGCGCTAGGTCCGCACGTTGCGTACAGGAACCAATCTTCACTGAAATTTTTCCTTGCAGTCACATCAGCGCTGTACGCGCTGATCAGATCGAAAGCCAATTCCACCGCCAAGCAAAGCTCTCGTGAGGAGGTCCCCGTCTCTTCGTCACACCATGTCAATTGTCATACGCGAGGAACAGGCGCACAACATATCAGTGTACCAGCCGTCGTTGTCCTCGCACACCAATCGTCGAGATGACAACCATCGTGCATAACTACTATTCGCTCGAACTTATCAGATAAAATTTTACGGACAACCAGTAATATTTTTCTCTCACAAACAAATCTGCATCAACTGCTTTTACACAAGCCAAGCCATTAGCTAGTAAAAAGTTTAAAATATATATATAACGGGGGCAACACAAGAATTGAGGTCCCTTGCATGAATAAGAATGAGAAAGAGATGCTAGGCCGAGGGCGCTGGGCTGGGGGCTGATGCGATACACTAGTCCACATGAATTCCCTATAGTTTTGATCGATGTGTTTACTAGTAGGGATGACTGAGTCAGTTTAACTAGGGAGATGAATGATGTGTTTACTAGTAGAGGTGACATCGTCAGTTTACCTAGGGAGATGAATGTTGCATTCACTACCCCAGCTAGGTTTTTTCCTGTATGCTGCAACCGTCAAATACCATTAGGGAAAGTGTTCCGTGACGGCACCTAGAGATGAATGTTGCATTCACTACCCTTTCAGTTTCAATATTAACTCAGGTCTTATATTTAGATCCAAAAAGTTTTTGGATAAACATTGTCCAATCATAAAGTAACTGGCCTTAAAAGATTCGTCTCGCGATTTACAGACAAACTGTGCAATTAGTTTTTGTTTTCATCTATATTTAATGCTCCATGCATGTGCAGCAAGATTCGATGTGACGGGAAATTTTGAAAAGTTTTTGGTTTTTGAGTAAACTAAACAGGGCCTCAATCTAGCTGAAAATAGCTACCTAGCGAGATTTTTCTTTTGAGAGGTGCTTTCCACGCTTGCCACGTGGTATGGCTACCTAGCGAGATGAATGTTGCATTCACTACCCCTACAGTTTCAACATTAATTCGATCTAGGAACTGAAAACATTACCTTGGAGAGTTGAATTTCAGTAGTGTAGTGAGTAGTATAAAAATGCCAGCGTGAAATCCAACTCGATCTTGTGTTTCTTTCGACCCAACAACTCGACCATCGATCTTCTTGATAGACACACAGCTCGATCAGGTGTGCATCACATACTCGATCGATCGATCCAGCATAAAGTTGTACGACGTCATGGTTGGCGTGATGGCTATCTCGTTGGTTGTTATTATGCTCCACCATGCACCGGTAGCGCAATGTAAGTCTAGCTACAATCGTCATCAAGGGCAATAGATGGATCTACTAGCTAGTTAGGGTCTTTTTCAGTCATCTGGTCCCTGTTTTCTACAGTATTATTGACTTATTGTTACTTCCAAATTTTGAAGTCATTCTAACTTTGTAATAGGAGGCAATATTTGTCCCACTTAGTTTGAAGATAAACGGCAAGTGAGACGGAGTACCCCCTCCTGTGCTGCCGTTGGTTAATTTGTTCAAACCAAAGCAAAACTGAATATAGATTGAGTAATTAACTTCAGGGGTGTCAACAAGTTTTATGCATGGGTGCATGGCCTAAGTGTCACAACACGATTAATTTGACATGCCGGACCTTTTTCTATGTCTAGTATCCGATCCACGTGCATGCATGCGTATTATCATATTTGTGCACGGTTAAATTTAGAACTATCTTTTTTCCTTTTAAACACACGTTAAATTTAAGAGGCAATTGCATTACTGTCTTTGTTCTGAACTCTAACTGCACGTTTGTCAATATTTTTTTTAAGTTTACATATTTGCTCCTGTTCTTTAAATCTGAACATGCCGTTTGCCCCTGCTTCTCACCTCCGTTCGCTACTCGTAAATAATGGGTCAAAAAAAAACTTTGGAAAAGAAAGAAAGGGAAAAAATGATTATGTTGCCCTCCCTTATCCGAAACATTCATGCCTCCGTCTCCACTTCTCTTGTAGTCCCATGGCCGTGAGAACAGCGCATGCTAGGGGCCGGAACGGCCGACGCAGCGGAGCTGCAACGTGCAGGTGTGGGGGCGGCGTACCGGGATGGTGGCGCGGCAGGCCAGCGGCACGGAGCCCGGGGCGGCTGGCGGCTGGCGAAGCAGAGCACGCAGCGGCGCGCGGCCCCTGCTACTAGTGCGGTGCGCTGGGCCATCGGTGCGGCGGCCGGCGCAGCAGAGCAGCGGCGCGACGTGGGGGCGCAAGGCACCTGCTACCACTACCAGTGCGGTGCGCCGGGCCGGCGGCGCGACAGGCCAGCAGCGCGGGGTCGCGCGGCCTCGGCGCAGCAGACCAGCGGCACGCGGCCCTGGCTGGGACTGGGAGGCGGAGCCGGCCCCCGCTGCGGCGGGCAGGCGGCGTGGGGCAGTACGAAGCTGTAGGCGGTAGGACGTTTGCTGCAGGGACAATACTTGGGCTCCAGGTGCAGGCTTGAGTTCGATGCCTGGGCTACAATGCAAGTAGTGGCAGCGGCATGGTCGTGTGACTCGTGTCGTATGGGCATCCGATTCAGGTGAGAATTTGAGCAGCTGCATTCTGTGATTGGTTGGCTGTGAAGATGAAATGTCTGGTGAAAGAAGACGTTTTTGGATGCTCAAATGGAAGCGAGTAGGGCTCAAATGGAGCTTAGGCCCCGTTTGGTTCGCCCACTTAAACTTTTAATTTAACTCCCGTCACATTGAATGTTTGATACATACATGGAGTAATTTGCAAAATAAATCTTTTAAACCTAATTAATCTATATTTAGACACTAATTACTAAATAAGACAAAATACTTTGATAAATGTTAAACTTTAACATACCCAACCAAACACTTCCTTAATGTGTAGAAATAATAGTGTGACATGAAATGGAAAAGAGGAGGGCCGGAATGGAAGCCCAATGATACTCTATTCGTTAACTTATATCATGTCATGCTTGAAGAATATTATATTTTGATATTTAAATAAATTTGTGGTGATGTATGTACAAAATATATCCACAATAAATTCCACATAAAAATCATATTGATTATTGGGTCATTTATGCCAAGGGCATGTGTGTCTTTTCATCCTTCACTTAACACAGTTAAGTCTCCTCCACGGAATAGGGGCAAGTGGAAGCTTCATATTCTAAAAATAAGGACAAATCTGCAAAGTTAAAAAATAGGAATAAATGTGCAATTAGAATTGAAAACGAGGGCAGTAATACAATTGACCCTAAATTTAATTAACACATATGATGTCCATATGTCTACGATAATTTTACATACTTATTATTATGTGAAGTGTTAACCTTAATATATTGTATCAGGTCGTTATCAGTTACAACAGACTTCCCTTACCATAACAAGTGACAATTCTACATCGGTCGATTTCACAACGACATTACACGAGAACAAGGTCGTGTTGATATTTTGCCACGCGACAAAGTGTGGTTCACTTTCCAAATTGGTGGACTGCTATTGCTGCACAATGAAAAAAGGAGTAGAAGAGGTGTGCTATGACACCATGGAAATATGCAGGGCCAACTGCCCCGTATGCAACCCAAAGTGTCCACCACCATAGTCGTCCCATGTCAAATGGCAAAGGAGGGTTGTTATAACATATATGTAAAAATAAAAAGTTCAACTCGAGATTTCGATCTGGACC
>Ga0182004_10004727_pt1 | contig 11021 bp, 10 predicted proteins | sample Sormic07211540_1_FD_120479 | JGI IMG/M metagenome (GOLD analysis project Ga0182004, IMG submission 120479) | Endophyte microbial communities from Sorghum bicolor roots, Mead, Nebraska, USA - 072115-40_1 MetaG | ecosystem: Host-associated > Plants > Roots > Unclassified | place: USA: Nebraska...
AGTTGTAGTATAGGTGTAAGCGTGGTGCTTAGACCTAGATTACTTGTGGATATCCCCTGTCTAGCCGGATCGTGTGGTAGGCCGCGTAGGTGACAGTTACGTTGGTCCCCTATAGTCCACCTCCCGTTAGCAGGACTGGTAGGGTTTATCGGCCTATGGATAAGCATCCTTTGTGGTGTATTCTTATCACGTGGTTCGTCCTAGATATAGACATACCCCTTGAAGTAGAGAAACCCTAGTTATCCACTCTATTCTCCTACCATCGCTCATATACTAGATTGCTCTACTCTCTATTTCCATATTATCACCCATTGTTATCTTACCTTTAATATTGTTCTTATTCAATTCTACCATCTTTCCTATTTACACCTACATATTTATCTAGGTTAAGTTAGAGCGTAGATCAGTTCTCCCATTTCCCTGTGGATACGATAAAACCTTTAACCGGGTAAAAGCTACAACGGTATCCGTGCGCTTGTGGATTTATCTGTGTGCGTGAAAATACCATAGTACACTCTAGTGCCATGCTGGAGATGACAACCTAGTATTCAAGTGGTGTTAGCAAGTGTCAACATTGGTTTTCATTGCAGCCGGTGCCAGGGAGAACTATGGCAGCTTCACCATAATTGAGGAGTGAGTGAGTTGCCGATTCATCGTCGGCCAGTTCATAATCTTCGGCAATGTCTTTGGGGAATTACTGTGCAAAGAAATCAAACCGAAGGCGTTTGTGCATATGAACATTGAGCCACATGATGATGAACCACCAGGGGCCTCCTAGATTGCCGATGGGTTCACCTAACAGGAGTTTCTCAGTCACTTGATGGAGATGGTAGGCAGAGCCTAGCCGGTATCGGCCGAGAGGGAATCGGACATCATCAGCTAACCTTTCTGTTGCCGATAAGTAGACGGAGGTTGGTCCTACCGATCGGCCACAGAAGATGAATTTGTCCAGCCACATGTTCAGAAAAATAGCGTGTTCCCTCTGACCGACCGGCCCTGTTCTCTGATACTTCTGGATATACCCTGACCAGCCGCCGATGTTGTGGGTTTCTACTTTGTGTTCGGCCTTCTGGTCGAACAAATGGCCATCATCGGCAGTTGCAATGTCTAAACCGGTGAGCATGAGGACATCGGCAAGAGTGGGGAAAGCTGGGCCATGACCGAAAAGGAAAGCATTGAGAGTATTTGACCAGAAGTATGAAGTAGCGATCAGCAGTGACTCATTTCTCTCCATATCGTCAATAGATAGCCTGATGCACTGATCTAGTTTGCGTTCAGCCCAGTATACTTCATGCGTGTTGCTAACCCGCAAGAACCAATCCTTCCATCCCTTGGTGGAACTTGGCCAGGATCGGAAGGTATCTTTCCACAGATCTAAAGAAAAGTTTTCGGTTCTAAAGGGAATTCTATTTGTCTCCGCATTAATCAGATCGGTAGGATCCGGATTACCCAGTGGACCGAGGCATTGAAGGTGAGGTTGCTCAGTAGGAATAACGATTTTCTCACTCAGTTCCTAAGGTTTGAAGATTGAAAGAACAAAGAAAAGAAAGAAGAAAGGAAAATGCTAAGTAAGTAGACTTGCAAAAAAGTAAAGAGGTGCGGTAAAGAAAGGAAAGATGGGAGTAGATTAACCTCAGGGACGACGAAGTTCACGGCCATTTCTTCCCGAAGAAGAAGAAGATCAAAGACTTGAAAAACCGTTGGGGGAGATTTTGTTGAAGTTCTTGGGCTCTTCCACAATACCGCCGCCAGAGGGATGAGTTTGGGGGATGAAGGATGGCAAAGTAGAGAAAGAGTACCAAGGAAGGAAGTATTTATAGGGTAAAATGAGGAGGGGCATTTTTTACTTATCTATTTGCCGTATCCGTGAAATTTGAGGTTGTTTAGGTGGATATGGTAACTGTTCGCACGGTAATCAAGAGATTGTGCAGGTGATTTGACAGCAAGCGGTCATAATTTTAGGAGATATTTTACTGTGCAGGATCTCCTGGTCGGCTCATCGGAAGTCCACTTTAACGGAATAGTTGCCGATGAGCAGATGCTTAGGAGATTTGGTTCGGGGGGTTGAGAAATTCGAGGTGCATGCTGAAGATCTAGGTTAAGGTTGTTTGGATTTGGTAATTAATTGCTGTCAGAAGGAAATAACTACGAAAAGGGCGTCATCATCAGGAGAGAATTTCGGAGCATTAATGATTTTATACACCGAAATTGGGGGCATGTCTTGACATCGTTTTTGGACACGTGTCTGGAAAGATAATGGAACTTGGATCGGCAGGCGAAAAAGTAATGACTGGTTGACAGAGGAATTGCCGATGGACTATGATACCGATGATAAAGCAGCATGATATGACCAAGTCCAGAGATGGTGATTGGTCTTTTGCCAATGGTTGATATTAACAGTTGTCGATGCCGATGGAAGATGATATGCCGATGATGGTTGAGGAAGGCGTTGGAATCGTCGGGGAGATGAAGATGGCGTGCCGATCGCCTAGGATGAATAAATTATTGTTTTCCATAATTATTAGAGTTTGTTTTGTATACGGACTCTGTTTAGTTTGGAATTAGAATCCTAGTTGTACCTGATTGTAACTCTTTAGGACAGGGTATAAATATAGGCCTAGTAGCGATGTAAGAAGCATTCCAATTAATCACATACAAAGCTTTTACATCTATTTTTGCATCTACTTTTCGACGACTTCGTCAACTCGCATTTTTTTTACTTACGAGTTCTTAAGAATTCATCGAGTCAAACTTGACAGGTTCTCAAGTTCTGCGTGAATACCTCTTGGCCGTGACATCCGGGCGCATCGCTGTTGTCGGGACCAAAGTATTCGAGTTATCACCTTTATCGGTTGTAAGGTCAAATCGGCTGGCACGCCTTAACGTTAAATCGGGTATTAGCCCTTTCGATTTGCATATCCACTTTTGCATCAACAATTCCCTCTTGGGATCACCGCTCCTCTAAGACTACAGCCATGTGATGCCCCTAGGATCATGAAACAAAACAAACTTAAGCAAACAAAAAATATATATACAAAACTCAAAAAAACACTTACAAGACTATGATGCTCAAATTGCACATGAAGGAGGGTGGAATAGTCCTTGTGGCGAAGCTCCTGCTAGAAGCGATGTGCAAAAACAAAGACGTAAGAAAACATAAGAAAACCGATAGAGAATCACAAGGCCAAAAACAAACCTCCGATAACGCTATGAACTTCATGGACAACGCTGGCCCAACTAGAAAGCATGGAGTCGGAGGCTGCTGCATAATATATCAAAACAAATTTCAAAAGATGATGATATCAAAAAAACCCACAAACCTAAGAGGAAACTAGACACTTTCAAGCACCAATTCCGGCTAGAGGCACAAAGCCGAAAACACTAGGCGCAGGACAGCACGGTGGAGCCAATTTGAGGCCATCATGAGCAATGCTTGCACCTCTAGCCAGCTGCCCTGCACTAGCCAAGGTGGAGAAAGCCTCACTTGACAAAAAATTAATGTGTTTTAGATGAAACAAAGCATCAAAGGGCGAACAAAAGCTAAAAGCAGCAAAGAGTACCCATGAAAAGGCCCAATGGCCTAGCAGACGCGTCAACAGAGGGAGCAACCTCTGCCATAGATGGGGGACGACGCGTAGACTCTGCTTCCCCTGAGTCTTCCTCCAAGTCAAAGGCGGGTGCCTCGACAGCCGCAGGCTTACCGACAGGCGCCTCCGCATTAGAAGAATCCTCGCCAAGTAGCGAGGGAAGCGGGTTGACTGCTGAAGGCTCGGGTCCAATAGGGGCACCAACTTCCATCACAGGAACCAGAGCAGTCAAACCTTCAGTAGGCTCTGCCGACCAAGAACCAGCGCTGGAAGAACCACCACCAGAAGAAGAACCGGTAGAGACCTCCACCAGAACACCAACTCACGACCTTTTGGTTAGGGCTTTAGCCACCCCACCACCCTTCCGATCCTTGGCCTCCGCCACCACTGTTACATTCCTGGTGGCAGCATCTCTCTTCTTTTCAGTGCCTGCCAAGACCTCCATGCACCTCATATTCATCATGGTGAATACCATACTCCTCAAGAACACGACTGAAAATGAGGCATCGTGCCCTGTGTAGTCCGACGGGCAAGATACTCCCACTCGGACATCTTTCCCACTATCCTACGTGTGTAGGACTCCAGCTCAGCCAAAAGGACTAATTTGTCTGATCTTCCCCAAGCTCCCTATCAAACCGACGAAAGGGAAGACCCTCCGTAGGACCAAAAACTAGAACTTGAACCATCTCAGTCTTAAATCCTCATTTTGACGGCCAAGTGGCAAAAAGTCTGAGGCAACCATCCCTCCACAAGATTTTCGCTCAATAAGGCGAGGGCGAAGGCCTTATCACAATATTTCCGCTCGTCTGACTAGTTTGCCGAAGGATCCACCTTTGACAAGGGCTTCATCTCCCTTATCTTTGATGCGTACAGGTACATGGTCACTGTGCTCCCATCGTCAAGAGTGCGCATGGCGCTAGGAGTCTTCACATGGAAACACAGTTTCATCCAGTCCCTCTCCTATTTGTTCTTCTGGCAATATGACATTTCCAGTCACTCTTCATGTTGTGTCCTTCGGGGTATAAAGGCGTAGCTCCCAAGCTGCACTATGCAATCTCCTTCAGTGGTCTTAACCTTCTTCGGCTATTTCTGGAGCTCGAAGTAGGTGCAGAAGGTATCAATATGGGGCACCGACTCATACGATTCGTAGGCCCAACAAAACTTACTAAGCGTAAGAATCTCATTTGGGCTGGTGTGATGCAGCTCTAAGTTGAAAGCCTCCATAACCTGGCGGAGGAAAGAGTAGGGGGCAGCCGCAGCCCACACGTAAAGTAGTCCCTAAAAACCACGGCGTACCACGGCTCGGGGTCAGGAACTGTCTGCCCGGCTGGAGGTGCCTTCACCCGGCCTTCCTTTAAAAATCCGCCTTGAACCATCTTAGAAATATCCTCCACTGTCACAAGGGACTCACCAAACTCAAAAGTAGGTCCAGCCATTGAAAATAATTCCTCCGCCTTGACTAGATCGCCGAGGGAAGCTTTGAGGTCGGAGAAACTCTCTTCTAGCTTCTGAGAGGCGAGAACCTCAAGCATACACTCCTCGTAGCAACCTAACCAACCACTAGACCTCACACTTAGCAAATTGTGGAAAGGACCAACAAAGTTAGCCTAGACAAGATGAAGCGAAGCTGGGGAAGCCACCACAGAAACGAGCTCAGACAACGAGAGAGCTGAGGTTGTAAGAGAGCGAAGGCTTTGAGGGGAGTGCACGAAAGCGATAGCGTGAAGAACCAAGTACCCCCCCCCCCCTTATATAGGTGGAGCCTGCGACGGTTACGATTCCCAGCACCCAACGGCTACCTACAACCGCTGAAGGGCGCAATCCTTGGGAAAAACTGTCGCGTCATAAGCGACGCGATCATAGCAATTAATTAAGGAAATAAAGAAACCAATAAATAGTCGAATCTCAGCAGCCACATCCTGCGCACCAGGGGGAAGGCGGGACCTCCGCCACACTAAACGCAGTGGAGGAACGTCCAAGCTTTTGAGCAGATGGCCCGCAGATGTGCCCCCACGCTCAAAAGGGGGGAAACTATTGGGAGTTCAACCACGCCTTCGTCCCCAGCTGCGTCAGAGAGAAAGGAAGTAATTTGACCGCAATGGCCGAACCTTCATACCCCCAACCTTCGGACACTGAGGGATGAAGGTCTCGAAAAAACTTAACACTGATGCAGAACGGTTTAGTGACACATGTGTGTAGGAACCAAATTCGAGCGGAGGATCGTGGGGGGAAGGAGCCCATCCTTCGGCTCCCGCGCGACGAAGGATGTACTGACCCTAAGCAAGGACGGGCCAGGAACCTCACGAGGCGGTCAGAGGTCCCTCGGTGGCCGCACGGTGGAGGATCCACGGACCTCGGTGGAGGATCCACAGGTCTCGGCAGAGGATGTGCGAAGTTTTGGGCTACGACAGGAATAGGGCTCCGATAATGTTGGCTTGTAATGAGCCTGCAGTTTGAATTTACCTAAGTAGCCCTGGCAAGGGAAAAAAATAAACGTGAGGAGGATAAGAGGGGCCTCATGAATCAATGTAGTGCGCTAGAGCAAGGAGAGCGGCGTGAGGCTCTCCATGCAGCAACGTGCCACACTACCAGAAAACAGAAATTTGTTTGGCTGCAGAACTTCCTTGCATTGAGTTCCAAAATCGGGGGTCGTATTAAACTACCAAGGTAATTTGTATCCTTGGCAGTTTCACTCGGTCTCCAAGAAAATGTGCTATTTTACTTGAGTATTATTATTATGAACTGCTAAGGCCAGTCTCAATGGGGTTTCAACGCTCAGTTTCTAAAACATTTGTATATTTGAAAATAGTGCAGAAGAGTTTCATCTCTATGAAACTATCTCTACTCCCATGAAACTTTCGCCATCTCTCTTCATTAGTGCCACATCATCATATTTAATATGCATGAAACCTTCGTGAAACCTCCCTTGGGACTAGCCTAAGAAAAACAAACATTTCCTTAAGTGCTATTGTAAACTACCAAGAAAATCATTATTTTTAAAATTAATATTTTTTATAGATTTTTTAAATAATCTCAAAATAATCTAAACTAAAGTTATAGCACTCCAAGAGATCTAAACTTTTTAGTTCAAACTTAAATATGCATCACAAAATTTACTAGAGTGAATACAAAAGTAATGCAGTGGTAAGAACCCGGCACACATTTAAGTGTAGAGCCCAAGAAGATCAAGACATTTAAGTGTGCGTATATATATCACTATAAAGGTAGATCAAGACATTTAATTGTACCACAACATTTTTATTATTTATCCTTGTAACCTTCCTACCGTTAATTATTATCTGCTAGAAGATTTATGCAGCAGGGTTGGATAAGACAAAGCAGGCTCTCGCACCGTCACAGCGATTGAGGCCTTGTTTAGTTCACCCAAAACTAAAAACTTTTCAAGGTTCCCCGTCACATCAAATCTGGTAGCACATGCATGAAGCATTAGATATAGGTGAAAATAAAAACTAATTGCACAGTTTGCATGTAAATCACGAGATGAATCTTTTAAGCCTAGTTAGTCTATGATTGGATAATATTTGTCAAATAAAAACAAAAATGCTACAGTGCCAAAATCCGAAATTTTTTCGGAACTAAACAAGGCCTGATATGTGATAAGGTCAAGCTGGGTTATTTACAAAAAGCAGTAGCAGCTCAATCTGCCGCCTGCATGCAAGTTGGGCAGATATATAGATTCCGTACGCGTGCAACAGATAAGGCCCGGCGGGCGGTCTCACTCTCAGCACGTGATGCTATTCTGTGACCTGCTGATCCAGGGGATTGATCGATCCATCCCTGCTACGTTCCTTTAAAACCCGGCCGGTGTCGATTGTATGACGACAAAGCATAGGCCGTACCATACGGGTATTGGGTATTCCTCTTCGTCGTTCTCGGTACTACTACTGCTCTCGTCCTATCCTATGACTAGCTGGATGCTTGGCCTCTTTCACTGGCCGTGTGATTTTAAGGAACCTGATGCACGCATTCTAATTTCTGTAGTGGCCGGTGTGGTGCGCGTGAGGGCAATGCATCTACTGTATATGGTAACCCTACTAGAATTTCTACTTGAACCTTTGTAGTTAAGGGGGTGTCTAGCATATGGCTCCTCCAAACCAACTTCAACTTCTCTGTTTAATTTATCACGGAAAAAAGACTCTTACAAAAGCCTTAACTTAGGGTCCTCAAATTTAGAGGACACCGTACCTAAGCATGTGTTTGGTTCTAGGGGATCTGAAGGGACGGGTTGGACCCAACCTTGTTTTTAGAATTAGGTTGGACCATTTCTTGTTTAGTTAGGAGGTTAGGTTCATCCCACGTTTTTTTTGTTTGGTTGAAGTGTTGGGTCAGATGGAATGAGATACATACACGTGGGGCCAGCATGTCTTCCTCTGACCTTTCTTCTTTATTGGGCTATTCTCTCTCTCCTCCGATGCGTATGCACAACATCCCACCTTCGCACGTGTGCCCGATGGACGCTGCTCCCCTAGCGAGCGAGGGCGTCAGACACCGTTCCCCCGGCCGGCGAGGATGTCGGCATTGCTCCCCGTGCTCTCGCGTAGATGCCGACGCCAAAGTTGCTCCCCGTTCCCTCGCTCCCCTCTCCACCGACAACCCTCCATCTATGCCAGCGAGGCCACCGGCGCACCTCCCTCTACGCCCGCAGTGCCACTACTTCCACACCCGCAAGGCCGCTGGTGCTGATCCTCCATGTCGGCACTGCTCCCGATGTCGACGCCGCTCCCTATGCATGCACTGCTCCTAGTTCCCTCTCTCCGTCCTCACGCTCCCCGTTCCTTCGTGCTTCCGCATGAAGTGGGTCGCCCCAGTTTCTCCGAATTGGAGGGGCAGGTTGAACCCGCATCTAGTTAGAATATTCCCTCCATGGGATAACCCCAACCCTGTGTACCATCTGAACCATACACTCTAAAAAATAGGTCCAATCTGCTCCAACCATCTAACCGAACATGATAAATTCTCCCACTGGTCCTTATTCTTGGGGGATTAGCTTTAGGCCCCCATCCTACAAGAACGACAGTTTCCCTCTACCGGATGCCGCCACCACCTGACACCCATCCCACCCACACGCTCCTCGATGCAAACTCCTCTCCTATAGGCTCTAGATCCGGCGTTCTCAGCTTCTCTTCCTCAAACCATAGTGAAGCAGCCTAGCTGCTCTTCCCCAACTTCCATCATATCGCTTATTACCAACACGAGGAATCCACCTAGGTTGCTTCTCCCCGACACCCTCCCCGGTCTAGCAATATTAGCCTTGACTCCCCGTCTGGTCAGTGTGGTGTGCATGTAGGTGTAGAGAGCAGTGCATCTACAAGATATGTGTCATATGACTAATTAAGTGGTGTGATTTACTATTGTAACTAGTATTAAAAAAATTAACGAAATGGTAGGAGCTCTGCCATTTAGTCATTGTTCGCCTAAACAGCCGTTTAGACCGTTTATGTAAACAGTACACAGTGGTACGTTGTTTTCATTTAATCATCCATTTAGCCCGTTTAATATGTTGTTTAGCCTGAATAATGGTTTAACGACATGTGATCGACTGTTTACCGTTTAACGTTTAGGAAAACATTGCATTTAGTTAAGGAGAAAGCAAATAGAATAAATTACAGGAGTACGTGTTAAAAGGGCACATGACAGGCTCCCCCAACCTACCAGAGCAAATGAGCACCGAGAGGCTAGTATACATGTGTAGAAGCAACCTTCAGGAGCTTTAGTCTACCCAAGGCTGTTCGACCATATATCTGCATATATATATATATAATTTAAATAGGCAATACAACTTAGTGTAGAAACTAAAAGAATACTAGCAGAGGTCAGGTTACACCAACTCCAACAATAAGAACCCAAAGTAAAGACACATTCCGTAATTTAGGTCATACACACTACATGGACCAAACCGCAAAATTTGTCCTTCTCCAGTACAGGCCCGAGACCCAAACTAACACAGTGCAACAGTCCGCATCAGGCTGAGCACCACCGCCCTCCTCCCAGCCGCCTCGCTCCGCGGCGGCATCAGGGTGGGCACGACTGCGGCGCTATTGTCGTCCCATCCATGGTGCGATGGCAACATGACAGGCTGGTGCGCGTGTGCCATATCAGGGCTAAGGTTGAGCACCGGCATAGCTGGTGCAGCGTAGGAGGCGAGGCTCGCTGCCGCGGCGGCGTCGGCAGATCCCTCGTCGGGCGCAGGCTGGCTGCTCTTGGTGTCTGGGTTGGGGCCGCCCTCTGCCAAGGATACGGCCTGCAAGGCGAATGCATTTGCGTCGTCATGCAAAGAGGAGGCATTTTTGCGTTGGTAGGAAAAAGGGTCACCTGACTGGATCATCCATTGGAAGCTGTTTTTGGTAGGCAAATGCACTATTCGAAACTCATTTTGTGTATAGGTAGCCATCGTTGGAGATAGTCTTTTGGAAATAAGATGTAGAAAGGGAAGTAACCAATTTATTGATTTCGTATTCACATATGAAGAATACCAGCAGAAATCAGGTTATGGCATTCGAGTGAAGTTGAAATGCCATGAGATTGAGCATCTGTATATGTTGTAACGTGCGTCTGGAACACATGTACATGTTGTAACGTCTGGAACACATTATCCTTCTTCGTGCTATGGATTATATTCCAGCTTTCACAATCCAATCTCCACTGCAATTTAGGTTCTCTCGATCTAGCATACTTTAATTCACATGTCATGTGTAAAGATATCTGAGGTATCACAAATTAAGGCTGATTACACTACTACAGAACAGGCCTTTGGTCACTTGCCCAAAATGAACAATAATTTCGGCCAAAACAGCGTCCGGGACAAAAACATATTTAGTCCCGGTTGGTGAGACCAACCGGGACTAAAAGTCCCCTCTGCCGATGTCTGACACAATAGCCGTTGGGCAGGGGACTTTTAGTCCCGGTTGGTCTCACCAACGGGACAAAAGCCTAGCCTTTAGTCCCGGTTGGTACCACCAACCAGGATTAAAAACTGTTGTTCCGGTCCGTCCCACCGGCCGGGACTAGTGTTGGAATTTAGACCCGATTTTTAAAAGGAACCGGGACTAAATGTCCCTCCTCATATTTGAACTCTTCTTCCCGTGATCGAGCCCATCGATCTTCACTCTTTTGCTGTGTTCTTCATTTGGAGTTGCTTGTTCTTGCTCTTATCTCTGGCTATTGATTCATTTCATCGTTTCTACACCGTCATCGACTTGTTAAGAGGTCACTAGCTTCATCTTCTCAACATTTAGAAGCGGCATATGTCATTTCCTAGTGCTATGTATATTATTTTTTATTTTATGGTTTTTTTAAGAGGTTATTAGCTTCATCGCCATTTCAAAAGCGACGCGTTTTTTTAGAGAAATAGTGGTAATATGTTTTTTTATTTTAATTAGTTTAGAAAAAAATTAAAAACATATAATACTTTAA
>Ga0182004_10004728_pt1 | contig 11020 bp, 8 predicted proteins | sample Sormic07211540_1_FD_120479 | JGI IMG/M metagenome (GOLD analysis project Ga0182004, IMG submission 120479) | Endophyte microbial communities from Sorghum bicolor roots, Mead, Nebraska, USA - 072115-40_1 MetaG | ecosystem: Host-associated > Plants > Roots > Unclassified | place: USA: Nebraska...
GGGTGGGATACGGGAGGTGCGTGGGGAAGCTGCGCGGCGGATAGCGCCGTCCGGCAGCGGCGACGGCAGCAATCGCGGAGAGGAAGGGTTAGGGGAGCTGCGCGGCGGTTATCGCGCGTAGAGGGGAAGTGGTAGGAGAGCTTCGTTGTCGAGCTGGACGGGAGAGTAAGGGCGTTGCGGGAAGGACAGTGCGGGTGAGGCAGGCCGATGATACGGTACGACGATATCATTTCCGTCTTTTTAGTTGTAGAGATTTCACTTTCACACCCGTGCACGTTCTTATTACCGGCTGGTTGGGGTGTTGCTTTCACCAAAACAACAATAATTTTGTATATTTGTTAATTGATTGATCTTCCTTCTCTTCCAACAAGTATTATTAATTTGTGGCTCCACTGCAATATTATTGTTCATCTCCTCCTCCAGGTGATTGATGGACGGTACATAATAAGCACAAGTGAACTCTTTCGGGTTTATACTTTTTGTTGCTTCTATTCTTCGACAAACCAAATCAAAGGTCAAAGTGCCGTACTGCACTTCCATTGCTCCGCATCAGCTAGCTGCCTGCCAGACATTCAGACGTATTGGCAAAGTCACATATGCTCTTGACATGAACTGTACTCACGCACGTACCTACCATGTGAAAAATCCAGATGCTTTCGGTTCCTGGCGTGCTGTGATGTTTAGTTGTTTACGACGTTGCAGTGTGTTTGTCATTTTAGCATAATGTTAACTCCTTGCGCGTCTTCAAGAGTTTGGTAAAACAACCTTTTATTTTAATTTTTTAGCAAAAAAAAAAGAAAAAAGTCTTCTCCAACAATTTGGTAAAAGAGTTTTTTAAAAATTTAAAAGTTATCAAATATTTTTCTCAACTCGTAGATTTCAAAAGTTGACATTGAGAGTTTGTTTTTACGATGAGATATATTATGGGTGTGATCTGTTTCTAAAAGTGCATCTAGCCCTTTGTGGGTTTTGATAAATTGAATGACAACATGATTAAAGGTCTAATAAGTTTGCTAAGTATTGAATAGGATATTGAGTCTATTGCATATACTTGTGGATTGTGTGTTAACAAGCATGCAAACTTGATGATATATCACACGGTGTTGAAATAAAGGCCAAATTGTGTATTGTTGTGTTGGAGGATTTGGAAATAATCTACCTCAAGCAAAAGACAACAATGCAAATGGAATCTATAAAATGGCTTCTATGTTGTGGGATATCATAGCATCATGTGAAAGCAAGCATATTTGACAAATGACAAATAAGACATGAGTTGATTATTTCGGATTGGTCTTTATAATGCTTGCTTTTCATGAACAAGAAGAGATTGATAGTGAACTAGCTTTGATCAAGGTTGAAGAATGAATCAAGAATAAATAAGTGAGGAAATGTCAAGCAAAGGTCAAAAGACAAAGCATGTAACTCATATTGGATACAAGTAGGTCTCTATGATTGTTTTGCTTGTATGGATGAAGATTTGGTAAATCACTTTGCAATCGGTTTGAACAAGCTAGAAGTATGAAGATAAAGATTGAAGTGAGTATTAAGTGTCAAGTCAAAATGAAGAGGATTTAAGGAATCATGAATTGGCTTGACCATATTGATGTTGATCCATATATGTCTCTATGTGAGTCAAACCAAAGCTTGATTGATCTCAATATTTATATCTAGAAGATATTCAAGCAAGGATCACAATATTGAAGAAATAGTTATTCAATGGATGCTTAATATGATATGACTTGAGTATGGCTTGATAAGGTGAAGATAGCAACAAAAAAGCTTTGAGGGTCTAAGCGAAGGTAAAGGGACAAGTGACGACTTAAGAACCGAGGTACCATAACTAAGGTGAAGAAGAGAGTACTTACATTGAGTCGAGGAACTAATCAAGCTATGAGGAGTCATATTGTATTGAGAATCAAATCATTAGTGGAATTGACTTAAAGCCATGAAGGTGAACTCATATGTATTGAAATGGTTCAAGTCACATGCTCAAGGTGTGTTTGCTCAAAGAAAGGAGACAAAGTTGATTGCAACCCTTTAGAGAGTAATATTGAGAAAAAATGGCATATAAAGACACTGAAGACACAAGTGGTTAAATTGATTATATTCTCTTGTTCTTGAGTATAGGTATATCGCACTATTAAGGGGGATGCAACACAAATGACAGACAAGTCTCAAGTGCTGAAACTAACCAAACCCAAGTGCTAACATGAGAGAAAACACTTAGCATTGCACCTGTACTTGTTGACCTTGGAGCTTGTTCTCTGCAGGGTTGGATAGCCCTCGAAATAGCTTTCCAAAAAGTTCAAGATCACTGAAATCAGAGTTTGGAGTAAAAAGTTATGGCTTTTTCCGTAAGGTGACTTGTGTTGTTTTCTAGGAGGGCGGCAGTGCCGCACTTAATAGGCGGTGGTGCCGCCCCTGTACAGTCATAACAGCTAGTTTTCAAATCCTAACGGCTAGTTTAAGTGGGATGAATATATATACCCATCCTGCGGCTCCTGGTCGTGCTGTTGATGCTCCAGACATTCTAAACCCATTCCAAAGCCTCTCCCCAACTCTCTCTTTGTGAGAGTAAAGTGCTTAGTGCACAATTAAGTATTGGGTTTGTGTGATTAGGAGCTTGAGAGTAGATTAGAGAAATCCTAACCTTGAGCACTTGCTGGGCTTCGTCAATATTTGTTGTGCATTTGTTACTCTTGGAGATGAAGCCTCCTAGACGGCTAGACGTTGCCCGATGAGCTCCCATGCTGGTGGTGAACAGCGGGACAGTTTGTAATCATCTCTTGCAGCTAGTGAAATCATCCCTCCTTCATGAGGTAACACTCTTGTTTGGAGAACGAGGAAGGGCAAGCCTTGATGGCAAGCCAGTCCTTGTGTGGGCACATCAACAATGTAGACTTAGGCTAGCCTTAGTGGCGACGTCGAACCATGGGGTAAATATCGTGTGCTGATTTACATTCTTGCATTACTATTATTGTTGAGGTGCTTGTAGTGTCTGTAGCCGATCTACTTAGTGGTACTTATTCCACTGCATATAACTATTGTTCAGTGACTAACATACTTGCAGGAAGCTAGAAAATTTACCCGATCTAAATTTTCTTAATTAAATTTTGAATTGTGCTAAGTTCCTCCTCCGCTGGGCGCCAGTGCCGCCCTCTAATATGATAGAATTTCAAGTTGAAATTTTGCAGATTTGTCACTGGATATCGCTTGTACATCTTCACTAAGTTTGGGCTGTGTTAGACACACGGATGTAGTAAGGTAGTGTCACCCTCAAAGGGAGGCAGTGCCACCATGAGTTTTAATTTCTGTTCCAGCTGAATTTTTGTAGACCTATTCATCCTCCCTCTAGGCATTCTAGGCGACATCAAGGTCCTTTCAATTGGTATCAGAGTTAGGCTCTCAATTATAGGCATAACTGCCTTAAGAGACGATGTCGACAAGTCAACATGGCAATAGGGCCTCGATCCTCGATGGGGATTTCCTCCATTAGGGGAAGAAAATGAGGTAGTTTTGTTCCCCACGTGATAGTAATGGCTGAAACTCAGCCCCATCGGGGGTGGAAACGTTTCCCACCTCCCCGTCCCCGTTCCCCGCTTGAATCCCCAATTGCAGCCCATATGCCATAGCCCATAGGGAGGCCCAATTAATCCGGCCCAAATACTCTTACATATATATACCAAGAAACCCTAGAGCTCCTCCCCACCATCCTTTGCCTCCAACTGTCAAGACTCAACACTAGCTGACCAGCGGCAGCCGCACACCCGCACCCTTTCCCAATTCTCATAGAAACAGAGCCCACCGTGACACCAGCATTCGAAGCCCGAAGACCACGATGGCATGAGCATGACCCCCACCGCACTGTCCGCAACCATGTGACTGCGACCCCCACCATCGTACCACAACACTACACGGCTGCACCATGCAAGAGCTCCACCACCGCCCCCTCCCCTCAGCCTCTGTGGGCAGCGGGCCGTCTGGCTGTGGCTTTAAGCCTCTAAGAGCTTACAGAGAGCTCCTTGCTCCTAGGGACGGCGTCTAGATCCTGCATCATAGGCCAGTAAAGATCTTCCTCCTTCAGTCTTGACAAATCCTCACTTGCAGTATTCTCTACTTTGTGCCTCTACCTCTACTAACCGTGCCCGTCCCTCATTAAGGGGTGTCGAAGACGACACGTCCAAGCCACCATAGCCGGATCAAGCTAGGTCAATCAAGGCTGCTATCAGATCGAGCACACCAGTGGCTCCTCCTACTCCGGTGGAGGAGAGGACAGCTCTGCCGACATCGTCCACAAAAGACATCATAGCAGCTGGTGACCCAAAGTGCCTTCCCCACCGCCTGTGGACAAAGGATCCAACCTAAGATGCTCTTGCCTGAAGACAACTGCAACCAAGAAGGTTGCAGCTGGACGCAATAGTCTTCAATCCATTAGGTTAGTGCTTAGAACACTTAGGTTTTGTTCTTTTTTGTTGGTTTATTTCATTACTACTAGCCTAGAATATGAATGAGTAGATGCAAATATGAATATGAATGTTGATCTGCAAGTATAATTGCAACATGTTCTTGATTTTAGTAGACTAGCAGATAGTACTAATTAATGAGTAAATGTTGATGGCTTTCTACTTAGCATATTTGCAATTTTATTAGTAGATGTTGATCTGCAAGTATATTTGCACAGCTCAAAAATTTGTTGATCTTCAAGTATATGGCAGATTTTAGTGACCTAGATTCTGCATTGCAGGTTTAAGAAGATATCTAGTGCAACTAGCCAAGCTCTAATTTCTGACGGCTCACAGCCTGATACTAAATCACACCCAGAGTCTATCAATGAATCAGAAGCAATTGAAATAGAGGATGATGGAGAGGTGCCTAAAGAACAAGACGAGGAAGGTGGTTGTTTGGAAGGAGTTTGAGAGAGTCAAGTGGAATAGGCAAGTAAAGGCAAAATGCATGCACAGTTTTACCAAGATTGGAGGTTAAACAAAGAATGGAAGTAAGCACCTTCATGATCACTTGAAGACTTGTACACTTAGAAAGATCAAGTTTGGATGAAACAAGACATTGTCACAAGCTTCTTTAAGGTTTGATGTCTCAGAAAAAGGCACAGTTTTAGTGGAGAACTATACCTTCGACCAAGATATAGCTAGAAAGGAACTTGGGGCTATGATGGTGCTGCATGAGTACCCTTTAAGCATGGTTGATCATGCTGGTTTTCCCAAATTTGTACATGCACTACATCCATTGTTCAAGATTGGCACCAGAAACACTCTAAGGTATATGGTGTGTACTGTGCTACTATTTTCCTGTGATGTGTGCTGTTAAATTGTATTCTTAGTTCTTGTTGTGTCATTGCAGGAAGCACATATTGACCAATATGAGTTGGAGAAGAAGAAAGCCTTTCAATACATGACTGGGATTAAATCAAGGGTGGCTATCACAAGTGATATGTGGACCTCAAATAACCAAAAGAGAGGATACATGGCTGTCATAGCTCACTTTATTGATGAATCATGGAGCCTTAGAAACATTATCATGAGGTAAACACTTAAGTCTCAAGTACATGGATATCATTTATGTTCCAAGCATGCGGCTATCATAACAGTCCCTATTATTGTCTATGGCGTGCGTGGGAAGTCGAGGAATAGGAAATCTCAGCCGAGACCGGGCGTCGGGCGAGGCGAAAAATTCCTCTGACCCTAGGGCCCGGGCGCGAACGAGTTGGGGGGGGGGGTCCTATTACCTCATGGTCCATCCTGGCCCATAAAGGGGGGGTCGATGCAGCCCATCTTGAGAAATGCTTCTTAAGACCTATGGGCCATGTGTTGCTATGTTGGGCCTTTGTTATGGCTTGATTAGGGTATCTTGACTTACGGTATCCGACAATATAGCTTAAAAAACATAAAATTCTTTGGTCCAACCAAATAAACCAGAATAAATCCTTTAGTCCACCAAATGAATCAGATTAAACTTCATTCATTCCCCAGAGAACCAGTATCTCTACTATAATTGAAATCTTCTCCAGGCAAATCCCACCTGCAAGATCAACGACTCACAGTATTTATCCTACAAATTTAATGACTCAGATTAGAAGTATGATCACGACTTTACACACCCTCAGCCTCGCGTCAATCACACATCACACAAATTCACCACGCGTGCGGCTCCGTCGCCCGCCTCGAGCGCGGCCGCCGCTGCCGCCCCGGTACTGCGTCGCCCATCGCGCCCGTCGAATCTGCACCAGTCCGCTCGCCCGCCCGTCCTCGCAGCACGCTGCCCGACCATCGCCCGCCACCCGCCCCCCGACGCGCCTCCCGCCGCGCGCGCGGCCGTCGGTACTCGGCCACCGCCCGCCGCCCCGGCGCCGCGCCCACCGGAGCTGCGCTAGTCCGCTCGCCCACCCGTCCTCGCGGCGCGCTGCCCGACCATCGCCTGCCACCCGCCGCCCGGCGTGCCTCCCGCCGCGAGCACGACGCCCATCGCGAGCGCGGCCGCAGCTCACCCGGCTGCCGCTGCTCGGCCACCACCCGCCGCCCGGTGCGCCTCCCGCCGCGAGCGTGGCCGCAGCTCACCCGGCAGCCGCTGCTCGGCCACCGCCCGCTGCCCGGCGCGCCGCCGGCCACAAGCGCGACGCCCGAGGCCGGTGCCAGAGCCGCGAGACCATCGCCGTGCTCCGTCGTCCGTCGTCATAGACGGAGAGAAGGGCATCCATGCAAATAGAAACTTTTTACCGTGTTCATTTTGTAAAACTGCTAGAGAGAAGAAGTTTCTGATTTGGGTTTGATTAGTTACGAGAAAGTTTTGTGTTCACTTTGCAAATAGCCCCAGGGAAAAAAACCACATTTATGGTGATTTTACCAAGTTAGAATACTAAATTGTTGGAGAGAAATCTTTTTTGACTTGCCAATGGGCCGTTAAATCTGTAGGATATGTGTTGTGAGTCGTTGATCTTGCAGGTGAAATATGCCTGGAGAAGATTTCAATTATAGTAGAGATAAAATAGCGACTTGATAAAACTAATGATTGCCAAATAAATCTTCTTATCATAGCAGTAAAGGCGGTGGCTGCTGCTTTCTTGACCATGGTGGCATAGCAAGCGGATCCCATATCAACTTGAGAAGATTCCTATTTTTTTTCCATGCTGCATTTGATTGTTCCATCTATTTTATCTTCTATAGTTCCTGCTTCAGATTAGTAAAGAAGTAATATCCTGTCAATAGCTTTAGTATTTGCATGAGTTTGTTCATGCAATATGTTATTTCACTTGAATAATAGAACCAGTTTGATGTGAGAATAGATGAGGCTCATTAGCTTTTTCAGTCTAATTCACCAGATTGTCAGATCAATTTATGAAGACTTAGAATAGTCTCAGTTTGAGTATTTGTGCAAAACAATTATACAAATTGCTTATAGTCAAATATTCTATTTGGTGATTGTTAAGTTTGACATGGTAAATGTGTTTCTGAATTACAAAAGTTGGTGCTAATTTGGTTTCAATATTCCCTTAATTTGTGGTTTTGCTCCTGGTTCAGTATTCAAGACTTAAAATTTCTTAGAACTTTGATGAACTTGGCAGATAGTCCTACCAGCGTGAGCATCAGCCAAAAATGGAGAGAATATAATGTTACACACTAGAATGCCAACTTTATATGCACCTTTAATTCGTGATGGGAGAATAAATAAATTCTATTTGTATGTTCTTTTATCTGGAGCAGTTTTGTATAATGATCTAGACCATCTGAAACTTTTGAACAGGAGTATTTTAATTTCCCTTTAGCCTTGTGTATAATTTAGTGTTTGCTTGTCTTCTTAGCATTGCGTGATAGACTGAAGTAGGTGCCTGATTTTGTCAGACATTTTTTGTTTTAATATTCCTTTAATCGATCTCTACAATTTTTGTTTTTCTTGCTTGTTTGTCCAGTAAGACAGGTATATGCCTACACTAACTACAATCAAGTATCTCATTTTTATGGACTTGTTACCAAGGTTACAAAACAAATGATGGGCATTTGTAAATCATCTGTGTTTCTCAACTTTTCTACATAGCATTTGTTAAAACCAAATATATGTTGCTAAATGAAGTACCGTAATTTTCATATAGTCCTTTTTTTTAGTGGGTTAGGTTTGTTTTTTAGTTTTATGATTTATTTTAGTTTTGTAATTTTTTTTTCTAAATATTATGGTAGCGTTAGCACGGGCAACTAGTCAGTTTTAGGAGCACTTAGCTATCGCTCTAATCGGAGATTTATTTCATTGTATGGTATCTTATCTATAACATGTACCTTCAGGCTTCAACATGAACCTAGTTCTTATGCGTGCTGATCAACCCCGGGAGCAGGCTAGCTAATACCATCAGCCGATCAGCATAGAGCTCTCGAGCAAACCTCTCAAACTATTTTTTTATTACAGTAGCATTAAATAAAAATAAAAAACATAATAAATCTTCTTAATTTCGATTATAATAGCTCTGAAGAAAAAAGAAGAAGAAATAGCAGCATCAAGACCTTTTGTTGCGAGATTAGGATTCGAAGGGGCTATGAGGAGCTTCTGTTCTTGAGATCAGGATTTGAGGGCGAGATGAGGAGCTTCTCGATTTGTTGGCGAGAACAGGTTCGAAGGTTGCGTATACACGATATCCCAACGGCACATTTTATAAATATAGGAAAACATTGAAGAAGTATGTGTCGAACGTGGAGTTCATGTCCAACTTACCATGGATTTTTTTTCCTGATCCGACCCGGTGTCTTTAATTTGTTCTATTGGATACCGATTTCCCCTTTCCTTTGACTTTGATTGAATTCCATTTTCTTTTCACGAGATCCGAGCTGGTGTCTTCGTACACTTGGATTCCGATTCCGATTCACTAACCATATGATGAAGGGCCCACCACGGGAAGAACATGGCGCGTGGACAGCAGTTGCGCTGCCGTGAGAGACCGCAGTCGCACGCCGGGGTCGCACGCACGCTGCATAGAGCGCGACAATGGCTGTGGGGCGTAGGCGTATCGTACTATTATATGACTCCAATCGTGTGCCTTCGCTATTCTATGACTCCTAACGTTGTCTTCGCTAAAATATGACTTCAAACATGTGGACTTCGTAATACATATGATTTTGATTCTTTTCATCTATTTTGAAGTTCCAAATATATGTATTTTGTATTAAAGACCGTATTGCCCTTCTGGTATTTTGATACGCATCGATTCATCTCTCCGACGTTTTCTATCATAAGTCTCGACGCCGACGCTTCGTCTCTCCCTTGACATGCCGCCACCCATCTCCCCTCCCTACGCAGCCAACTGGCCATGGATGGAGGAGAGCCACCCCCTGAAGATGTTGACAAAGGACCAATCACCATGGACGCTGAGAGAAGTGAACTAGAGACGTCAGGTGCCCTAGCCCTAAACCTTGTTTAGTTCCAAAAATTTTTGCAAAATATGAATAGTAACACTTTTGTTTGTATTTGACAAATATTATCCAATTATAGACTAACTAGGCTCAAAAGATTCGTCTCGTCAATTCCAACCAAACTGTGCAATTAGTTTTTATTTTCATCTATATTTGATACTTCATGCATACGTCTAAAGATTCGATGTGACAGGGAATCTGAAATTTTTTGCAAAATTTTTTAGGAACTAAACAAGGCCCTAACCCTAGACCGGGCGGCGGCCACTGGTGGCCTGGGCAAGGCCGCTGGTGGGCTGGCCAAGCAGCCAAAGCAAGGCCACGGCAAGCCAAGGCCACGGCCAGTAGAGCCAAGGCCATGGCCAGCAGCGAGCCTTGGAGGCCACGGCCAGCAGCCAAGGCATAAGCCACGACCAGCAGCCGGCAGGGACCAGGCAACAGCGACGTTTTTTTAAAGACTCAAGGGCAAAAGAGCCATTTTATAAACAAATACATGTATTTAGATGAGAAAATAGATTAAAAGAATCAAAATCATATGTATTACGAAGTCCACATGTTTGGATACATTTTAACGAAGACAACGTTAGGAGTCATAGAATTGCGAAGCCACATGATTAGAGTCATATAATAGCAACTATCTCAGGCGTAGCAGGGGTGCAGTCCAAAAGCGTCGACCGCGGTGTTTTTTTCTTAGATTAAGTCTATATTTGGCCCCTCAACTATTGGCCAAGTTTAATTTTAGCCCCCAACTCTGAAACCGTGTAAACATGACGTCTCATCTATCGCACTAGTCCAGCTTTAGCCCCTGAGTCCGGTTTTGGGCAGTGGACCCTGGTTTTGCCTACCAAGGTGGCATCTTTGAACATGGTGGACGCCACATAGGATTAGAGCATTGGTTAAACAGGCCGGCCCACGCCAGCCCATGTCTCACGTGACCGAAACCCTAACCCCGTTCCCCTCCACTCGCCCGCCGTTTTCTCTGCGTCGCCGTCGTCGTGGGTGATTCCCCCGCTAAGGTCTCCCCTGCGTCAGCCCTCGTCACCGAATGCATTGAAACAACAGGTATTACTAAATCCCATTGAGTTGCTTGGTAGATTAGTGGATATCCTAGATTAGTTCATGATCTGTATCATGAGCTTGTAATTTTCGGTTGTAGGAATGGATCCTTTGGAATTTCTTGCTGTTAGATTTCACTTCGATGGTCAATTTTACAATGATGGGAGGAGGTTGCATTACATTGGGGGCAAAGAGGAGTTGTCATTTGTGGAGATTGACAAGATGTCATTGCTCGAAATACAGGGCCATCTTAAAGACCATTACAATTGTAGTGACCCTGTTACACTGCACTGGTTGTTTCCTAGGAAAATGTTATCAAATGGGCTCAGAGTGTTGATGGATGACAAGGCAATCATGGATATGTGTCAGGCTATTACTGATGGAGGGGCTGCTGATATATTTGTTGAGCATGTTGTTGTAGATCATGCTGAGCAATCTGTCAACTTAGAAAAACTTTCTGGGTATATTTCTTCTCCTAAGAAGATTGAGAAAGAAGTAGCTCAATTTAGTAAGTACATTGATTGGATTAGAGACAGTGATGATGGTAATGAGGTTGTCAA
>Ga0182004_10004729_pt1 | contig 11017 bp, 14 predicted proteins | sample Sormic07211540_1_FD_120479 | JGI IMG/M metagenome (GOLD analysis project Ga0182004, IMG submission 120479) | Endophyte microbial communities from Sorghum bicolor roots, Mead, Nebraska, USA - 072115-40_1 MetaG | ecosystem: Host-associated > Plants > Roots > Unclassified | place: USA: Nebraska...
AACTTTAGGTAGCTTTCTAGTGTAAGTAGTGACATAGCTCTTGTGTGCCTAGTGATTATATCAACTAGAATTGTTGGATAGGTGGCTTGAAAACACCCCTTTAGAGCTAGAGCAAAAAGCTTCGCTTTGTTATTCTCTAACCTCTTGCTCTAGTGAGTTTTTAGATTTTTAAATAGGCTATTAACCCCCCTCAAGCCATATTAGGACCTTTTAGACTTCTCCCTCCGCCTGCAAACACTCATCAACAAGATGGGGAGCCATGGCATCACCATCGATGAAGAAGAGGTAGTCTCTAAGTACCGCCACTCTGTGCCGATGAAGTACATCTAGATCACACCCTCCATACATACGATGTTAGACCTGTCCACCCTCACTATTGAGGATGTGACCGACTATCTGTGAGTGGTGGATGAGCGCATGGAGTAGGCTATAGCAACAACGGATAGTGGTAAGCTACTGCTGATAGAGGAGTGGGTTGCTCTTATGAAGGAGAAGAAGTCCAGGGAAGCCTCTCCTCCAGCCATGATAGTGATAGCTAGTGCCACAGCAAGGCTTCTTTGGGAAAAAGGCCAACGCCTACCGGCACTACGAGAAGACAGATCATTGGGCAAAAGAACACCCAAATCGTAATCAGGAGAAGAAGGCCGAAGCTCATTTGGTGTAGGTTGTTGATGATGATGAGGCCACTCTCCTGATGGTGACATTTTATGCAGTGCATGACATTGAGGCTAACGAGGAGGGAGAGGTGATGGTACTATAGGAGCACGAGAAGGCTTTGAATGCTATCAACCTCGATGAGCCACGTGCCCAAGTCCACCTCGAACGTGTGGGTAACAAGCAGGAGCAGCGGTGGTACCTAGACTCCAGTGCTAGCAACCACATGATGGGTTCCAAGGTGGCGTTCTTCGAGCTCGACAGGAACATGACCGACATCGTGAAGTTTGGTGGCAGCTCAAGGGTGGCAATCTAAGGATATGGCACCATCATCTTCGGGTGCTAGAATAGCGAGCACCACGCACTAACAGATGTGTATTACACCGCGTAGTTGTATTCAAGCATTATCAGCATTATCTAGCTAGATGAGCATGATAGTGATGTGCTGATCAAGGATGGCATCCTCAAGATTAGGGACTAAGAGCAGCAACTTCTTGCCAAGGTGAAGAGGTCCTAGAACTAGTTGTACCTGCTCAACTAGAAGTTGGAGCAGCCCATCTTCCTAGCTACATAGTGCATGGAGGAGCCACGTCTATGGCACGCCTGCTATGGCCATCTCAACTTCGACGCCCTCGGTAAGCTGGAGAAGATGGTCTGAGGGCTGCCTCACATTAAGCACGTAGGCTCACATTAAGCACGTAGGCAAGTTGTGTGACAGTTGCCTAGCCAAAAAGTAAATTAAAGGAGGTTGTTGTTCCTAAAGACGGTGAAGTACTGCATGGTAGAGGCCCTCGAGCTGGTCCACAGTGACCTCTGTGGGCCAATCACGCTAGCGACGCACGGGGGCGTAAGTACTTCATCTTGCTGGTGGATGACTATAGCCAATTCATGTGGCTGCAGCTTCTGACTAGCAAGAGCAAAGCACTGGAGGTGATCAAGAAGTTCAAGGAGCACACAGAGGCAAAGAGTGGCAAGTTGTGCATGGTATAGACCAATCACAATAGCAAATTCACTTCCATGGAGTTTGTTGCATACTGTGTGGAGGAAGGTGTGGTGCACCACCACACCGCATCGTACACACCACAGCAAAATGGCATGGTGGAGAGGCGCAACCAGACTATGGTTGGCTTGGCAAGGTCGATGATGAAGGCCAAGAAGATGCTGACAGAGTTCTAGGGTGAGACAGTGACCATGGTGGTGTTCATCCTCAACTACGTGCCCACTAAGGCCCTAAAGGGCAAGACATCGTTCGAGGCTTGGCATGGACGCAAGTTGTGTTGGCCATGTCAAGAACACAAAGCCTCACCTTGGCAAGCTGGAGGACAAAAGCACACCCATGGTGCTATTGGGCTACAATGAGGGCAACAAGGCCTATCGACTCTATGATCCCAAGAGGCGCAAGGTGGTGATCTCTAGGGATGTGGTGTTCGATGAGATGGCTACTTGGGATTGGGTGCAGCAAGGTGCGAGAGAAGCTAGTGTTGTCAACAGCACCTTCACCATCAAGCACTTAGTGATCCAAAGAGGAGGAGGTGGTGGTGGTGCTAAAGAGCTGACTGCTGGTGCTACTAGAGAGCAGGCTATTTGTGGCTGCTGGAGAGCACATTGCTGCTGCTACTGGAGAGCAGTCTCCACCAGTAGCAGCACATTCACCTCCACCACAGTCCCTTATGACAGCAAGAAAGGGAACACCACCACTAGAATTTGCTTCTCCACCCACTAACATCGATGAGTATGTGGATGCCTTTCATGATGGTGAGGAGCTTCGGTTCAAGCAGGTGGACACCTTGTCAGTGAAGGGGGAGCTCCTATGCTGGCTAGTCGGCTTCTGGATGACCCACCCAGAGCTACTCCTTGTCAGCACAGAGGAGCCACCAACATTCACAGTGCCTAAACGTGATGCCAATTGGCATCAGACAATGCTGGAGGAGATGAGGATGATTGAGGCCATTGGGCTCAAATAGGTCTACAAGGTGAAATGAGATGAGCGTGGCACCATTATCATGTAGAAGGCTCGACTCGTTGCCTATGGCTTCATGCAGCGTGAAGGCATTGACTTTGAGGAAGTTTTTGCTTCGGTGACATGAATGGAGTTTGTTCGCTTGTTGTTGGCTATGACAGCAGCGAAGGATTGGCACGTGCACCACCTAGATGTGAAGTTTGTGTTCCTCAACGGTGAGCTCGTGGAGACGGTCTTAGTCAAGCAAGTTTCAGGCTTCGTCGTCAAGGGCATTGAGCACAAGGTGTTAAAGTTGCATAAGGCGCTTTATAGGTTGTGGCAGGCCCCTTGGGCGTGGAACGCCATGCTTGACACCACCTTGGGTGATCTTGGGTTCACTTGTTGAGCCACAGAGCACACGCTCTTCACGCGGCGATTGGAGAAGGAGGAACTTGTCGTCGGCATGTATGTGGATGATTTGATCATCACTAGAGCACAGCCGAAGGACACTGATCGCTTGAAGCATGAGATGGCAGCTCGCTTCAAGATGAGCTATCTCGACATGCTCTCCTACTACCTCGACATTGAGGTGAGGCAGGGGAAGGAGCACATCTTCCTAGGCTAGTGTGCCTATGTGGAGAAGTTGTTGGAGGCGGCGGCATGGCGGAGTGCAAGCCATGCGCGACTCCAATGGAGGAGCAACTAAAGCAAAGCAAGCACAACACCACTACAAAGGTGGACGTGAGGCGCTACTGGAGCATCATCGGTGGGTTGCGCTACCTCACGCACACTTAGCCGGTCATTCCGTTCATGGTCAGGTATGTTAGCCATTTTGTAGAGGACCTGTGTGAAGCCAGTGGCAAACAGTGAAGAGGCTGCTACGCTACATCAAGGGCTCACTTGATCAAGCGATCATCTTCCCCAAGCAAGGCGGCAAAGGTGGGCTAAGGCTCACGGTCTTCAGCGAGGCACCTCCCAAGATCGATGAAGGTGAGCCAAAGCTCATTGTCTTCAGTGACGCAGACGTGGTGGGCAACATTGATGGTTGATGGAGCACCTCTGGTGTGCTCGGCTTCCTTGGAGCAGCTCCTGTTGCTTAGCAGTTGTTGAAGCAGAAGATTGTGGCGTTGTCGATGTGTGAGGCTAAGTACATCGCAGCGGCCACAGCAACGTGCTAGACTATTTGGTTGCGCCGGCTGCTGGGCGAGCTAACTGGTGAGGAAGCTCCCCCGCCAGCCCTGATGGTGGATAATTAGCTCATCATCACCCTTACAAAGAATCTAGTCCTCCACGACCGTAGCAAGCACATCGACACTCATTTTCACTTCATCTGTGATTGTGTCGATGAAGGATACATTGTTCTAGAGTTTGTCGAAACCAAACGATAGCTCACAGACATCCTCACCAAGCCACTCGATCGTCTTCGATTCATCGAGCTGAGGACCAAGATTGGAATGGTGGAAATCAAGCAAGAGCAGCAAGATTAGAGAAAGAATTGTTGAATAATTTGTTGTTGGTCTTGCACAGAAGTCTGCAACTGCAAACCAATCTTTACTCAAGCTTGTAGCTTGGTGACTAGGAATATGAAACACCAGACCAACTCTAAAAGGTTGAACAACAACAAAACTGTAGTGGGAAGACTTGACTAGAAGTAGTGGAGACATAAATTTTTGTATGCCATTGTGTCCTTTAGCTAATAAGTATTGCACGCTTATCTTGCAGCTAGGATAGTAATGTAATTCTTAGTTCAGTTGTCACAAACAAAAGAGCAGAGCTCTAACCAATGCTAGTGCTTGTGTTATGTGTGTGCTTGAGCTCAACCCCTTCTTCTACCTCGAGCCATAGTGAGTGTGTAGGTGTGCTGGTAAGCTAATTGCTTACATGTGCAAAGATTCCAGTAGAGATGAAAACGGTATGGATATTTTCCGACCGTATTCAAGACCGAATTTGTTTAGAGAGGTTTAGATCTATCCATATTCGAGTCCGAATATTCAATATCCGATTCCGTATCCGTATTTGAATACTTGAATCGTATATTTATGATGTCGACATCCAATCCTATCTTATCCGATATGGTTGATATTAATTCAACCAAAAATATAAAAACAAATATGATATCAGTGATATCCGTTCGTATCCGATCCGTTTTCATCCCTAGATTCCAGAGACCAACAGACCATAATGGTGCGCTAGGTTATGAAAGTTGAGAACTTCACATTAATCATACGTGCACAGATATTACTAAGGTAACACTTGTCTATAAAAACAGTTTCAGTCACATATAAGAGTTTTATAGTGTATCTCCATACACAACACAGGCATGGCTATTTACTGCAAGGAAGCACAATTGCACTGACAATAGCTTGTTTTTGTCCTTTATAAGAAAGATCAGAAAAAAAAGGCTTTAGTCCAACTCCATTGAAGATCCATGAACTCCAAGTCCCTACAATATGGTTTATGAGAATAAAAACTGTTTATCGCAATAGTGTAGATCATGCTGGGACAAACTCTAGTGCCCCCATACCTTTTCTCCATGGGGAAGCACACCTTCTTTATGTTGGATATGATCTTGATATTCTAATGCTGTCATATATTCTGTGAAATTTGATGTACACACTTTTCCTATTTTCCTGGTACCTGCCAGTAAAATCTAAAAGCCAACACTGAAGGAAACTAGATCACATTAGGCAATGCACTAGGGCAAAATGCTCGAAATGTTGAAAGCTTTTCTTATTTATTAAAAAAAATGCTATAATTTTCATGTATGTTCCATAAAATCGCATGATAAACAAAGAAATTCAGCTTAGTACCAACAAAAAGACTGTCCTGATAAACTAAACAATAAATCATGAACACGAAGCAAGCTTAAAACTGTGTCTATAAAGATGGATTATGGATAGTTACAACAAAAATGTTAACAAGAAAATAACCAACAGTCCTGTAGACCTTTTCTTCATTACTATATTTGCTTCTGAGGTTTCACTATAGTACATAGCATTACACACCACGCAGAGTTTACAGGAAACAGACTAAGGCAAGACAAGGAACAAATGTTAGCATCAGGGGTAGAATAGTGTAATCAGAACATTTAAACAAGATGTAGAGCTCGTGCCCAAAAGATTGTCTTCACATTGTATGATGTCATCTACCTCCTGCATTGAAAAATATAATTCTAACAAGAAACTGTTGTCATGCAATGCAACACTATAAGAAAAACTAAATTTCACATCAAACAATGTCTTGTAGAAAAACAGAATGTGAAAAGAAAGAAGAATACAAATTTCTCATGGCATTAAGAAAATGAAACATGCTAGCTTTATATTGGAGAAAGTAGACATATGAAGAAATCATTTGCAGTCTCTCCAAAAAATCTGTCCAGGAATATATGGCACGTTTATCCTTATAATTTGTCTGCCTAACAGGATTATAGCCAAAATTTGGTAAAGAGCGTATTTCTGGGCTAGAGCATCAAGAGATCCAATATTAGAACTAAATATCTAATGCTACTGAAAGATCTGTTGCCCTCGTTCCACTATGTCAATAAAAACAATATTTAATCATACATAAATGACAGAATACAAAGTGTTAACCTCAGCAATTGAGGTTTTTTTTTCCAATGCTACAAACAAATTTGGTATGGATATGATAGAATGTATGAAAGGAAAGAGAAACAAGAACATGCATATGCTATCACAACTGTATGTCCATTAAAACACCACATAAGCTCATCTCTAGACAAGCTGGTCATCCAAAATCACATTCACATTAAGGCAAGACACACACATACACAACAGGCCAAGATCACTGGCGAGTGTCTTGGTTGTCGCTAAGATCATTACTGCAACAGAACTTAATTTCTATGGTGAAGATAGGGAGATGTTACACAGTTATTTAAGCAAGCCGCAAATTACAAGTCAATTACCATTGACCTTAAACCAATGCCAACATGTAAGATACACCAAACAAAACTATGCACATTATAGGCCAGTTGTGGTTAGAGCAGATTGCAACACATCTTCTAGGTACTTCTCTGCGGCTGCATACTGCCTCTTTTTGTCCTCTATAGCTAGTGCAGCTAGAGCTTTATCCTGATTACAAATTTTCAAAGTACCCAATAATTAGCAATGGATTCCATCAGAAAAAAGAAAAAAAAACAAACGGCAAAAGGCATACTGGAGGCAAATCCTGGTAGCTCCTTAATGTATCGGCTATGGGTTTTGTCTTCCTCTCGAGATCCTTCTTATGCTCAGCCATTTCCATCAACACACCATGATTGATCTCCGGCGTATAACCCACTCGATTAAGCATTGCCTGATAATGATAGGAAGACAACAAATCTGTAAGGCATCGAAGCAGATTTGCTAATCAGAGAACAGTGTGTATCAAATAGCAAGGAAGCTGAGCTAGTCAGTTAGTCAAGGGTGTGGATGTATGCCTAGACCACCCAAGTTCAAGTCCTCATCGAGGCGAATTTGGGTGCCTATTTTCTTCTTAATAAAATGCCACCTAGTTACCCCTAGGTTGGTCTCTTTTTTTGTTTATTTTTTTTTATCAAATAGCACACAACTTGACCTACAAAGAGGTAAGCAGCTCTTGGTAAGAATGAAAAACAAATACCATATTAGCTCTAAAATGGTGGTAAAATCCTATTTGTAGTAACAATATCAGATTTTTCAATTTGCAGTTATGACTCTGTTCATCGCTTGTTATCCATAATCAATCACGGCATTGAAAACATGTAATGGAGAAATGTATTATTATTTCAAAGCTTCACAACCTATACAAATTATGTTTATTCCTGTTTCCAACAATCCAGCCAAACTTATACATCTCTAGATCCTCATGTCTACATGGAAGACTGAAGGTAGCTTAGCATATGTATTCGAGGGATATGCTCAACTGCTTAGAGAGCCAAGAATTATGAAGTTAGCAGTTACACAGTGCTTCAGCCCAACTTTATAAAGACATGTCCCCTGAAAACTAGAAGTTCCATACTAAGGAAATAATCCAGCAAACGTAGAGTTGAACTAACAACACTTGCTGAAACACAAAGTTCAATCAGAAAGGCTGGCTACATAATTGCATAACAACTGTGGTAAGTCTATCAAAGCTTCTTACAATCCAAAAGTACACTAAAGATTTGGGCGTTGCACCTTCTGTTCAACAATCATATATTAGAATTACTGTACCTAGCCTAGTAATTAACCAATTTACCAATACATGAAATTGATAGCTCACTAGTTATTGCAATAGTTGGCAGTTTCTAGCCAAAAAAAACAAGCATAGGTTTCTTTACAAATGAAAAATATAAGCAAAAGTTTGTTTAGGATTGTCATCCACACTTAGCATGTCAAAATCAAGAACAGGAAGCACAAGCAAAAGCCAACTCCTAATATAAATCACACAAAATGCTATTCACCTTATAATTTGAGACTTGGAGGATATACTGCCGCTCCTTGGAGTCCATCATAACAAGCTTTGTTTGCCAATCTGCCATTTGGTCCACTTGTTGCTTCTCCACATCATTTTTGAATTTTTCCAGCATCCTAGAAACAAGTACTTATCATGTTTGACACAGAAAACTAGGTGACAATGATTAGTAACTAGTGAGCAATGTTTTCAAGTCGTCCAACTAATCACGATTAGTCGGCCTTATCGGACCCCCAGCTCCGATTATGGTCACTAATTCGATCAGAGCGACTAGAAATATAGTCGTCCGATTAGTCGTCAACTAATCAAGACTTATCGCTTATCAGACGACAAGGGCATGGATGACTAGTTGGCTTACTTTGTTTTTATGTTGGGTTGGCATCTGGCCTGCTGGCCTGTTAGACTAACTGTATTTTCGGCCCATTAGGGCTTTATTAGCTTCCGAGTTCCCACCCCTCACCCGTGCATCTGCACAGCAGTCGCCCCTGCTTTCTCTTTCCTGATCGAACAGGCAGGAGCTGGTCTGCAGTCTGTTCCATCCATTCAGCTTCTGCAGCCATCAGCGGCTCACCTTCTCCAGCCATGGGTGCCTCCACCCACTCCAGCGACCAGCAGCAGGCGCCTCCTCCCTCTCCTTCGAAGATGAGCTCCTCGTCCGATGGTTAGTGTACCTCCTCCTCCATCTTATCTGTTTGTTGTTGTTGCAGCAGCAAATCAGCAAGAAGATGGAGTCTGGGATGTGGAATTCTGGACACTTCAGAAATCAAATCTCAGAAGTGTCTAAGTGATCCATACCATCCATGTTGTCTTAAATATTGTTTTATGTAACCTTAAACTACATACTGTATAGTATATTGGTCCTCGTACATAGGGGACGACTAGACTCGACTAGGCTCGACTAATCGAGCTCATCGACGACTAATCACGACTAATCACCTTATCGATGCCATGGCGACTAGGTCCGATTAGACGATTTGAAAACATTGCTAGTGAGCACTCCAACTATGAAAAGAACAGGTTTCCACTAACTTCTTCAGCTCAGTAAGCTTGTTTATGGCCTTCCGCGTGTAATCAAGTAGTGCCTTTGACTCCTTATGCACTTTGTCCCTCTTCTCCTCCACCTCTGCTCGCCTCAGAGACAAGTCTGCACTTGCTACCACAAAGCTGCATGACAAATATTTTAGAAAATAGTCAAACAAAAAATGTCAAACAAAAAAGAATGATGTAACAGTTCCTATACCACCCAAAGACCAAAAAGTCACTAGCTTCCTCAGAGTTTATGACAAAGTAGCAAAATCAGATACAATACATACATCAGAGAAATTGCTTGTACATACAATTACAACATTGAGGGCATAGATTTACATGTTTCCAATTTACAATTTTGCTTTGAGTTCCATGAAGTCATGTTAGTTCAGTCAATTTAGTGTGGATCCAAACCAAATATGAATGCAAAAATAGCAGAGTGCCTCCAGTCAAGCGTTGGATTTGTTAATTTCTGGGGATCAGAAGCTGGAGGGCATATAAGGTTGCAGAGAGATGTGGTTTCTTGTAACAAATGTTGGTAGTTTGTCTGGTTGTAAGGGCACTCCCAGTGCAGAAACTACCATGGTTTCTATAGACATTAATTGCAGTGCCACCTACTCATTTTGCTGATGTGGCAATGTAGTTATTAAAGAGAGAGAGTAAAAATCATAGAAACTGGGTCTAAGATAGAAACCATATATACACAAAATCCAAATCCAAGACATAAAGTGATATGATTGGCTAAGAATGGAGAGAGAATGAATGTGATTGGATATAAAAATATTCTATAGAAACTATCCATTGGAAGCATAGTTTCTATATATATAGTGTCTATAAAAATTAATGAGTATAAAAACTATATGTAGTTTCTAGCATTGGGAGTGCCCTAAGGCAGCCCTTTATTGGGTTTTGTTCTGGATTCGAAATGATTGGCTTAAACCCTGCCCTGTAATCTGAATCGTTGTCCTTTCATCTTTATGAACGATGAGGCATGGCCCTTAAACTCTAAAAAAAAAATTAGAAGGTTCATCGTTCATGCAATGGCAGTAATAAAATACCAAACACTGAGCATATGTACCCATCAGAAGTGCAGATCTCTCAATTATTGCGTCTCTCAGAGAAAATAAGAGCTGTGTCGTTTGGATAATGCGATACTCGCGGAACCCTAGCGCAACTAGTCACCTGCTCATCTCGGTGTCACGGATGGCGAGGAGGTTAGCGACTGCAGCGACAGCTCGTGCCGCCGCGGCTGCGGGTGGTGGGAGCGCGTCCCTCGCGAGCCCCGCCCGCTCGAGAGCCTCCCGCAACCGCGCCGCCTCGGCGCGGTACTCGGCCGCCTGCGCACGCAGCCCCGCAGCCGCGATTCCGGCGGCGCGGGACCGCGCCTGCGACGCAGAGGCCAGCGCGCGGAGGTAGGCCACCCCGCGCGGTGTGGGGTCGGACCCCAGCGACAGCTCCGCCACCGCACCTCCGCCGCCGCCTCGCCCTCCGGCCCCGCCCGGGCCTCCCGCCTCCGCGGCGAGGGAGGCCAGCCACGCATTTACCTCGGCGACGGCGGCGGAGGAGGAGGCAGACGAGGGTGCCGGAGTGGTGGGGTCGAGGTGCTCGGCGGCGTGATCCATAGGAGCGAGCGGATGGATTAGTGGGTGGCCGGCGACACGGAGGAGACGAAATGAGAGATGTTGGTGTTTAAATTCTTCTGGCGATTTATTTCCCTGGAAATGTACAAGGACTAAGGAGTCGAGTAGGCCCATGTTGTCTGTTGGGCCTAGCCAATTCTCGTATTTTTTTTGTCACTCTTATATGGCAACGTATCCTATGCAAACTAGGCATCCCGTGTAAACATGTAAACTAACGATTTGGATCCTAGGATTATCATCTAATGGCTGTGTTAAGAGGTGGGTTACTTTTCCAAAAAACCCCTCCCACCGTCCGTCAGGCCGTCGCTCCGTCCCGTCCGTCTGGACG
>Ga0182004_10004730_pt1 | contig 11016 bp, 14 predicted proteins | sample Sormic07211540_1_FD_120479 | JGI IMG/M metagenome (GOLD analysis project Ga0182004, IMG submission 120479) | Endophyte microbial communities from Sorghum bicolor roots, Mead, Nebraska, USA - 072115-40_1 MetaG | ecosystem: Host-associated > Plants > Roots > Unclassified | place: USA: Nebraska...
GAGCGTTATAAGCTCGGGGACTGGTCGATTTGTCTATTCAATTGCAGATGAGCATGATATGATTGGGGACTGGTAAATTCAATTTTTTAGACCTTGCTACAAGGCTCATACTTCGCCTTCCAGTAAGCTCGGGGACTACATCGGTACGATGCATCTGGCGATGCATCTCAGTTTTAGAATTTCTATGATTTTCTTTTTAGACCCTGGCACCACGCGCCTACGTCACCTACTACCAGGCTCGGGGACTAAGTGGGCACACTTCACCTTGCGGTGAATATGCTTGCTTTTCTAAAGACTATACTTTTCAGAAAAGTAAAGTGGGCACACTTCACGAGGAATGAAATATTTTTTCTCAAGAGCACCATGCATTCTTCGAACAATTGGCTTCTTCGATGTCAATGTTGATCAAATATGTTTAGATTTGGTCAAAATACCGTCGTGACTGTCTGGGTGAATTTCATGCTGATTGAAGATGTCAAAATTTCATTGGTCGAAGAAGCTCAAGATGGCGTGTTACTTCACAATACATGGTGCTCTGGGACTAGCTGTGGGGGTATAAACCCCTATACCCTTACGGCTAGACTTGGGCGAGGAGACTTGGCCCATTACGAGACAAGCTCAAAGCTTAATCCGACAGCTTGGAGTTTCGCGCAAGGAAACAAGCCATGAAGATCAAGCAGGATTCTAGTCGGTTAGAATAGAAATTGATATCGAACTATCTATGGCAATTGTAACCGACTAGGATTAGTTTCCAGATCTGTAACCTTGCCCTCCAGACTATATAAGGAGGGGCAAGGGACCCCCCTAGGACACGATTATTCTCTCAACACAAATCAATACAATCAGACGCAGGACGTAGGTATTACGCCAACTCGGCGGCCGAACGTGGATAAAAAGCTCGCTCGTGTCTTGCGTCACCATCGAGTCCGTACTTTGCGCACCGTCTACCGATAAACTACTACCGTGGATATACACCAAGGTAGACTGTCGACCAGCTTTCGTCGACAGTCCCTAAACTTAGTCGTTTAAAGGTGCTCATAGGAGTAGGGTTTATGTATATATGTTTATAGGGGGTGAGTGTATACGTGTCATGGACATCTATGTTGTATACTATATAATTCTTGTAGATGTGAGTGTGTACGGATTGTATAGTATATATGTTTTTTAAAAAGACACATCATCCGTCAGCCTACGTAGTACATCACGTAAAAAAAAGTGTAATCCCTGAAATACTGCCAACCAAATTTATTTCAGTCATTAAATTTAATCTGTTTGCTATTACTCCACTCACCCGAACTAATGATACTATACTACAGTAGATTACATACGCTGGCAAAAGTGCGATAAACGAGTAGAGTACTCCAATGCTGTAGTATTAGCCTGACCGGTTGAGCTGGCTGTTGCTGCCAGCCGGCAACACAACACTAGCCCAAACACCTCAGTGATCACATCACATTTTTCTGGCGTTCTGCAGCTATGGTCTTGTTTAATTGCAAAAAATTTTATAAAATGAACAGTGTAGCATTTTTATTTATAATTGACAAATATTATTTAATTATGAACTAATTATAATCAAAAAATTCATCTCTCAAATTACAAGCAAACTGTCTAATTATTTTTTAACTTATATTTAATGCTCCATACATGTGCTGAAATATTTGATGTGATAGAAAATCTAAAAAATTTTGCAAATTTTTGTGAAAACTAAACAGGGCCTATCCATCAGCATTCAGCAGCAAACAGTCCGAGCGGAGCCGTATATTATGCAGTAGTCAGACCTGTTTAGATTGGAGATGAAAAAATTTTAGGTGTCACGTCGAATGTGTCGGAAGGATGTTTTTAGAAACTAATAAAAAAACAAATTACATAGCTCATCTGGAAACTACAAGACAAATCTATTAAGCATAATTAATCTATCATTAGCACATACGGGTTACTGTAGCGCTTAAAGCTAATCATGTACTAACTAGGATTAAAATATTCGTCTCGCGATTTTCAACAAAACTGTGTAATTAGTTTATTTTTTTATCTACATTTAATGTTTAATGCATGTGTTCAAAGATTCGATGGGATGGATGAAAAATTTTTAGGTCGGAAACTAAACAGGGCCTCACTATGTATAAATACACAAAATAATTCTCATTTTTAAAGAAGTCAATTAATCTAAACTTTAATTAAAATTATATAAAAATAATAACATTCATGATATAAAAAATAACACTAAATTTGTTATAAAATATATTTTATAATAAATTTATTTGGAGATATTATTACTATTATTATTATAAACTTAAATAAATGTAAGGTAGTTAGACTGACACGTATATTCTATAATTATTATGAACGGAGGTACATGTACTGGTAGTATTATCATTAGTATTAAATAAAAATGGAGGAAGAGCTGCTCTCCGCATCAGCGGAGCCGTAGTACGTACTAGTATAATTATTAAAAGTTAAAAAAAAGAAGAAAAAGAGGAGAGAGGAGGAGCTGCTCTGTGAATCAGCGGAGTGCTGCTCATCAGCCGCAAGATGCCACAACGATGTGCTGCAGTGCAGGCAAACAGGTGGGCCCCACTAGAACCCGCGTCTTCCTCCTGTCCGTCGCTTGGCCGTTTTCAAACGCCCCCCTTATAAATACCCAAACCTCAGACGACTCCACCCCGGACCGGAAGCTCCAAGACCGAGGACAGGGAGAGAGCTAGCCAAGGCAAGAAGAAACTCCCCCGTGGTCCGCGCGCCGGGCCTCTGATCCGGTCCGTTCCGGGCCCGATCGATGGAGCTCCGGAGCGGCGGCGCGCTGGCGTGGCAGCAGTACCGCGCGCTGCTCCGCAAGAACGCCACGCTCACCTGGCGCAACCGCCGCTCGGCGGCGCTCCAGCTCTTCTCCTCGCTCGTCTTCATCTTCCTCATCTTCTGCATCGACCGCGCCGTCCGCTCCAGGTTCTCCAGCACCACCGCCTACCGCAACGTGCCGGACCCGGAGCCGCTCGTCGCGCCGCCCATCCCACCCTGCGAGGACAAGTTCTTCATCAAGTCCCCCTGCTACGACTTCCTCTGGAGCGACGGCGGGAGCAACCGCATCAGGGGCATCGTCGACGCCATCAGGAAGAACAACCCCGGACGACCCATACCGCCCGAAAAGGTCCCGATTCCTTCCGACCCTCTCCCGGACCCTCAGTTGTCGCTCTGGATTCGGCGAGTACATTCTTGTGGGGAATTTGTTGGTGTGCGATTTTCGCCTGCGGATTTGCGGAATTGGGTTGACTTGTCTGGATGGCGACGAATGCCGTGCTCGCACGTTTCGCGTGAGGATTTTGGATTTTCTTTCCCATTTTCTTTTTTTTAGAGGAGGAATCCGGATTCCGGGTGGGGAATGCTTAGATTTCAGTTCAGAAGTGAAACTTTTTTTTTGTCCAAGAGAAAGAAAACCGCAGGATCTTTGACACACGGAATTTTGCTGAGTTTAGGATTGGTTGTTGGGAACGGTGGAAGCTATGCATTTTGTTTACTTGCAAAATATTTTGCAAAATGTGAATATTACCAATTTCGTTTGTATTTGACAAATATTGTCCAATCATGGACTAACTAGGCTCAAAAGATTCGTCTCGTCAATTCCGACCAAACTGTGTAATTAGTTTTTATTTTCGTCTATATTGAATACTTCATGCATATATCTAAAGATTCAATGTGACGGGGAATGACAAATTTTGCAAAATTTGTTGGGAACTAAACAAGGCTAGCATGCGCCTATTGGTTTTGGAATTAAAAAAAATAGTTCAACTTAACTGTACTAAATTCTTGTCCAATGTCACACGGAATTTTGGAGCTTAGTGGCTTGGACGTAGCTTCATGGTTAACTTGAATCGTCATAAGGCTTGATGCTCACGATTTTAGTATCTGACTTGGTTCCATCTTACTTTTTGATGCAAGCCGTGGGCACTCCCGTCAGAATTTAGGGGGTAGTGTTGCTTATTATGTGAGCTGGGAAACTCCCAGGTCTGCAAGGAACAGCTAATTCGGTTAATGTTGTTTCATGTCACTTTCATGCTCTGGTGTGTCCTCAGGCTTTTCCTTGGAAACAAAGATGGTGAGGATGCATCCGAGGGTGTTAACTTCTAGGGAAGAGTGTGGGGCTCTCGTAAATTAATTGATGGTATCAATAAATTGGTCCTAGGTTTCTGTAAATTGAGTAGTATAGTACTATTTGAGCGCTCAAAACTTATAGATCAGGAGCTTGAAAGGCATACAGAAAAAAGCTGCTCAGACTGGAGTCCACGCATTCATGAGTCCATTATGTAGTCATCTGAATAAGTTTACTTAAATCCAGCTGCTGACTTTTTTGTCTTTTTTTTATGCTAATCAGGTAAAAAATATCGCATTTAAGGCAAATATAGTTTGCCTTCTCATGATTCATTATCAGTTTGTTATTTGACATAAGCTTGAATTTGATGGTAAACTGAAAATTACAGTACACCCTCTGAGTCTACATGTAAATGTTTTGACATTTGCTTGTACTTCCCTAAAGTTGCTCATATGTTCCACCCGCTGCAGCTGCGGCTGCGGCTGCAGTTTCACACCTATTGAGCAGCACATGCTGTGCAGCCACAGGCGCAGAGGCTGTAAAGCTCGGCCGGTCAGGATGAAAATTTCTAGGAACTTTTATCTCTATTCCTGCTTTAGTTCCATTTCTAAATAAGTTACCCATCTTTCTCTATAAATGAAGGGCAACAAAGTCTTTGAGCCACTTTGTTAATACTCATGTGCTAGTCCAAAACAACTTATATTTCTGAGTTTAGGGATTATGTGCACTAGCCAAAACTTAATCAAGTTTTGCATCTGCAGCCCAGAAGTGACAATCATTCAACATGTCATCTGATTGGTTCTCAGTGATTCTTTCAGGTTTTAGGTTTTAGGACTCCAGATGATGTTGATGCTTGGTTGTTTCAAAACCCAATGCGCTGCCCTGGTGCTTTGCATTTTCAAGATATAAATCCCACTCAGATAAAGTATGGTATCCAGACAAACTCTACTCCGGTAGCACGGAGAGGAACATATGAAGACCCGACCTTCAAGTTCCAGATACCACTCCAAGTTGCAGCTGAGAGGGAAATGGCAAGGCTGCTTATTGGAGGTATTAATTCTTCCATGATTCTTTAAGGAAATTGTTGCTTATATGTATTCTCATCCTCAGAAACAATAATTCCTGCTAGTTTGTACTTTTTAAATACTATTTTTTTGTCCAGATTTTTTTTCAGACTATTTACTGTAAGCCTAAGCACATTTTTCATTAAGAGGGAGAGAAGAAAATTTAAAAGTTTTACAACCCCTCTTTACTGAAGGTGGAGTCCACAAATGTTTCTTTAGTGTGTGGTGCATAATTAAATGTTAGTTTTGTGTTTGGTTCTGATAGTTAATTGTTCATTGGGAATAAATGTTTTTTATGAATGTAACAGACCCAAATTTTAGCTGGACTGTCGGATTTAAGGAATTCGCTCACCCAGCCACAGAGACCTTCTCTACCATTGCTCAAGCAGGGCCAACTTTCTTTCTTGCCATTGCAATGTTTGGATTTGTTTTCCAAATCAGTGCCTTGGTGTCAGAGAAAGAACTAAAGCTTCGTCAGGTTCAAACTTCACTCACTGCTGTCTGCCAGCATATCTTTATGCTCAAAGTGAGCCAAAATTTTGATATATTTGCAGGCTATGTCTACCATGGGGCTCTATGAATCGGCATACTGGTTATCATGGTTTACCTGGGAGGCCCTTCTGACAACAATTTCAGCACTTTTTACCGTTCTCTTTGGGATGATGTTCCAGTTTGATTTCTTCCTTCATAATAATTTTGGAATCCTATTCCTCCTGTTCTTCCTGTTCCAGCTGAACATGGTAAGTTCAAAATATTGATCGATTTATTTGTTTTGGTTCTACCTGCTTGTAGTGCTCGATTTTGTTAACAACACATTTCATGGATGAACTTTGTATATTTTCTAATCTTATCATAGTTTGTGAACCATATGTTTCTTTTAAACATCCCCTTTACATAGACATCCATCATGTTTCCTGCAGCTTAGTTTTGCCTTCATGATATCAACGTTCGTAGCAAAGGCAGCATCAGCTACTACTGTTGGATTTGCAATATTCATTATTGGGTTCTTGACTCAGGTAATATTTTGTAAATCATCATCTTATGTATCCAGTATTTTATTTTTTCCCAGAAAATATGATAATCTTTGTTCTTCCTGTGCAGCTTGTTACCACCTTTGGGTTCCCTTATTCGGCTGACTACAAAAAGTTGTACCGGACATTGTGGTCTTTATTTCCTCCTGATTTATTTGCCAAAGCCCTCAACATTCTAGGCAAGGCAACAGCCACTCCTGAGGATAAAGGTATTAGCTGGAATCAGCGTGGGGAGTGCCCATCTTTTGAGACTGACTGCGTCATTACTATCGTACGTGCAAAACTTTGCTTATTAGATTTTATATGTCTTTAGTCACTAGATTTCAATCACTTATTGTTTGCAAAATATCTTACAGGATGATATCTATAAGTGGCTCATTTCCACATTTTTCTTGTGGTTTGTCCTGGCTATATACTTTGACAACATACTTCCAAATGTAAATGGCGTCCGGAAGTCAGTTTTCTACTTTCTTATGCCTTCATACTGGACGGGTAAAGGAGGCAAGATGGAAGGTCAGATATTGAAGTATTCGATAGCTACTCACATTGTTTATGCTGTCGTATCTTACACTGCCCATTAATCTTTGTTCCAGAGGGAGGCCTCTTTAGCTTTTTTGGTTCAAGCCGTCCTGCTGATGATGCTACCCCTACTGACGAAGATGTTCTCGCGGAGCAAAACCTAGTAAAGGAACAAGCTGCAAACAATGCGGTAGATCCTGGTGTTGCAGTTCAAATACATGGTCTACGGAAGACATATCCAGGAACTTTCAGCATTGGTTGTTGCAAATGCTCGAAATCTAAGCCATTTCATTCGGTTAAAGTAAGTTATCAATTAGTTTTTGACATTAAATACATGCAAGTATGCTTGTCATGATCTGATTATTCATTACCTAAAACTTTATTCAGGGCTTATGGGTGAACCTTGAGAAGGACCAGCTATTTTGTCTTCTTGGGCCTAATGGAGCTGGCAAAACAACTACAATCAGTTGTCTGACTGGAATCACACCAATTACAGGTGGTGATGGTAAGTATCTTTCATTGAATAAGCATTCAGGTTTCTTTGTCTCAAAACAACTGCCATGCTAATAATACATACCAAACATCTCACAGCATTCATTTATGGCCACTCTGTTCGAAGCACTGTGGGAATGTCAAACATCCGTAGGATGATCGGAGTCTGCCCACAGGTGGTACTTTAGACATTTTGATATTATTGATGCCAGTGGTGATATATTTGGAAAAAAAACATAAATATGTGTGTTCTGTTACTTTACAGTTTGATATCCTGTGGGATGCATTAACAGCTAAAGAGCACATGGAATTGTTTGCCAGCATCAAGGGATTGCCACCAGCAGCAATCACATCAGTATGTTAATAATATTTTGACTTGTTCTGTCTGAAACTCATATGCTCTTGCATTTTTTATATTTCTATCTATATATGGTTGATCACCTGACACAGGTAGCAGAGGAGTCATTAGCCAAAGTGAAGCTCAGCCAAGTAACTAATGCTAGAGCAGGCAGCTACAGTGGAGGAATGAAGCGCCGGCTAAGTGTCGCGATCGCACTGATTGGTGACCCAAAATTGGTTTTTCTTGATGAACCGGTGAGGAAACAGAAAATTTTCCATTGGTTTGTTCCTTAGACTCCCCTGTGCACATGTCAACCTAACTAAGTATATGCTATGTAGACTACTGGCATGGATCCAATAACAAGGAGGCATGTCTGGGACATCATAGAGGAGGCCAAGAAAGGAAGAGCTATTGTCTTGACCACTCATTCCATGGAGGAGGCTGATATTCTTGGTGACCGGATAGCTATAATGGCAAAGGGGAAACTGCGGTGCATTGGGACATCAATAAGGCTGAAGTCAAAATTTGGAACAGGATACATTGCTAACGTTAATTTCTCTGGAAATGGCCACATGCAGAGCCCCAACATCAACAGCATCACTGAGGCTCTGGCTAATCCGAACATAGAAGCTGTCAAATGGTTTTTCAAGGAAGTACGTGTTTCATGACTAAATAAGACATCTTAAGATTTTTTTCTCTTACCAACATGATATATAAATGCCTTTCTCTTTTGTGTTTAAACAGCGGCTTGATATTAATCCAAAAGAGGAGAGCAAGACATTCTTGACATTTGTCATCCCTCATCACAAAGAATCGCTTCTGACGGTAATACCTTGGCACGAGAGCTCTAATGTACTTCATGTTTTAAAGTAAACGATATATTAATACTTCCATAACAGAGATTCTTTGGAGAGCTGCAAGACAGGGAAGGGGAGTTTGGAATATCAGACATTCAACTTGGTCTGACGACACTTGAAGAGGTGTTCCTGAACATTGCAAAGCAGGCAGAGCTGGAGAGCTCTACTGCTGAAGGTACCTTGGTGACTCTCAACCTGACATCAGGAGCAACAATTCAGGTATGTACTCAATAAACCTAACAACACCACCACACTTCTAATCATAAATGGAGGAAAACATCTGAGATGCAGAAATACCTCCCATCAAGTAGGCTAGTTTGCTTATCTGGTTGTTTAGCAAATTAAAGAAAAAAATGCTAGGGATACATTTAGAAGACTGTGTTCTGTTCTTTGATTGTGTCTCTTTGACAATTCAGATTCCCAAGGGGGCTCGTTTTGTTGGTATTCCTGGAACTGAGACAGAAGAGCATCCAAGAGGCCTCATGGTTGAGGTTTACTGGGATCAGGATGAAAATGGATCGCTCTGCATTTCTGGGCACTCTGACGAGATGCCTGTGCCAGTCCATGCTGAGCCGAGGAGGCCTCCGTCACTTTCTCGTAGGGCCTCAATGGGCCGTGGAGGTCCAGTTGGGTATGTGATTGACCTGAACCAGGCCCCATGAAAAAAAGATGAGTCCAGGCGCAACGTTTAGATTGGTTTACATGTAGAGTATCTAGTACATATAGGAATCATCTATTCATGTCTTTGTTTGTATTAGAAGTGTAACTCTATATGCAGTAGTAATTGGTAAAGACGTGCTTTGCGTAAGATCCTATAGTGTAACACTTAGTTTTTCTGTTATTTGGCAAACAAAGGCTTGTTAAAAAATACAATAGAATTACACGGTCACTACTCCCTCCATTGCACTCTAGCTTTTTTAGATATATAGTTTTTATTATGCAATCTAAATATATATTGGGTCTGTTTGATTCCCCTTGCTAAATTTTAGTTAGCTTGCATCCCTTGAATAATATTTGACGCCCTAGCCAATCTAACTCCAAATCCTGCAAATGGTCAAATTCTCACCCGTAACCAAAGAAAAAAATAGCGGCGCTATAGCTGCTGGACCGGGTTGCCGCTAAGCTATTTATATTTTTTCCGCTATCACAACTTTCACCGTTATTACGCGTTATAGCGTCGCTAAGTTGCATTTGCTATGACAACTTTCTCCGCTATTACGCGCTATAGCGCCGCTATGACAAATTTTCTCAGTGTGACTCTCAAAACTCCATCTTAGACTAGTTAATCATTTATTATTGCAACTAATTTAGTACTTTAAACAATTAAGCTTTTATGAACCATGTTGTAATGCCATATTGGTATTTAATAAAGTTACCTAGACTTATGAAAACATATTTTTATTCATTGAAATTCATATTTATTATATTTTTTTTTTCATCAATTACTCATGTTTTTATATATATTTTATAAAAACGCTATCTGTCATAGCGCCGCTATAGCACCGCTATAGTTGTATAGCTGCTAAAAAAATGTTGCTATTTTCAATAGCCCGCTATTTTAAACTTTGCCCATAACCCTAAAGCTCGGAGCCAAATCATAAAACATTATACTTCAGTACTCGCATACCGGAGATCGTAAATATTCACCAAATACTCATTCGAAAACCTTTAAACCCAAGCATGCAGTAGTAAATCTCATCCCACAATAATAATATAACAACATCTCCAAAAGTCTTTCTAAAAGTTATTCTAAGTTATTATTTGAAAAGTTATTTGAGTAAAAGTCATTTTCTATATCTTTGTAACATGAAACAATTTTTCTAATATCTTATGGTCACTATAGTGACTTAGTGAGCCATCATCGCTCTCTATCTTTGGCTAGTCAGAAATCCAGAATACATGATATATGTCTATATGAGATCCAATTAAAAAAGTTGTTATTCCTATAAATTAAGAAAGATATAAAGAGTCACTTGAAGTTGCTCTAGTTGTCTAGGGTAACGGTAAGTATCAATAATAACACGTAAAATATCATTGAGAGAATACAAATTGGTGATCCAAACTATTACGCTCTTACACAGTATTTCAAAAATCATATAATCAAGTAGTAACTGTTGAGTTCTGAGCTCTGTATATTGTAGCACCCGGTTTTAAGAACAAAACCAGATACACACCATATGTGAGCCCCAAGAAGTCAAATCTCACATATAGCCACAAATAAAGGGTAACATCAGTAGTCAATGCTTATATATAACGAACTTAGTATAAAAGATATAACCTTAGACAGCAAATAGCGGAAAGACACTCCGAACTTCAGGCGAAAGCTCCAATCCACAGGGACAACTGACTGGTTGAGCACAAGCCTAAACTCTTCTCCAAACTAGCAATCTGGTACCCATCCGAGATTTTTATCCAAATAAAATATAAAGGCAAGCGTAAGTACATCTCGTACTCAGCAAGAATAACATAGGGTTCATGAGGCTCAAGGGCTAGACACTGGTTGAACTGCATGTAGCTTTTAGTTGTCACAATTTTAGCATATGAGTAGCATCAAGTTGTCAAGTCCTATAGTAAACTCATGATCAAGTAAAGTGAATAAAGAATAGCATAAACAACATATTAACAATAATAA
>Ga0182004_10004731_pt1 | contig 11014 bp, 4 predicted proteins | sample Sormic07211540_1_FD_120479 | JGI IMG/M metagenome (GOLD analysis project Ga0182004, IMG submission 120479) | Endophyte microbial communities from Sorghum bicolor roots, Mead, Nebraska, USA - 072115-40_1 MetaG | ecosystem: Host-associated > Plants > Roots > Unclassified | place: USA: Nebraska...
ATGAAAATAAAAATTATTTACACAGTTTATCTGTAAATCGCGAGACGAATCTTTTAAGCCTAATTACTTCATAATTAGATAATGTTTATTAAATAAAAACGAAAATACTACATTGTTGAAATCCAAATTTTTTTTAGAACCTGAACAAGACCTTATGCAAATACGTAGCAACTTATAATAAGAAGAATGGAGTCTGGAAATATGGATAAATTAAATCAATGATCATAATTACAACAGTTCATAGGTAGAAGGAAGCCTCGTGTGAGGACGCAGAAGAAAAAAGAAGAGAAAAACAAAAGCGGGAGCAAACAAAGTGGTCAAGAAGCAGAGGATCGGAGGGCCGCTGGATAATCTAGAAGGCGTAGATGGCCGCGGCGACGGCAACGGCGGCGAAGGCGAAGGCGGGGCGGAGGCCGGCGGCGGCGCCGGCCGGGGTCGCCGGGGGCTCGGCGGAGGGCGAGGGGGAGGACGCGTCCGGGCCGGGCGCCGGAGGAGAGGCGGTGGGGGCCCCGGGCGCCGGCGCGGACGCGGACGGCGTGGGGGCCGGGGTGGGCGCGACCTTGGGAGCCGGGGCCGGGGCCGCCGTGGGCGGGGCGACCGGTGCCGGCGTCGGGGGCGGCATCGCCGGGGGAGGCGTCGCGGGGGCCTTGGGCGCCGCCGCGGGAGCGCCGCTGGGCGCCTGCGCCGTGGCGGCCACGGCGAGGAGCGCGAGCACGGAGAGCACGGCGAGGTGAGAAGCGGCCATTGTGGTGTGAGTGTGAGAGGGCTCGCTTCTCGCCTGCCTTGTGCTGCTGCGGTGAGAGCTCGTGAGAAACGACGGCGAGCGAGAGTGCGTGGGATGGGAGAGGACGTGCAGAGGCGTGGGGCTTATAAAGGTGGCAGCTTTTGCGCGAGCCCCACCGGAGCTGAGCGAGCGGCCGTTGTGCTGGTGCTGGACAGCGCCGATGCAGCTGCCCTTGCCTGCCTGCCTGCCTGCATGATTGCCTCGCACGTCTTTGGCTTCCATTATTGAGACTTTGAGAGGCTTTCACGTTTGGAATTTTGCTCTGGGTGAGAGACTGTCTGATCAAACGTACGCGGCTCTTTTTTTTTGTTGGTAATAATACACTAATAATGGATTAATGATGAGATCTCTAACCACGGATTATATTCCTCCGCCATACTGACATGCACGATCAGAGAAATACAAGGGTCTCTCTGGAATGAGGGCCCTCGGGTCGTGGCCCCCGCTTGTCAGCTGACCGTCACATTTGCTTTGCTTTGCTTGCTGACACTTGGCAGGTGAAGGCAGGCGGCAGCCGCCTTGAAATGAGAAGTTGGAACTGCAATGCATGCTGACCGGATGAATGTTATGAACCTTGAATGGTTTTCCTTTTTACCTGAAAATCAAGCCGATCCGTTGGCACTGCATCCTATTCAGTAATCAGTACCAACTGATCGATGACTCTGAACGCCAGCGTTCAGTTTCCATCACATGCAAAATATCAGCTTGTTCATTTGAACTTATTAACTGAATCTGTAATCATTTAAAAATATTTTTTTTTCTTATAACAAATCAGCGAATAATACATGCTTTACCTTCAAGCATGCCCACGATTTCACGTTTCACCTGGTGACCGATCAGGCAACGGCAGGGTGATGCCTGCCGCCCGGCGCTCCGGCCACATGCCAGGGTGGACCCCCTGTGTACGCGCGGCGCGCACTGGCGCATGTGCGTGAGTTGGGGTTCGTTTACGATAAGAGAATACTGTCATCTCAAAAGATGCTTTAATACATTGCCTGTCTGTCTATGCTGTCTGCAAAGATTGGAAAGAGAGAAGACAGCTTAGCGTGGCCGAATGGGGAGAGGAAAAAATGATCAGATTCTCCTCCCTTTTCTGTCGTGCCAATGAGAGATCCGTTGGAGGAGAACCCAAAATTTAACTTGGGCATGAAAACGAAACTAAGCTCCTAGGCATGTAGTAAAAGTCAAAGATGTAACTGGAGTATCTCTCTGAAAGTAACATAAAACATCACATAAGGCTATATACTCCTGTACTACCCCTCAGACCTCAGTAAAAATCAATGATGTACTGGCGTCAGATGGTTTGCTGTCTTCTGATATGTTGAGGCTGAAAACCAGTAGCAGCTTATGCCATTTTGTTTAGTTCAAAAAAATTTTGCAAAATCGGCACTGTAGCACTTTTGTTTGTATTTGACAAAAATTGTCCAATCATAAACTAAGTAGGCTCAAAAGATTCGTCTCGTCAATTTCAACCAAACTGTGCAATTAGTTTTTATTTTCATCTATATTTAATACTCCATGTATGCGTCTAAAGATTCGATGTGACGGAGAATCTGAAAAATTTTGTAAAATTTTTTAGGAACTAAACAAGGCCGCACAGCTATCTGACTGAAGGGTCCCAACCAAGTGCTCGTACAAAGCTCCTAGGATGCTGATAGCTGTGGTTATTACTTTATCTGAAATAGACAAATGCTCAAGTAGATTCCTCAAAAAAATGCTGCAGTAATTTAAGTATTTTGTTAATACATGGCACTTTGAATCTTTGATGCTGCTCTGCACACAGATGAAAATGTTCATTTTTGCTCATCATATACTCCAATGGTAAAGTTAGTGTCCTTTTAGGAGCTGCTTACTTTATTGTTTTTTAATAAGCCGACTCAATGTTTTCTATAGCATCTGTTCTCAAGAATAATACAGCTATCCATGGATCTGCCTGACACTGTGTTCCTGACAGCTTCCTTTTGGCTGTACACCACCTCAACAAGCCAAATCGCCAGACTCAGACACAATTATACAGCCAAGATGTACTGAATGTCAGCAAAAGCATCTGATGATATATAAGAAAATACATAAAGGACTAGTCCCAGCTTAATAGCAGGGTGATCAAAGAAACATTGCCAGCCTTCCAGCAGGTAATCCAAGCAGATTATTATTACTACCAGATGGGGTGATGTACCATGCGGCATGCAAAAACAAACATATCCTTCCCGTAATTCTTGCCCGCAGGACCTATCCCCAGCTGTACATAGAACTCGTTCCATAACTCATATGGACAGTTGAGGGCTTGAAGCAAACACAAATACAGGACCAGCATCCAGACCATAGCCATCTGGTATGGTACGGGCAGTTGCATTGCGCCTGATGACAAACTACATCAATCATTATAGGGTACCTCGCTCTCAACTAATCTTCAAACCTTCTATCAATGTCAAAGAAAATCAGAAATAATGTGTTCTTACCAAAGGGAAAAAGAAACTACACAACTTTGAAAAGGCGTATAACAACGTAAAACGAGATCTCTTATACCAAGCGCTAAGGATAAATGGATTACACCCAACAGAGTGTGTTTGGTTCTTCTGTCCAAGATGGTAACATAGGGATTAAGGCTAATGATCAATTCACATCCTACTTTTAGAAAAGAAAGGGGTAGGCAAGGTGACCCACTATTCCTCTATGTTTTCTTCTCAAACACGCAAGAGAACCGCGTATCTTTTTATATTAAGAAAAAAAAATGTATGAAAACCTAAAAAAAAACCAAGATAATACATCAACACATCTCAACACACACGGCTACAACAAATCCATAACAAGTCCACACACATTTTAACCGGCACGCAACCCATAGGGAGTATTAAATAGCAATTCTCATCATGTAAAATGTTTTGGTGGAACTTTTCACACATTTGTAATACGTTATCGTGGTTTGACGACACTTTTCTAAAACGAAGAGGTAGAAGCGGGGATATTTTTTATTTATTATTAAAAATAAATATCCTTACTGGAGACATTGGCATAGGTATGACCCATTATCATTCTAGCCTCAGGCACTTCGTACAAAGTCCACATTACCTCTATCAATTTTACGAAATGTAGTTTTTCCTCTCTGAAATTTAAAACCTGATAAACCACCTCCTTGAACTTTTAAAACCATTCGTTTTACCTTCATGACTGGTTATAAGTGCTTTTTCAAAGTCAGTTTTATCTCTTTCTTTTTTTATTTTGGTTGAATTTTTGAAAAATTATAGTAAATCAAATAAAAATCATAAAATAGAAAATTCATTTTTTAGACTCCTTTTTTGTCTGATTTTTCTGTGATTTACATAATTTTTCAAAGATTCAACTGAAATAAAAATAAAAAGACAAAATTGTGTTTAAAAATTGCTTATAACCGATCAGAGAGATAAACAGACAGTTTTAAAAATTCAGGGGATGATTTACCCGGTTTTATTAGAGTTTAGAGAGAAATAGAGCAAAAGTTATGGGAGGTAATGTTGATTTTTTTTTTCCAGACACTTCTTCTCTTCGATCTGGCTGGCAAAGCATGAGACCATACCATTTTGGGCTTTGATTTGCTTGTTGGGCTTGGTGGCGGACGGACTGTAACCGTAAGTGAAAGGAATTCCTAAGTGAAATTGTGGATAGGTTTAGCAGGCCGGCCCAGTACCTTCCCTGTGTGCTTGCTCTCTGGGCCTCCAACGACACCCGCAACGGTTCTTCAACCAAAATGTGGCCCAATTCTCAAATTCTCAAAAAACGAAAAAATGTGGCCCACAGGTCAGCAGACAAAAGAAAAAAGCAGAACATCGCCTTCCTGTACGTACAAAATGTGGCGTCCTCTATTTTTTGAGGGAACGGCGTCCTCTTTTTAGCGACCCCACTAATGAAGATCCCCGTCCTCCAGGTCACAACCAATAGGAGCGCGAAGTTTACCCTCCCTGATCCGTGTCACAGCTAAACGGCCACCACCGACCGTCCGATCGTGCGTAGCCAAACACAAAAGCGCCCGATCCGCGCCGTCCGTTTGAACCACCAGCATTGACTGCCCCCATATATAATCCCCTACCCAACCGCCGCCTTTAATCGCCAGTTCTAATCTGAGGTTGGGGAAAAAAGCCTCGCGTGTCGCAAACCGCTCTCCGCTGATTTGGGATTTGGGAGGCGCTCGAGGTAATCATGCCTTTTCGATACCGTATTTCGAAGTTTCGATTCGATTCGATTCGATTCCTGTAGTTGATGATTCGCTCGTGGCTCTTGCTAATTTATCTCAGCGGCGCTCGCCGCCGCGAATTCGAATGTCTGTCGCGATTAGGGTTCCATGATTAGGGATTAGGGTGTGTTTGTTCGGTGGGATTTTCGGTTCGCTCATGCTTAATCTCGTGTACATGTGGTTACCTGTGCTTATTTGTTGCGGATTTTTGCCGTTTGGCAAGTATACTCTCGTAATATGCGGTTGCCAGTCGCATGATTTCGCCAGTACATGGTCTGCGTTTTAGGCATCAATCATTTACCGCGAGTATTCGATTTCATGAGGTACAGTAGTATTAATAATTCGCGTGCATGCTATGTGATTTGTAATTTGTAAATGCCCTCATTAGAATCACTTATGCTACTGAGATGCGTCTAACCCATATCGTAAGAACTGATGGTTATAGATGTAGTTTAGCTGATACGGTTATATCATCCTGATCATTGGATTCAACAAACCTCGCTCTTTTATAGTTAAGCATTGCATTGTGAGAATGATCTTGTGGGTCTCTTGAATGTTGTCTTTAACTATTGAGCAACAATAATTCTACTGATGTTTGGTACATGGTGTAACTTATATGTGTTTGTATTGCTGCATGAAAGCAGCAATGTTAATGTTAAATGTTTTGTTCCTTATTAAAAAAAAGTGCCCAAACCTGCATAGCACCTATTAATGTGACACAAATATATGAAGTTTAGTATTGATATTTCACGTCTGGGGTAGTCCACATTATCATTTTACAGATGAATCAATTTGTTGGAGAAAGGATCGTTCTATTTTGTATCATTGAATCATTATATTTGTGATGATAGGATGGGATATTGACCTGGCTACATTATCTTTCTATTACTGTTCGTAGTGGATCATCTTCCCAATGTTCTTTTGGATTAGGATCAGGTTGAGGTTTATCATTTAGAATTTATGTTTTCCAATAAAATTATTCTACAGCTTCATTGTTCAGTAGAACTATTAGTTGATGTGGTTTTGAACCTCTGCATGGTGAATTAGTTATGCAATTGATTTATCAGGAGTATTCTAAGGATTTTGGGTAACCTTTTACTTATTACCCTTTGTTTTTTTGCTGTTTTCAGGTAAACCATAGTTTGTGACTCATGGCTCGTACTAAGCAAACTGCTCGCAAGTCCACTGGAGGGAAGGCTCCTAGGAAGCAACTTGCCACCAAGGTTTGTTGCTAGTAATCTGTTCTTTTTTTTTGTTACTGTTTGTAGTTATTATACTGTACATACTTCATCTTTTGTGTGTATAAAACTATAAACTGGTCATAAAATGTGAAGACAGGTCATTTTAGTTATATTTATAAAACAATCATTAACTTAGTTTTGTTATTTGACAGGCTGCCCGTAAGTCTGCACCTACAACTGGAGGAGTAAAGAAGCCTCACCGTTACCGCCCTGGAACTGTTGCTCTTCGGTGCGTGATAAATAATTCTTTGATTGCTTGCTGTCCCCACTTCAAATAAGTGTGCCCTATTGGCAAAATCCTAATTGTTCTCCCTGACTTTGCAGTGAAATCCGCAAGTATCAGAAGAGCACTGAGCTGCTCATAAGGAAGCTTCCATTCCAGAGGCTTGTCAGGGAAATTGCCCAGGATTTCAAGGTGAGATTTGTTTTCATACTATCTGTTGTGCTCAGTCATGTAATCTCGCAATTCTGAAGTAAGCATAGAAGCTTATTTCTCAACCTGTTGTATTTGTGCAGACTGATCTGCGTTTCCAGAGCCACGCGGTCCTTGCGCTGCAGGAGGCTGCGGAAGCATACCTGGTGGGTCTGTTTGAGGACACAAACCTGTGCGCCATCCACGCCAAGCGCGTGACCATCATGCCCAAGGACATTCAGCTGGCAAGGAGGATCCGTGGCGAGAGGGCGTAGTTTCTCTGTTACTGGATTGGCTCTGGAAGTATGGTGTGCATCTGTTCGATGCTTTGCTTTTGTGGTGCTTAACGTTTGTGGGTGTTTGAACTCCAATGCTCATTCGTAGTGGATTAGTTGGTAGGAAGTGCTGCGATCTTACTATGTTTTTAGAGTCTATAATTGTTGTCGATTAGTATAATTGTCTAAGTGCTGGTTTCGCCCATCAACCTGATGGGTTATCTGAACCTCGAATTGATATGTTAAGTTGTGAACTTCGTTATATTGTGTCAGCAACGGTTGCATTTTATTGTGCTGAAGTTTTTTGTATGTGATGTCGTCTGCTGTGGTATCGATGTGCTGCTTTATCTTTCGGCGGCAGCAGTCATGAACATTTCTGCTTGCATGCTTGTAGAGGCCAGGGCAGTTTTGTGTCCAGCCCGTTACCGACATGAGGCAAGCCGGCAAACTGCTGAGTTGCTTCGCGGGTAGCAGGCGAGAAGGCTGCATTCGTCGCCCATAAAAACAAAAGAAGGCTGCATTTTCGTGTAAAAAGACCCGAAAGTGGTGTCCTTTTGGCACGCGCCACGACCAACCCATTTTACCCGTGCAGCCTTGACTGACCGGTCTTCCATCTCGATTGTTTCCACGTACCGGACCAACCCACCATTCTCGTCCATCTCTACTTGACGGGTTCCTCTCTTTCCATTGTTACTGAATTCCGGCCAATCCAAAAAATCATCTCGCGATTTAACTTTTATAAATCGTTATTATCATGTCTGACCTGTGAGTTTGACCCGTGTGTTGATTCGACCATTAATCACACCACACCTAGCTTTGCTAGTGTGGGTTGTAGTCCTGACTGTATCCGCACCAATTCATTTCTAATATGTTCTTTTTACATTTCTAGTATGCAAAATTGATTAATCTCCATACCCGAGCATCACAGGCATCCTGTATCGCTGTTAATGACGGCATGGCCCGGTGCTGTCAAGATGTTTTAGAATGGTCTAACTCAGCAGCCTTCAGGCAGGTTTCGTAATAACGAAAAAGATGTGACAAAATTCGTTCCGACTAACGTAGATCAGCAGCCTGATTAGTTCAGATTGGATTAATTTTTGTTGTGTGTTCGGTTGGTCACGCTCACGCACTGCTGACAGACCAAATTCCCCAAGGGGTCGTCGACAAAGGCGTGCTCAGTTAAACTAAACTAAAATAAAATCGATGCCCTTCTGGTCTCATCAGCGTGTATCAACAACATTTACTCCTAGGATAGTTTAGTTAATGCCTTTCGATTGCTTGGCAACACCATCTCTACCAGCGATTTTCAAGAAACAAAAAAGTAAAGGTGATTTAGTACGATGCCAGGCAGCATCATATGATATCCGCAGATTTTTTTTTACCCCATCACTTATGATTCATGATGCTGATGCCATTGAATAGGAGGGCTTTTCTTGTAGCAGTAACACTTTCACCAGGCGTCCAGAGACATGGACTGCTAACTGAACGTACAAAGACTCTTTGGGAACCGGCATAGGATCACGTCTGATGCAGTGCAAGCTTTGTTTATTTTTCTAAGCTTTTTTCAGGGCTTCTCTCAGCTTCTGTCGAAGGGTCGGTGACACCAAGAGGATCCACGTCACAAAATGTGGCAACGGAAGTGAGCACCGGCAAAATGCCATGTCTTCGATGGGCCATTGAGTAGAAGACGACGCCGCCGAAAGGAGCTCATCTTTACTTCGTGCTGCAGCACTGAAGGCATGCACGAAGCTTAACTCACTCGTTTTACGTCATCAGGAGCCATGCGCCGTGATTTGCTCCATCATAATTCAAGCAGAAGTGATCACCGACACCTTTTGCAGTTGTCGAAATGATCAAAGAGACTTGTTTAGATGGAATTCTAAGAAAGCCTTTGATACTAGATGATTTGCTTGCCTGATGTAATGAAACATGGAGAATGACTGAAAAGCATGCTCTCTTTGTTCTGCCTTGTCAATGGTGATATTGATTGCCAGATGGGTTCTAAACGACCAAACGATCCACAGTGCTAGGAACAGGTCAGCCCCGTCCATTCTGTTTTGGACACCGTATTTTATATCTATATGTGCAACCAGTATTTACGTGGTATTTTTCCTGGTAAGAAGATGGATATACATAAGCAGACACAAGTTCTTTTGGAGCTATGGAGCATCGGCTGGACTTTAAAGGTAGCTTTCTGTACTGAAAGGATTGTTGGCGAGACATCAAAGCATGCGACTTTAGATACTCAAAGTAGATTAGGAAAACATATTATGGGATCTCTTCTATTTCAGTGCTGAAAGGAGTATAACGTTGCCGCATCAATAAATCTGATTATTTCTTGGCATTGGAATGAAAGCAACAACAGCTCACTAGGGAGGACTAAGAATGCACGCGTATCGGCAGAGCCTACCCTGCTATATGCTCAATGCTCCTATCTTGGCATTGCGCCATTGGCGTGCTAGGCAAACGAGAAAACCGCTGTGCAAATTCATTTCCAAGCTGTGCTAGGCGAAAGACTTATATGCATGGTTACAATACAGTGAAGGATTTCATAAAAAAAAAACAATACAGTGAAGGTTCAGAGCAAACGCCTCCAGTGCACGATAGAGAAGAGAATATGCCGTCGTAATTAACTTCTGCACTGACAAATGGCCGCCTTAGCAAAAGTTGACTTTCCGTTATAGTTCTAGAAGTCTAAATGTCAAAAGCGTTACACTGAAAGGTATCCAAAGTGGCACCTTCTTCACATCACCTTCAGATAATCAGATTCGATCCCTTTTAATCCTTTGTGTCAGCCGTATGACTATAAACTGTTGAATTTTCAGCTTGATGAAAATGCCAGGTTCTGGAAACGATTGAAATTTCAACACAAGAAAGAAGCAAATCTGATTCAACAACTTTTCATTTCTCGTGTATTCAGACGAACAGATCGAAGAGAAGTACAGAACTACAAGCAGTATATCGGGGGAAAAAAAAAATTAGAGTGTGTGTACTGGCGCTAAATTTGGCTTGTAGAAGCTTTTCCTCCTGCAAAACAAATCGCCGAACTTGCGGAATATCGGCCTCTTCTTCTTGTGCTTCATGGAATCGTCCATGTCAACGTAGTGCCTCTCGTCGACGTGATCGAACTCGTCGTCGAAGTCCTCCATCGCCGCCGCGTCTGCTGCGGACTTGAGGTCAGCAATGTTGCTCAGCGACGCGAACACCCGGTCCTTGGGGTTCAGGTTCCCCATCCGCGCCGACTGCGAGAGGCCCGTCTTCAGCTTCCCCGGCTCGCCGATCGAGTACCTCCGGCGGCTGCTCGGCGTGCGTGGCTTGTCTGCCATCCACCGCTGCGACGACGACTGCGGCGTCCCGTTCTTGCTGCCAATACCATTTGCTGGCAGGCGCTGGTCGAAGGCGTAGTCCGGCGCGGGGGCGGTCTTGGCGGACGCGGGCGTGCTGCACGCCGTGGTCGTCGTCGTCGTCGTCGTGGCGGCGAGGAGGCTGTTGAGCTCCTTGAGGCTACCCTGCGCCGCGGCCTCGCTGACCTTGATGCACTCGTACTCCTGGCGGAGGCTCTGCAGCGCGCTCTCCTTCTCCGCGACGGCGTCGTTGAGGCGCGCGTTCTCGGCCCTGGCGAGCTGGAGCGAGTCCTTGACGACGTTGGCCTCGGCGACGGCCTGCTTGAGGATGTCCCGCAGTCGCGCGTTCTCGTCGCGGATGACGCGCTGCGACTCGACCAGCTTGGTGTTCTCCTGGCGCGCCCGGTTCACGTCGTCCTCGGACGCGCGCACGCAGTCGAGGAAGACGCGCTCCTTGTCGCCCCACGCCGCGACGCACTCGTCGGCCTCGAGCCTGCACCGGTCGCGCTCGGCGGCCACGGCGCGGACCTCGGCCTCGGCGTCGGCCAGCGCCGCGCGCAGCCGCTCGGCCTCGGCGTTGGCGGCCTCCAGCTCGGCCTGCGCCTCGGCGAGCCACACCTTGACCTGTTTGGCCTCCATGGTGACGTCGGAGAGCGCGACGGAGAGGTCGTCCGCCGCCTTGCGGCTCCGCTCCTCGCCCTGCATCGCCGTGCGGAGCTCGCCGCGCAGGACCCTGATCTCCTCGTCCGCG
>Ga0182004_10004732_pt1 | contig 11013 bp, 10 predicted proteins | sample Sormic07211540_1_FD_120479 | JGI IMG/M metagenome (GOLD analysis project Ga0182004, IMG submission 120479) | Endophyte microbial communities from Sorghum bicolor roots, Mead, Nebraska, USA - 072115-40_1 MetaG | ecosystem: Host-associated > Plants > Roots > Unclassified | place: USA: Nebraska...
AGCAAGCGGAACGAGCCGCGCAAATTTGCGCGTCGAAGGCTGCAGAATGGCAAGTTGCCATTTTTTGGCAAGTTGATTAGCAAACCATTGGAGGGGTCATTTGTTTAGTTTTGCCAAATTATAAAGATAACAAGTGTGTTTAGCAAACCACTGGAGATGCTCTAAGTAAGTTATAACTCACATGTTTGTGTAGCTTGATTTGTATGCAATCTCAATTGAATTCAAGAAAGAGGGGAAAGGCTGACGCTCAAACCTAAACCAAGGTGTTGCATCATTAATATTTTTTGTCTTGGTGGAAAGGTTTGAATCCAATGAGGTACATATCATTTTCTTGAAAAAGGAGCAAGACTTGGCGTCCAAGCTTCCCAATAATTTTGACAATGTGATAAGTCCGCTGCTTCTCTGGTGCAGCCTGCTTGAGTGGGAGTAGGGGTGGTAACACTGGTGCACCAGCCACTTTTGTCGAGCAAATATTTGAAATTCGGTAATGTCTCCTTATCATCAGCTTATGAAATGCTCTAGGGCCAGCATTTGCACCAATTGCAAACATTTCAATCCCCTGCAAAGTTAAAGAGTAAATTTCATCGGTGGTCCTTAAATTGGTCTGTGTTCTCACTTAGGTTCCAGTATTGTCAAAATGTATTTTTAGCATTCTAAACTTGCTAATTGTACCACATGGGGTCTAAATCTTCAGAATTTGTGTTAAACCATCCAGGTGTGGTCAATGAGCACGACACATGGATGGTTTAACACAAATTCTGAAGATGGACCTCATGTGAATATGTGATATAATTAGCAAGTTTAGAGTTTACATTTTGAGAATACTAGGACCTAAGGGAGAACGTGAGACAAATTTAAGGGTCGCTGATGAAATTTACTCAAGTGGGAATTTTGTTTGCGCATCCAAAAGGCATCATTTTTTGGCTTATATTGAGCGTTAACCAATTGAAAAGGGTGAGATGTACCTGTATTGAGCGCTGTAGACGCTTCTGCACTTTGCCATATTCCTGCTCAAGCAAGCGTTCTCTATTCGCAAGCTCCTCCTTCAGTTGCCGTAGTTTCTTCTTCTCTGCTGGGTCCGCCATTCCAAAACAGGGCACGATCCCCAATCCTGTATTAACACATAGATAGCTTCAATTGACAAGAAAAAAGTCTCCTCCAATTGATAATGATTTACAGTGCCCTTTGAGGATTAATTGATAACGATTTTTTATTTTCATCACAGTTTTATAAAATCTGCATGCATGTGACGTTTAGCACTTTCCCATGTACCATACAAATATTAAATCTTAGAGATGCAATTATGAACTCAAAATATTTGATTAATAGAAGCAAAAGTTTTATGTACTTATGTTTAAAGCAAAGAAATGGACTACAGGGCTTTGGTGAATGTAGGCACTCAATTGAACTTTGCTGTTAGATTTCTGACAGTTTGTACTAATCCTTTGATAGGTCACCTTTAAGGGCTTCAAATGATATTTTGATACTAAATTGAAGATTGAAGAACTTGACAATCATAAACACCCAATATGAGGGAAAACACGAGCTTGGAATTTTCTGATCTTTAACAAACACCCAACTGGTCTGACAAAACAGGCATTCACGACTGATATTTTTCATGACGAAATATCCAGTACTGAAATAGCTGCAATTGGATCAAGCAAGAGCAGGGGCGTGTTCCCCAATTACAAACAGATGAGATAACATCCCTTTTTATATTAAAGAGCACACGGGATAACATTCTGGCTAATTATATCAAGAAAAGTTAACATCTTTTCTGGCTAATTTATCAATCTGAACATCTGTTCTGCTTAAAAACAAAATGGATTTTATACACAAATGAAGTCGTCATGTTTTAGAATAGTAGATGCAGATACATACTCCCTCCATCCTAAATTATAAGTCATTCCAAGAATCTTGGAGAGTCAAAGCATTTTCAAGTTTGACCAAAATTATAGAGAGAAATACTAAGATCTATAATGTAAAGTGAGTATACTATGAAAATATAATTAAAGAAGAATCTAATTATATTTAGTTGGTATCATAATAATTATTATTTTATCATATAAATTTGGTCAAACTTAGAAAAGTTTGACACTCCAAAATTCTTGGAATGACTTACAATTTGGGATGGAGGGAGTACATATTAAACAAGAGTTACATAAGCCCAAAAAGTTCCACGGTACTATGACTGTTGTGAAAACTTATATATAGGTCGGAACACAATTTCTGAAAATGACAAACTTCAGAAAATGGATGTACCAAAACAAATCTACGTGTTCACGAAATATCGAATGTGACTAAACTTATGTCTGACAAACACAGACCAGTCCTAGAAATACGAATAGGCCTTAGCTTATGGTCTAAAAGACTAAAGCTATCATAATTCGTAAGTCCCAATTGACAAGAATTAATTGGATGATTGATACTTGATTTAATTTTGACAACGTAACTTAATCATGTTTAAGAACACTTTTCCGAAGTGCATTGCTATGTGCTCAGTCATTAGATGACTGTAAGTTTGCAAACGGTGAAGAACAAATTTCTGAACTGTTTTCTGTAAAGAGTAAGCAATTTTATGTCCAGACATAAATGTGATTGACTATCAACCAAAGGGTTATGGCAGCAGGACTCACCTGGATCAATGGAAGCTTGGGTAGGTGTCGAACAATTTCAACACTGGATGTGGGAACTGATCATGCCCCTGCAGAACTGAGGACAATTTCCATGGGTCTATTAGTGAAGAAACACATATGAAACCAAATAAACATGTCCCAGAGTATTAGTACTTAGTATAGGAGAGCTTTAGAAGTATAACTGAGAGCTAAGATCTACAGGTAATAAACACATTTGAATATACTATGTAATAAGCACACTTCATAGAACATTAGGATAAGAGTTCATCCCCACATAACCCTTATCTGTTAAATGTGAGCATCACAGAGCATCAAGAGAACATTGTTTACACTATCCACTAAACAGACACCAAGAAGAACAATGTTTTAGTTTTCCTGTTTTCCACCACAAAGGCACATATGTTTACGGAGGCAAATTCTATTCTATAAAGTTACGGAGGCCTTCATCATACTCAACTGACCACCCAAGATGCAATGATGAAAATTAAGCTTCCTATAGATTTGTACTCAACTAAGGAAAAAAAATAGGTTATGGTGCATAGTGCTACGGTGCTACCGTCCAAGACAAACTACCACAACTCCAGCATAGAGTGCATAGTGCTACCGTCCAAGACAAACTACCACAACTCCAGCGTAGTGTGCATAGTGCTACCGTCCAAAACAAACTACCACAACTCCAGCACAAGGCGGTTTCCCTCAACTAAAAGTGGAAATCACTTTTTTTCTCCAACGACGCAGGAGAGATGCGTGTCATTTCATTAAGAAAAGTGGAAATCACTGCAGAAAGGTACACCCAGAACTATGATTTTTTCTTAGTAAATGCAAGTATGGAAGAATTAATTAAACCATCAAATGGAGGATTAGTGGTGTGTTTGCTGGCTATAATCAGGTTAACCAAATACAACTGCTCCCTGGTTTTATCAATAGTTCTCCCTGGTTTTATAAATAGTTCTTCCTGGTTTTATAGATCTGTACGATTATCGCTACTCTGATTTTATCAATAAAAATAGATTTAAAACTATGTAATAGAATGTAGACTGGAATAACAATTGTACTTTTGAATGACTGGTATTAATTTCAATTTGCAGAAACAATTCAGGCAATTATCACTTATCAGTTAGATTGGTAAAATGTTTGTATTATCATGACAGAGCATTATTTTATTTTCTCAAGTAGCACCAGCTACCCACATAAGTTAAGCTCTCTCTCAAGTCTCCATGCATTTATTTGTGTATTGTTGTTGACTTACTGCAGATACACCAATAACATGATAGCAGCGAAATCAAATGATTTGACACCAAACTAAAAAAAATAAAGCGAACAAATGAGCGTTTACACAGTTACTTTTCTGAATGGATATTTTCTCGATTGGATTAATATCTCTCTGATTTGGACTTTCACTACCAAATTGGTAGAGTTCTCCTAGTATTTTAATTAGTAATAAAACACTACCACTAGTCATAGCACTAGGGAATCCTCACTAGGCGACATTTACTAACATTAGGAGAAGCCCACATTACTAGGAGAAGTTGAAATTTTGGTTGTGTTTAATACGATATGAGCACCAAGCAGTCGAAGTGTTAATTCAGTACCAATGTCATTGTTTAAATTACATAATATATTTTGTTAATATGCAGCACATGCATAACTGATCCTCCAGTTCATGTCCAATGATGCCATTGTTGAAAGTTTAAACTCAATATTTAGATGGGAAGCCTGAACAAAACGAAGATGCATGGGCAAACTAAAATAACAGAAGCAATGAAATTGATCGGCCTTGAAAGTGTACAGATAGAGGCCGGAGGCCTCGTTCCTACTGTGCGGCCAGCTGACAGCTGCATGCTGGCATCTTATTTATTCAGTAAGGTATTTGGCTGTTTCTGGTACCTACGATTTATTAGGCATTTCTGTTATTAGACCAGCTGACATAGAGAACAACAGACCACACCCATATGAGCTTAATGCCAATTCAGGACCAACACACGTGTTCTATTCTATCTCTGCCATCAAACAAAAACTCAGTCACTGATGCATTCAGGAACTATTTTTCTCAAGTGACTTATTCTCAAATTCTCATACCCAAGCAACGAGTTGGAGCAAGGGGGAAAGAAATACCTCACTGCAGTTTGACGCTGCATGCAACTAGTATCATCACCACTGGAATATGAACCTGTGCAATGTTTGAGAAAATAATATGAACCTGTGCAATGAAACGGAAGCTTGGTGTTAACTAATGGATGGAAATTCTTATCTTTTAGAGGCAACTACGAGCAAAAAAGATGCTTCTCTTCAAACTGTCAGAGTGCTTTTATCAGATCTCATATGTTGTCCTTGACAATACCATGTAACAAATGTGTGCCTCTGAACTTATCATATTCCAGAGTATCATGCAATTTTACCACAGGTATACAAAGGAGCACATTCTAATCATATTTTGTGGTGACATCATCAAGTATTCATCCATCTGTACTACAAATATTAAATAGTAGGGATGCAGCTATTAACTTAAAATATCTGATTGACAGAAGCAAAAAATTGTTTTCTTCTTGTAGAATAGGAGTATGAGCTATTTTCTATTCACAGCAATGTGCAAAGGAGCACCCGTACTTGCAACATGCAGTTACAAACTTACAGTCCATAGAAATAAGCATGTCATTGTTAGTACTTGCGGTTTTTAACCCCAGCTCCCCTCTAGAAAATACTTCTAAATTATTAGCTGGAATCCCTGCAGATTTCAGGAAGACAGGCCCGTCCAATTCTGGTCTGAATTTGGCAGTGTTGTGATTATCCCTCCTACTTTGACAAAATTAGGCTCGTTAGTATAAGCTTTTTTTTCATCCTGGCTAACCAAATGCCAATGGACCAACATAAACTTACAAAAAAAACAATGACATGCAGGTTTAAATTCCCCTCGTAAATTAGTCAGTACGCACCCCCTACTTAATGAAATACATGTCGCGCATGTTCTCGAAAAAAGTCAGTACACGCCCCTTCTTGGATTTCAGGACTGACTGGATTGGGAAGAACATTTAGTATCCCCTCTTCAGCCGAACAGAACTAAGCTAGCAGTACAATCCCATTAACTAATGCCACGCTACAAATCAACAGAAGAAATTCCAGCTCAATTAAAACCAGAATGATATGTACATAGCACAAAGTAAAGATTAGTCTCAATATTTAACTATCAAAATTGTCATCAGCACATATATTAATTGTTATGTATTGATGATCGCTGATTAGGATGCCAAATTAACAGAAAAAAGTCTCTACGGCCCTTTGCGTGTTGCCCCGTCGTGGTACGTAGCCGTCAACGGAGAGAGCCCTGCCCACTGGCCACAGCCCCACACCTCCGGTAATTAGGTTTCGGGAGGGGAGAGGGATGCAATTCAGAAAAGGTTGAAGATCATCGCCCTTCTATCAACACTCCATTCACAGATTCGGGCCCATTTTCATGTCCAAAATGGTTCCATTCACACTGCCTATCCAAATGCCACCAAGGTGGGGATGATGAGGAGCAAGAGCTATAAATTTCAGAGCAGAGCAAATCAAAGCACACAGAACCGCAGGCAATGAAGGGCATTGGTTGTGCACCTGTAGTACTGATAATGATATTTGGAAGGGATCAAAGTTAGTAAACATACATGTATACACTTGTAAAGTTGTAACTGGATCAGATCCGAATAAAAATAGCCAGCAAAGCAGATCAAAGCACACAGGAATGCAGGCACGACAGAGACCTGATCGCCTAGGTTGACGTGGAAGAGTCGGTCCGGCGGCGTCAGCAGGGAAGGTCGTGGAGGCAGCGGTGTTTCCGGCGGCGTGGAGGTGGTGGCGCGTCCGGCGGCGGCGAGTCCAGCGGCGTCAGCGGGGCAGGTCGTGGAAGCGGCGGCACGTCCGGTGGCGTCGAGGCGGCGGCGCGTAGCGTGAGTGGGAGGGCGGGAAGGACGCGGAGGAAGTCGGGGCGGCGTCGAGGCGGCGTCCGGCGGCTGCGTCGAGGCAGCTTCCGGCAGACGGCGAGGGCGATGGCGGTGTGTCGAGGACGGGCGCGGCCGGGCTTCGTTCTTCTGGCGCGTGTGCGTAAGCCTCCGGGTGGGCCACGTATCGGGGAGGGAGGGAAATCGGCCGACGAAATTTAAAATTTGGAGGGGGTTTTCTACGTGGACGAGAGCTGGATGTTTTTTTTTTATATAAATAACTGTAAGATAAATAAAAATAAAAAAATGTATAAGAGAAAGAGAAGCTCGTCGGTCTCGGAAGGAAGGAAGGAGAAGCAAGAGCGAGGGAAGAAGACTAACATCCCGTTTAGCACAGCTTGCTTTATTTATAAGTTGTTGTTTTTTTTTGTAAAATAGCTTCACGAGCAGTTTTTTTTGTTAAAGCTAGGTTATTTTGGAATAAGTATTTGACAAAATAGGATGTAAAAATAAATAAAATGACTATAGTATGAGAGATGAAGATGGGATAAGCTATTTTTTAGCTTCATCACAACTAATATTTTTGTGAGAGGAGGGAAAAAATGACTCTACCCATAAAATTGTTTTGAAAATGAGTTTTACCAAAAAAAAATTCTATAGTGAGTTGTGTCAAACAAGCTCTAATTTAACCCCATGGCAGTCTGTTTCATTTACTGAAATCTTTTATTTCCCTCAACTTTTGACAATGCTCCGATTTACGCCGCTCATATGTAGAACCCAATAACAAATTTAAACCTCCTATCTCCCTTAAACTTGTTAACTTTTAAAACCATTTATTTTTTTCGCACCTAGAGCAATTTGGACGGTGGATCCATCAGAGGGTAAATCGAAATAGGTCATAGAGATATCGGACTAATTGGTTAAAAAAATCTAAATATTTTACATAGAAAATTTATGCAACTAGAAATTTTAAAATCTGGTTTAGGGGGTGTTTGGAACCGCTCTGCTCCATGTTTTCTAGCTCCGCTCTATATTTTTTAGCCAAACGGTTTCAACTCCACGCACTCAGTTCGAGAAAAAAAAGTAGAGTTGTGAGAATATCTAAAGAGATACTCCACAAGCTCCAGTTTTTTGTGGAGCTGCTCCACAGTGAAGTTTGTGGAGCAATCTCAAACACCTCCTTAATCTAATAAAAAATCAATATCAAATTTGTTTCCGCTTAGAAAATCATGAAACTTGTTTCTTTTTTTCCTAAAATCATGATTTATCATATAGTGCCTGAATTAAAATTAAAATTAAAATTATTTGAATCTTTGTGGCCTATTTTTTATGTTTTTTTGCTAATGCATGCTTAATGAATAGATGTTGATTCTCTAAACTATGTAGAAGTCCAGTGACTTCGTGTCAGTTTTTTTTCTTTTTCTTTTGTTTTGTCGCCGACAAATAAATTATGGGCCATAGTGCAACACGTAAAGGTCATCTGAACTTGACTTTTACAAAATTTGTGTTAACAGAGACTAATTGTAAGAGGTAATAAGAGCATTTGCTAGCAAACATCAAAAGAGCCTTAGAAGATTCAAATAATCCAAGTACCCACCATTAGGATGTTAGAAAAAAATATATATATATCTGGTTTCACATTTTACTAAGCTAAAATGAAATTTCAATGATTTTTTTAAAAATTAAACCATGGTTCAATTTCCTCGATTACTACATAACTTTTTTCAGGAAAAATGTTTTGATGTTTTTTTTACAAAAAATATATTTGTATTCTGATTTACAACCTGAACTATCAGCGTAGATCGATTTACGTCCTCATGGCACAATGTATAGATGGTTAACATGGTGCCTTGTTAGACAAAACAATCTGGTGGCACAACGTAAACGGCTAACGTAGTGCCTTGCCAAACAAAAAAAAAATCGTGTAAACAGTTCATTGTGCCAAAACAAACAAAAATTCAACATTGTAGATAAACGGACAAAAATTGAATGATCCAGAAAGTTGGGGAGGGTTTAAAGGACCTTTTTATCTTTATCTTTTTTTCGTTAGTTCCTATGTCTCGGAAGGAGGCAGAGGAGAAAAAAAGTCTCGGTGCTCCAATCCTGTGGCACTTCAATCAAAAGAAAAAACAAAAAAAGTTCTCCTTCTAAGAAACATAATAAATATATTCTAAAGGCCTTATTTGGATGTACATCTACATCAAACGACAAAGTGTGTAGAATGGATTAGAGTAGAACTTAGTTTAAATTCATTCTAATCCATTTCAACACATATGGATTGAGAGAAATACATGTATATTCAAACAAAGCTCTGACTGTTGAAGTATAGCCCCTCTACCTCTCACAGAATCATCGCTTACACGTGGTTTGAGGCCACTACATCACCGCGGCAATCTGAACCTTTCATTGCTTGAACCTTTCCATGCTTCTCCGGTTACTATCTCGCTCCAAACAAGTCCACTATACTCCCACGATCTCAGTCAGGTCTCACTGTCTCAAGCTCTCAGCCCATGTTGATCGATGCCACCGCGCAGCCGCGCTCCATGGCATCATGCTCCTGCCTCTCCCGCGCGCTCCCGTCATTTGGCTGGCCATCTTTCGTTTATCGGGGCTTCACCAACGCTATGCTTTTTCTTGTAGCGCTAAGTGCCATGTAGGATTAGATTAAAAAAATAGATGCTTTAAACTTGTTATAGTGGTTTGCAGAAGCTATATATATACTTGGGGAGAAAAAAGGTGGTCCATGCTAAAAAAGAATATGGAGAGTAAATAAATATGAGGCACGATGAAAAAAAAGTTTCTTTGCAAACCACAAGTAATAAGAGTTTCCATTATATAAACAATAGTCTTAATATTTACTAATCTACATGGATCACTTTTTTTTTACTATAATAACTAAGAATGTTAGACTTCATGGGTGGTGTTGTGAAAAGTCTCATCGTCGCATCCAGCTCTTTTGTTTGGTCATCCACAAGCGTGGAACAGGGATTATCGCGGACACTTGCTAAGGAATCGAAGGAAACAGCGAGCATAGGCTAGACGGATCATGGAAGAAGCGGTCAAGCGGTGGCGGTGCCCGGTGGGTGACCATTGCAGGGCAGAGTTGGTCAGCGATGGTCCATCGCCACGGCTAACGAGTAACGACTGATACGACGGCCGTTCGCGTCATTGGAGTTGCGGCGCTTGAATCTGGGCTTCTATCTCGTGAGGAAATTGTGAACAGGCCACGGGCCCAATGGTTATTAGGCCTAGAGCAGAGTCTATTTCCTTTAGACTTTGCTAAGTTTCAGGCCTATTTGCTGAGGTGTACGTGCAGTGTTTCTAGTCTCGTCTATGATATGGGTGTGTTTGATCGTGTGGCTCTTGGTAGTTTCGTAGAAAAATAAGCCAGACATAAATTAGTCTGTCCAAGTCAAACTATCCTACTAGTGTGTTGATTATCATGTGCTAGCTAAACTGGCTAAGTTAGATTTTGTTTGATTGCTAGGATTAATTGTTATTGCTATATTTTCTCTATAATGGTGACCTTACCCCTTTACTTTTGTTCTTGTTCATCTTGACGACAACCGGTGAAGAAGGACTGAGCAGCTCTGCTCCTCCACCAAGATCCGCATCATCCCCACTTGGGCCCACCAACACTGGTGCTATCGTCAGTTCGTCACGGGAGCAGGACACCACCAACGCCGGTGAAGGAAGGGGCGTGTCGCCACCATTCACCGAGAGGATGACAGGCCGCCGCCATAGCCAACACCCGCACCGACGTTGCCACTGCCACTACGATGAGGCTGCAACACCAGGATGTAGAATACCGTTTTGTTTGTAGATCCGCCGACCTCCTCCATGGATCCATCACCATTGCCAGGAACGGATGGCTTGACGCCACGACTAGATGCAGGGGTTGCCGCCGCAAGCCAGATGCAGGGAGGAAAGTGTTTGTCGCCGTGGGGCCGAATGCAGGGAAGGGGCGTCACGACCATCCCGATCCGCCACGGAATGAAGAGGTGCCGCTGCCGGGCTAGTTGCAGGGAGGAAAGGGGGTGTGGACTGTTGTCGTTGCTGCCACCAGAGGTAGGGAAGGGGCGACCGGGAGGAGGACATGCAGAGCACGCGGTGAGGTGCGGGGTGGTGACGAGAACGAACAATGGGTCTAGCTCGGTTCTGTTTCGGTCGTTCTCGAACCAGGCTAATAGAGTACGAATAGTCACCCCTAACTAGGCCCTAGCCCAGGAGCCCACTTCTAGACAACCAAACAGATCAAAATTGGCTAAACTAAGGCCAGAGTTGTCAACACAGCCAAACACGCGCTCATGAATTCTGATACTGATCCTAAGGGCACTTATAATGCAGACTCTATCATAGAGTCTAAAGTTATTTATTACCTCGAATAATGTGGACTTGGAGTCTAAATAAGACTTGGAGTCTTATTTTTTCTACCTCTTTCTTCAATAAATATGCTGCCACAT
>Ga0182004_10004733_pt1 | contig 11011 bp, 5 predicted proteins | sample Sormic07211540_1_FD_120479 | JGI IMG/M metagenome (GOLD analysis project Ga0182004, IMG submission 120479) | Endophyte microbial communities from Sorghum bicolor roots, Mead, Nebraska, USA - 072115-40_1 MetaG | ecosystem: Host-associated > Plants > Roots > Unclassified | place: USA: Nebraska...
AAAAAGAAAATTTTAAGTTTATTCTTTTAGTACAAGATATGTGCAAATTCTAGGTCTAGGCCCTGTTTAGTTCCCCATCCAAAAAATTTTTATCCATCCCATCGAATCTTTGGACACATACATGAAACATTAAATGTAGATAAAAAAATAAACTAATTACACAGTTTGGTTGAAAATTGCGAGACGAATCTTTTAAGCCTAGTTAGTCCATGATTAACCTTAAGTGCTACAGTAACCCACATGTGCTCATGCCGGATTAATTATGCTTAATAGATTTGTCTCGCAGTTTCCTGACGAACTATGTAATTTGTTTTTTATTAGTTTTTAAAAATCCCTACCGACATCCTTCCGACATATCCGATGTGACACCCAAAAATTTTTCATCTCCAATCTAAACAGGCCCCTAGAAACAAAGAGTCCTGGTGGAATTTCTAAATAAAACTAAAATAAGCTAGTTTCAGTAATAACACGAATGATACTTACTCTTCGCATAAATGTTATAACAAGCTCTACTTTGAACAAAAATATATTAAAAACTACTAACATTTAAAATACAAAATAAGTATTATTAGATTAATTATAAAATTTATTTTATATAATAAATTTATTTAGAGAAATAAATGTTAATGTTATTCACTATAAATTTAGTCAAACTTGAGCTTGTTTGATTTTGCATGAATTCCATTATTGCATTTTTTTGGACAGATCGAGAGAGTACCATGCAAGTATGCATGTGTACCTACATGCACTTTCTCCCAAATTGATTGGTGGTATCGATTAATTAGATTTGGATTTTTGCTTTATTTTGAGGTCGATTTATATACAAACTAAAAAACATACTTCACATTATATCCAACTTAGGAGTTACTTTTCTTTCTCTTTTATGATTGAGATGGATACTTTAGATAAAAAAATTAGATTATTGTTTTAAATGGTCTTTCATAATGGTTAATTAGACGCAACCTCTGTAAATTTTTCATAATGACAATGGAAAAAATTCAGTAGATGCTTCTAGGTGTCATCATGGCATTGAAGAATGGCAAGCTAAGCACACTATTTTTGAAGTTGATGTCCTAGATGAATTAAGTTTTGCTCATGTTAAAATAGCTCTTGGCATCACTAAGCTCCACAGCTGATGGCATGGTATTATCCCATTATTTATGGATAAAGTGGAGTTCTCGGTCACTCATGATAACTGAAGACAGGGTTGTCTGTTGGGTAATCGGAATGGCATTATATCGAGGAAGTGAGTTTTTTTGCCTTTGAGGGCATATGCCCCCATGCATATCCCTGTTGAATGTTGGAGATGTGTGTACTATAGGAGAGAGAGAAGGCGAAGGCACACAACCACACAAAATAGTATATACTTCTACTCCTATCATAGTGTAGAGTCGAGATGGCGGACTTGAGGAAGGGTGAATAGTCCTTTCTAAAACTAATTGTGTTGGCCAGCCAAAATAAATGTGGAATTAAACTATACGACTAGCCAAGATTACAATACAGAAGAGTAAAACTACAAAGGAGTTATATCAGACTTAGAAGACTCCGAGCAGAGCTCCACTCTAACTCTGTTCCCACTACTAGCCTAGCTAATACACTAGAGCTCCCTCCTCCTTGAGCTTGATAGTCATTGGAGTGGAATTAAACTATACGGCTAACCCCACCTCTCCTCACCTTCTCCATATCTCAAAATCCCATTTTATAATGTATAGGAGCCATGGGGGTACTTGTAAGGGGGAGTGAGAGGTCGGTGAGGAGAGGTGGGGTTAGGCGATGGCCATGGCGATGACCAACCCTTGATCTCCACCGCCTCTCCATCTAACACTCTGGATTGCTTCCTGATGGCAGTTGCATGTGTCCTAAGGCAGTTCATTGGTTGGTGGAGCTCCTTAGTGGCTGACAGTGGGCCCTCTAATCCAAGTGAAGCCCATCCGACAACCTTGGATCATCTAAGTGACTCAAACCAATGGTGGATGGAGCTTCTGGGTGTGCTTTCTCTGCTCCCACCCATAGATCATTGACATGGCAGAGGCCCAATGAGGTGTTGGGTGACGCCTAGGTGGGCTCGACCAACCCCTCTAGGAGGGCCCCAACCCCCTGCCAACTTGCCTTCTAAGCTTGAATTTGATGAGGTTTTACCGAAATTTCATGTATTTAAATATTTGTCCAAGTACAAGTGAAAGTAGGTCATTTATAAACAATAATGATACTTGTGATGTGATTTATCTTCACTTTTGTGTAATGTTGATGGTTAAACATGGGGTTTAGTGACAATCAACAACAACCATCGAAGGGAGGGGAAGCTATCCTACACAAAATGATTTCACCAAAGATATGCAGCTTTCCTACACAACCACATATTGGGAGCTCGAGCACCAAGGGATCCACCTTGAGATGTGCGCCGACAAAGATGCCGATCTCACCAACGGGTGAGCATAATTTTCCTTTAGTTTTGCAAATTTACTCATCTTCATAAATATTATAATTAAATATGTTGGTATGTAATTCTCACCGTCTCATTTCTCAACAGTATTGTTAGTTTACGAATTGAAGTGTTCACCTTTTTTTCTTTATAATTGCAAAAGAAAAAAGGCAAAAAAAAGAGGGTTCATCATATGGTAGATAGTAGAATCATGTCATTATTAGGACCAATACAAATAGGAATGATTTGTAGGGAATCCGTATAAACTCATTAAGAAAAACAGCATTGGCAGACAATTTTCTCGTTTTTGACTTATGACACCAAAAGTAGGCCAACCAAATCTCCACATCATTATATCATCAACCGTGTTGGAATCAAACTTAATTTTTTTATCAAACGGGGGGGGAGAGATTCCCCACCAAGATTCATTAAGCATCACTCCGGCAAGGCGGAGAGGTCAGTACCATTACAAGATAGCAAATAGTTGCGCCAGTCACGGAGACCGTTTACATGATGAGGCTTCAAACGCCTGCGCCACAACGAGGTTATCACATACTCTCGAAATTACCGCTCGACTACTAGAGATCTCATTTCTAAAGATCTTGCAATTTCTCGCATCCCAAAGTTGCCATAGGATAGTCATCATGATGAAGGGCCAAAGGCTGGGGTCAAGACCTGTAGGGGTGGCTGCGCTCTAGAGTTCAACATCGGTGAGTGAGGAGGTGCTGGTCAGTCCAATCTTACTCCACAACTCCATGCTGGCGGTGCTGGTGAAGAACACATGTCGGCGGACTTCTGTACCTGTTCGGCACCGCTGGCACTGATCGCTGTCCACAATGTGCTTAGGCAGAAGATTTGCTCTTGTACTCAGTCTATCCTTGAAATATAGCCAGGCGAAGATCTTGACTTTGTTGGGCACGCGCGTCTTCCAAATGTGTTCACCATGAAAATCATTAGAGCTTCTGGGGGCATTGAGTGCCCTGTAAGCATCTCTAGCAGTGTAGGGCTTCCCAGTTTGAGCATCCTCATGTCCCGTCCATCCTGAAGCCTAAAACCCTGCAGAGAAGAGAGGAGATCGTCTAGTTGGAGGCTAGCGACACTAGTTAGCCGGGGGCGTAGGCGCAAATCAAACTCACTCTGCAAAACACATCGCACCGAAACATTTTGGCCTAGTGACATTGGAGAAGAGAGCAGCATGAGATAGGTAGAGAGGGCCGTTTGGCAGCCAGTTATCAAACCAGAAAGAGGTAGAAGCTCCATCCTTAACTTGGACCGAGGTGATGGAGCGATAGGTATTAAGCTCAGCAGTGATGATTTTCCAGAGGAAGCTATGCGTACCAATGGAGGGGGTATCGAAGGAAGCAACATCCCGGAGGAGCTAGTCCTTCTAGGCAACAGATTCTCCTGAAAACAGTTTGTCAATGAACTTCATCAACAGGCAGTGGTTCTGGAGCTCCAGGTCTTTAACGCCGAGGCCACCATTCTCTTTTGCAGCTTGGATGCTCTCCCAGGCCACAAGACATTTGGATCCATGGCAACTTCCCTCACCTGTCCAAAAGAAAGCACGACGCCTGCGGTCGATGGCTTTAATAATTGTTTTAGGGACCTCCAGAGCCAACATATAGTGAATGGGAACTGAGCTGGGCACGGAAGATGATAGAGTAAGATGCCCAGCTCTATTGAGCAGGGAGGCACGCCAGCCAGACAGATGTTTATCACAAGGAGATAGGAGGGGGAGGCAGTCGGCAACAGTGACTTTGGTGGGGGATAAGGGGAGACCAAGGTAAGTCTGAGGGAAGGTGGACACAGTGGTGCCGAAGGAATCAGCAAGCTCTTTAGCCCTACCCGGATTGATGGCAATGGGTAGGAACGTAGTTTTATGGTAGTTGATAGAAAGTTCGGTAGCTAGCTCAAAGAGATGAAGGATGTGTTTAGTTTGGGCGATGGCGTCATTGCTGCAATTAAGGAAGATGAGTGTGTCGTCGGCATATTGGAGCACTGGGCAAGGTTCACCAGGGACCAGAGGGTGGCTGATGGAAGGAGCCAAAGACCGGTGCTGGGGAATCAAACTTAATTATTAGCTCACACTGTTAAATAGCTGGTAGATTCAGTAGATAAGCTCAAGCTCAAATAAATAACCTCATATTTATATATTGAATTAAATCCCCCACCAAGTCTGAAATGCCTACTTATTGTTAAGCTAAACACAATCGCTTAACAAGAAAAACACATCATCTGATTTGACCTGGAAGCTCCTAAGGAATCATGCGCACAACACAACAAGGAGGTACTTCCCTAAGAGGAGAGGAGAAGAACGGCAGCAGACGTGCTGCAGCAAAGCTTTAGAGCCTATTTGGTCGAAGGCTGTAAAGTTTTTGTCGAAGGCAGTAAAGTTTTATAGATGGTGTAGTATTTTCGTTTTATTTGTAATTAGTGTCTAATTTAGGCTCATGTCTCGTAAATTACATGCAAACTAGATAATTAGTTATTTTTTATCTACATATTAATACTTCGTGTATATGTCTGAATATTTGATATGATAGGAGTAAAAGTTTACCGGTTGCAACCAAACGGGCCTTATACAGTATACCATCAAGAAGGCACTCTGGTGAAAGATCATATTTTCAAAACTAAGGCCAAGTTTAGTTCCTCATAAAATTCAAAAGAAATTGATATAATAATTTTTAAGCTTAGTTAGTCTATTGTTAATAATAATTACCCATACAAACAAAAATACTATAGTGTTAAATCTAAAAAAAATTTGGATCTAAACGAGACATGTTTCACTAAATCATGATATTTTTTTAATTTTTAAATAGCTTCACCACGGCTCCGGAGAAAAAGTAGCTGTAAGTCTGCGGGCCCTGTCGACTTTTGGAGCAACCCGTGGTCTAGCGCTGCTGGGTCGTTGGCAGCTTGGCGAGAGGAAGGCAGTGTCCACGTCGTTTACGAGGCAGAGCGCCATGTGGCGACGGCGTCCAGAGGAAAAAGGGATAGCGAGCGAAGGGTCACCATGGACGCCACGCAGCTTCCACACTGCCCCGCGGTGGCTGCGCCAGTAGCACCTCCACGGCTCCACCGCACGCCACGCGCGCGCGCCAAAAGGCGAAAAGAAAGAAAAACCAGCGACGGCGCTGCCCCGCAACCCACCAATCGCCTCTCCATCCCTCCCTCCTCTTATCTCCTCCTCGCCACCAGGCCCACCACCGCCGCCTCTGCTCTGAGATGGCGCTGCAGGTGCAGGCCCCGTCGTCTCTCCTGCGCGCGCCGGCGCCGGCGCCGCTCCGGTCCTCGTTCTCCTCAGCGCCGTGCTCGCTGCGGCTGCCGGCGCCGGCGCGCCGGCGGGTGGCAAGGGCGGCCGCGGCCGCGCGGATCACCATGCGGGTCGCGTCCAAGCAGGCCTACATCTGCCGTGACTGCGGGTGAGCCGAGCCGCCGGCGCTGCGGCTGCGCGCGGCTCGCCGTGCATTATTGGCCGTGTTCGTGCCTGATTTGCTTCTCCATGTCTGATGTCTGTGCTGTTGCAGGTACATCTACAACGACAGGACGCCGTTCGACAAGCTGGCTGACAACTACTTCTGCCCTGGTGAGGATAGATGAATTCTAGTCTCCTTGTCCTTGTTCTTCTTATATTATCTGGGTGATTTTGGTTTTCTTTTTCTTTTTATTTACACACTCGATTGATGCAACCAATTATTGCAAATAGCGTCCTCCTTGTTCTTCTTGTCTGTGCAGCTATGCATAATTAAATTAAACAGCATGTGCCTGCTTGTAAATAAACTGGAATATGCTACTTGTGTAGATGTAGTGCTTAATTGAGGGTCTCTTCTATATATATATGTTGCCAGCATGTATTGTCACAAAACTTGGCTTGCATTTTCATGCCAACAATTCGAAGAATCAAATAGTGATACTGCATAGTATTTCAGAAACCATGCGAAATTTACAGCTGAGAGTGGACTCTTTTGATAACACTAACTTCAAATGATATAATGCATATATACCAGTATTTCGATTATTTACGAACAGCAAAACAAGAAGATGCTCCCTCCAATTTCTGATCTGTTGTTCCCCATCGCTGATGCAGTTTGTGGGGCTCCAAAGAGAAGGTTCAGACCCTACGAGCCGGCAGTCGCCAAGAACGCAAACTCCATCGATGTTAGGAAGGCAAGGAAGGAGCAGCTGAAGAAAGAGGAATCCATGGGGTAATGTACCTAACTCAGACACACAAAAGAGAACCAACACATAAAGCAATATTAACTATTAATATACACATGCATTCAGAAATATTTGTACAGCTGTAACTAATCAATTAACTGACTTAACAAAATATTTTGCAGGCAAGTCTTGCCTATTGCTATTGTTGTCGGGGTCATTGCATTGGCTGGCCTGTACTTCTACCTCAACAATGTCTACAGCTAAACGAAGAATCGTGCATGAGACCCATTTGGTGCCGGGAACAGAGGATTCCTTCCATTTTGCAGTTCTTTTTCCTTTACCACTGCAAATGTGTTGTCTTGCTATTGCTACATATATATACTACTAGGTCTCGAAGACTGTATAAAAGTCGTTGTTAATCTTGAAATATCACACATTACTTAACTAGCAGCTAATTTGAAGTGTTTTAATTATCTTCCACCATTTAGTTTGGGGTTCCAACTGGAACAGTTCATCGTGGACTAAACAAGTCTCATCAAGTCCCCCCACTAATTTTCTAAAAACACACAAGAAAACAACCAAAGACTTCCGGAAATCATACTTAACCTATGGGTTTTGAGCCGTCAGGAAAATTCCCATACCTGTGGGATGCATTTAAGTGTCTGTATATGTACTCGATTGGGTAAGAATTCATAATTAAGTTTTGCCACAGAGCTCCTGGCATTTGGGCTTTGCCTTGAGGGGATATTTTGAGGGTCTGAGACTCTGAGTAGGGTCCCTATAGGAGTGGAATTTTTGCCCCCCTCAGGGCTTGGATATAGTCCTTGCTGGAGTTGGTTGACATGGAAATGGTCAACCTCTACTGTGCCATGTAATGCATGAAGTGGTTGTGATGCCAAAAAGGAGGGCGGTGAATTAGGCAGCTTGAAATCTAATGTCCAACTAAAAATCTACTTATCAAAACCTATGCAAGATATTATCTAAATGTGCACTTAAGTTTTGCTAAATGTTGTTATCTCTAACATAAAAGAGTTTTACATTTTGGGTTCCAATCCTATCAATTAACCTAGCAAGCTAGACTAGGAAAGGTAAAGCACACACCAAGGAATGTAAGTAAATGTGGAAATGTAAATGAGTTAGAGAATGCAATCTCCCGCGTTGACTTTTTCATGGGGTATCAAGAAGCTCATGGTTCTCCCTAGTCCTCATTGGAGCCCCTCTCAAGGACGCCTTTGTAAAGGCCAAGCCCTCGGTTGGTTAAGTCTCTGGATTGCCAACATGACTTTTCATGCAAGTGGGTCTCTGTGTGTCCATTTCCTAGACCACTTCCCATTGTCTTAACTATCAAGCTTCTAGCCAAAACACAGCGTGTCTCATTTCCTTAGTACATCCTAGGCAGCCACTCCCCACATGTCAGAGGGTCTCGCAAGATTAAAAACCCCTCTTTTATAAATCTTGGTGTGCGCAAGCACCGATAGCAAGAAGGTATGCAAACCTCACTAAGCACTAAGTCTAAGCCTAGAGCAAGTGCTATATGTGGTCAAAACTAGCCTCAACACTATCACTAATGCCTAATTTCTCTAATCTTATATATAAGCACTTTGGTGTCCAAAGCACTAATGAGTGAGCCTCAACTCAACTATGCCTTCAACTAGATACAATGCACTCCAAATTTCTAGGAGGGGTATAAATAGCCTCAACACCATCAACTAGTCGTTGGAAACTTGGGTTGCTTTTCATAGTGAGCAGTGGAAGTTTCGGTGTCCACATTAGAGAACTTTAGTGCCCATTGCCACATCGACTAGCCGTTGTCGACCATTGAGAGTATTATCTTTGGTGGTTTGATTTGGTGTTATACCAGATAATTCTGTTGTGTGACAACGGCGAAGGCCTTGGAGCACCTCCGTAGTTGGGGAACGACGATGTGGTAGCGCGGTGGCATGATTTCCTCAGCTCGATGAGGCGGTGCGAGACGACCTCTACATGGTGGGGTGGCAACGATGGCCTCGCACGCAAGGCGTAGCTGTAGGCCGACATGACCACACGTGGGCTGCCATGCCTAGCAACACGCCACGACATGGCTAATAGCCTACAATATCGTGCCTGGGCTGGGATGCTAGCACAGCGGCAGAGAACGACACGAGCCACCATGCCCCGTCGTGTCGTGACCCGCCATGTCGTGACTCACCATGCCAGTGTCGTGTCGTGCTTGGGCGGCCCATTTGGCCATGTATATTATAGGCTAGTGCACTATCATTAACTAGCCTAAGAACTATCATTAATGCCTTTACTAATTTATTTAATCTTATATTAAACACTTTAGTGGCTAGTACACTAATGAGTGAGCCTCAAACTCAACTATGCTTTCAACTAGATACAACACACTCCAAATTTCCAATGTGAGGGGTATAAATAACCTCAATACCCTCAATTATAGTCATTGTAAACTTGGGTTGCTTTCACACTGAGCATTAGAAGTTCTGGTGTCCACATCGGAGAACCCTGGTGCCCATTGCTTCATCTACTAGCCTTTGTCTACAATTGGAAGTATTTTTCTGATGGTTTGATTCAGTGCTATACCGAAGAATTTTGGTGCATATATAGTCCACTCCTTTGTTTCTTCACTAGAGAACACTTGTTGTTCTGGTGCTTCTCTTGTTGCATGCACCAAAGAACTTTGGTGCTCTTCGAGCCACTCAACCACCTATGCACCCTGTCTATTTTCTTTTTTTGGTGTTACATCAGAGGAATCCACTACACACTTCTAACGTACCTAGAACCTAAGCCTCACCTGTAACACCCAAAAAATTACTTCTTTTTGAAATAGGTGAAATGATTTAATTTTGTATTTTTGTATTCATGGAATATAGAGAAATAATATTTTTCAGTAAATTAAAATTTATTATAGGATTTAGCAATTTGTTTGTGCATTCATTTTGGAGCATTTATTTTCATTGTATTGTGTGATTTTGAGCAAAGTCAAAATATTTTCGAATTGATTTGAAACAGCTTTGAAAAGACTTTGAAATAAAAAAAAAGAAAATAAACAAAAGAAAAAGGAAAAACCTTCCCCTCTCCTCTTCTCCTCTCTGGCCCAGCTGGAAGCAAGCTGCGCGCCCTCCCCCTTCCCCTTCGCTCGGCCTAACTCCCCTCGGCCTCAGCCCAAGCTGGCCCGCGCCCGGCTCAGCGTGCTCCCTCCCTCTCCTTCTCACTGGCAGTCCGGGCCCACACGTCAGGTCTCTCCCTTCCCTACCTTCCTTCTTCCCTGGGCGTGCACGACCGGGACTCCAACGAAGGAGACCGGGCCCCAATCCCGATTTCCACGAGATTTGATTTTTCCGGAGCCCTATTTAGCCTTGGCTTTTCCCCCACCGCGTCCCTTTTCCATCTACAAAGGACCGATATCGGTTTTAGCTGCTTCCCGACGCCAGTTAGATCTCGCCGAGCTCAAGTCCAAACGCCGCCGCAGTGAGCTCTCCCTGCTGCCTTCCGACCCGAGCTTAGTGCCTTGGTGAGTTCGCCTTCTCCTCCTCCACGCGCCCATGGTCTCGCTTTTCGTTTTAGTGCACAGAATGGTGAAATCAGCGGACGCCGGCGAGGACCTCGGCCTTCGGCCATGGCGCCACCGTGCTACGCCCCTGTTCCGGCGCCGGTGGCCACCTCCCTCCCCCTGGAACCGTTCTCAGCCATCCATCGCGCGATCTATGGCCTAGAAAAGAACATACCCCTTCGGGGCGTATTTTGCTAAAGAGGCCCTGGAAAAATTGAGAATGAAACCCGCAGTCCAAGGCGCCAGAGGAAGATATGTGTTTCGAGTTCAAAAACGTATTTCCTGTCGCTTAAGTTAAAATACGTTTTCAGTTATTCACAGATTTGCCACTGAAATTGTTGTGCTCATAACATACTCATTTTAACTCCGATTTGGCCCATTCAAATTGCGTTAGATTCGTTTTAATGAGCTCTACATGTTAGTAGACTTAATTCACCAGTTTGAAACTTTTTAATTTCGTGACCCTATTTAATTAATTTCTTTTCTATATAAAATCTTAGAAAATTCATAACTTCTACGTTTTAATTCCGATTTTCGTGATCTTTACGTTCGTGTGATCGTAGCGATGCGTAGAGTCATTTTATAAACTTTTTCCACTGTTTTTATATGTTTGGTGTACTGTTCTAATTGTAGCCTTGTTTGCTTCGTGTATGTTTGTCTCTGGTTGTTTGTGTGTTGATGATCGATGGAGAGCAGCTTTTGGTGATCAAGATCAGAGCTTTGGCAACAAGTAAGACTAGCAGGACTAAAAGGATCAACAAGAGCAATTGGATTAAGGCAAGTATAGCATTTGGATTTTATTTCTGTGACCATGATCCTATGACTAGATTAATGTTAAGTAATAAATGATAAAAATGACTTTTTAGCAACTTGATGATTTA
>Ga0182004_10004734_pt1 | contig 11010 bp, 12 predicted proteins | sample Sormic07211540_1_FD_120479 | JGI IMG/M metagenome (GOLD analysis project Ga0182004, IMG submission 120479) | Endophyte microbial communities from Sorghum bicolor roots, Mead, Nebraska, USA - 072115-40_1 MetaG | ecosystem: Host-associated > Plants > Roots > Unclassified | place: USA: Nebraska...
GATATAAAAAAGTTATTTAATAACATGAATCAGAGAAATAAATCAGGGACATGTAGGGGGGGTGGGGGGAGGGGGGGAGATGAAAAATAGCTACTAACCTATTTGTTAGGCACAGCCATAACATAAATGCTCCAGCATAATTGTTAAAGATTTACTAAATTTGACCCATGCTTTGAATACATCTGCCATACAATTCTGATTGCCAGTTTCATTTACACCTAGTTGGTAACTAATGGCTGCTAAGCTGCTATGAACTGGTAACAAGAAAATGCAAATTGAAGTTAGGATTCACCCATTTAATTCTGCCGGTCTCTTTCTTACATGTTCATAATTTGTCATTTTCTTTCTTACCTGAAGTAGTGTTGTCTATGCACCTTATAATAACTTTGTATCCATTTTTGACATGCCCATGCAATAGTATGTATATGCAGTAGCAGAAAAAATAAAGAAGACAGCTCATTGGGAGGTTGATGTTCAATTGGAGTTGTTTCACACAGATATAGGCGCAAATCGTCTATCTGGTGGTCTTTTCAAGGGAAAAACTCTCTTATATTCAGACTTAAAGCATGTGCTATTGAGAGTTACTCCCAAATATTTACCAGAAGCTGAGGAAAATTTGATTCTGGTTTCTTCGCATATTGACACTGTTTCGACAACGTAAGGCTCAACACCCTCTTCATTAATATTTAGAAAAGAAATTAACAGCAAATAACATGACATTGAATATTGGGTGTGAGTTCAAGAGTATCTAATGAGAAGACATTTACAATATGTTTTGAAGGAACCGTATGAATAATGGTGTATGATTCACAGTGCCATATTTTTTTGAGGTTCAACGGGGGGGAGTCGTTCCCCACCTGAAAATCAATTTATTTTAGCCCAAAACGGCTCGTAACATAGGTAGCAAGTACAATAGACGCAACAGCGAAGTTGCAGATGGGGGGGCTAGTTGTTTCATGAGCAGATTTCACTAATAATTTAGACAGCTATCCATATAGGCATTGTGGTAAACAGTAAAACATCATCACTTTTTTTTCTTTGTACATTAATAGGTCTAATTGTAGTGACCTCCACATGTTTTGTCCATTTTTTCAGATATTAAATGTGTTTTTGAATTTTCAGGGAAGGTGCTGGAGATTGCAGTTCATGTGTGGGAGTCATGTTAGAGCTTGCACGGGGAGTGGCTCAGCGGGCACATGGGTTTAAGAGTGGTATCTTGTTTTTATTCAATACCGGAGAAGAAGAGGGTCTTGATGGCGCCCATAGTTTTATAACTCAGGTTAGTATCTTTAAACTTCATACAAATATTACACATATGTGCTGTAAGATTGCCTTAGTTACCACCTGTTCAATCCAGGTCAATGTTTTCAAATCACCTAGTTGTATGGGCACCAATCTGCCGAATAATCCTGATTAGTAAATAGTCATCAATTAGGTCCGATTAGTCAGTGGCTAGTTGGCTAGTCGAGTAGTATAGTTGTCCAGCCTGCTTGTGGCTTGTGCTGCTACCCTGCATGTATATAGTATTACTGTATATGTATCAATAGTTAAGTACTGCTACTAGACTATAATAGCATCTGTCATTCTCTTTTAACAATTGTTAGCTTCAATAGAGGACCTCATTAAGTTGCACTATGCATGGGCGAAAACTGTTGAGTTCTGTTAACTACTGAACTGTTCCTTGTCTGGCAAACTCCTCACTCCTAAATTGTTCCACTGTGTCAATGAATACATTTTCAGTCCGAATTGGTATCCTTGAATGCCTTGTTTTGGGGGGTGAGGGAATTTTGGCAGGGGTCTACATTGGTAGCTGCCTTGTTAAGGGTTACAATGCTAGTGTTTCCCATAATTCAGCACTTGCAGGAGTAGGAGCATATGGGATCAAAGAAGTATATACTACTCAAGATGTTACCTTTCCTCTCCCCAACTTGTTCACTAAAGGAGTCCCTTTACCTTCTATTAGTGTCCTAAACAGTCCCCTCATGACACTTCTTAAAGTGTAATAAAATTGGCCAATTGTAATTCTGTTATTTTAAACAAGTCACTGGAAGCCATGTTTCACATTCACGCTGTCACCATGCGTTCTATGTGTAATTTCCTGAATTCTGATGTTAACTTTTATGCAGCACCACTGGAGAAATTCAGTAAGTTTTGCGGTTGATCTGGAAGCTATGGGTATCAGTGGGAAATCCACACTCTTCCAGGTCTGTTTTAGTTCTGTAATGTTCCCCATGTGGATGTTTAGATTATATTTGTACTTGCATCTGTACCAAAGGTTTAGACTCCTGGTGTTTAAAATTTTCTTTGTTGCTGACACCTTATAACTACTCGTTCTTTTTTTGAGCAAATATGAAGCTTAGTTAGATTTGCATATGGAAGAAAATAAGAAAAATATAAGCATGAAGGTGTATGTGGCTACTTTGGTTTATAACTATTCATTCTTTTTTTTGAGTGCCGTGTATTACAATTCACTTTGGATCAACTTACAATCAAAAGGAGAACATACTTAGCCTAAAGTTTTTAATGGATGACAGGGTACCGACCATTGGGCGTTGGAAAGCTTTGCAGCTGTAGCCAAATACCCATCTGCTCAGATAGCTTCACAGGTAGCACCTCCCTCCCTCCCTCCCTCCAGCTTTCATATGCTGACTTCTTTTTTCCCTCTGGACAGATTTTGCTCAATTTCGTTTTTTTGGTGTGCGTGTGTGTGTGTTCAATGCGCATGGTCATGCCTGAGTGAACTGAAATCTAACAGCCCAGAGCATTTGTTAATTTTCATTTGCCCTGTTTGATTATATAAACAATCTATTAATAAATTAGGTATATACTCCCTGGGTCCCTTAATGTCCGTCGTTCTGGGATGGGAGGGATGTCCCTTAATGTTTGTCGTTGGGCTACGTATAGGTGCAAAGCTCTCACAACACGAAGTCTGCCCCACATGATTTGGTGTAAAGTTTGGTTTGTTTAAGTCCAAAAAATGCAGTGCGTGTGTAACTGTAGAAAAAGTTGATGTGACAACTGTTTTGTTTACTGTAAAAAAATGTTTGCGTACCATGCCGCAAGCCTCTTTCAATCTAACATGAGCATTAATGACCTGTCCTTTCATAGCCTGCGAATGTTTTATAGGGCTGTTCATTTCTGTTGCTAGCTTTCTTAATCCCTGTGCCAAAATTTAAAACAACTCACATTAAGGGACAGAGGGAGTACAATTGTTTGCCAGCCTCAAACCAACGTAAAAAAGAGCTTGAAGAAAAAAGCTTGAAGAAAAAAGGAGTTTTTTGTTGCTTGGGTGAAAGAAGATAGTTCCAGATCTGTCAGTTTGGTGCTGCACGATAGATTAATATTGGTCGTTTTCCCAGGGGATTGATGTTTTATAATTGCAGGATGTTTTTCGTTCTGGAGCAATAAAATCTGCTACCGATTTTCAAATATATGAGGAAGTTGGCCGTCTTCCTGGACTTGATTTTGCATATACCGATACAACATCTGTGTATCATACAAAGGTTGGTTCTCTTGGCTTATCATTATTAATGCCAAACTTATCTATTTTTTCTCTTCCCCGCATGTTTATGACTTTATACATATATATAAGGTTGTGGATAAAAATTCTGACATATTGTTCATTGATAAGTCTTTGTGTATTTCTTTTTTTTTTAAAAAAAAATGGGAAAGTAATTTTTTTTACGAAGCCTCACTCAATAGTAATGTTGCTTGATGAACATTAAGAGTTTAAACTGAAATTTTGGTTCCAAATCTTAAGTAACAGTTTTAACAAAAAGGAGAAATAGACTGCAGATCAAGTTGCTTCACAAGTCTGAGCTGTTTAATTCTAGAAGATATATGATGTGGCAGTGTTGAGGTTCGAGGGTAAGACACTTGCTCTTGATCAGCCAGCCTTATCAGCTTCTGAGCTGCTAAGCTACTCTTGCATTGCATCTAGGCATACATATTGGAAGCATCAGAACCACTGTGTTTTTGATGGCTGTGTCCTTTTTTTGGAACTGGGAATACAGCAGGGTAGGCCCCACTGTAATGGCTGTCCCTGACATCTGAGCAGTGTGACAGGAGATTAGCGAGCAGGGGAGATTTTGGGTTAGGAAGATGGATATGGCTGCTCTGTCTTTCAAGGGCATGAATGTGTTAAAAAACTAACCCTTGCTGTGGAATTGGCTTGTAATCGGATTGTTTTTCTATCTTAATGCAATGATGCACAGGTATCTTGTGTGTTTGAGAAAAAAAAAACTACTAGTTAAGCAAAAGATTAACAAAAGGATTACACTAGCAGTTGCCAAATGGCTCTGAGGCATTGTTAGAGGGAGGGAGGGAGGGAATGGGGGGCTTACAGCTAACAATGCTAGTAGGTTTGTTCTCTTTTAAAGGAGCAGCTAACTGGATCAAACCAGATTAGGTAAGGACATCTTATATCTAATACATAATTTACTTAAAAACTACACGTTCAAAGGAATGCTGGGCTAGGCAACTTGCATATTCTTTGTACTCTTTCTCCAAGAACTGTTTTACCAATGGGTTTTTGGATCGAATTTTACCAAAAACATGGACTCCTAGTAGCACACCTTCGCACCAGGACTCTATATATGGGAGGAGAGGAGAGAGATTTCATTGTACAGATCATTATGTGAACAATAAAGAAAGAGAGCCTCTCCAATCTTGTGTATACTTGTGTTTGCATCTATTATGTGATGTGTTAATAGTGATAGATGGAGCCTCTGCAATATGATTGAGTAGTCAATATGCTGCCAGCAGATGAAAATGCCTACTTCTCTTGTTGCTGCAGCCTCACAAGGTAGCCAAGAATCATATGCAACCATTTGGTTCTTGGTGATATCTAATTATTTGAATGCTGTGAGATTAGAGTTTTATGTGATGCTGTAGCACAAAAGTCATGTACCGATAGATCTGTAATGGAACATGGCCTCAATTAATATGTTAAAAGTATTACAGGGTCAAAAGAATATTTGATAATTCACTTTGTTGAATCCTAAACATGTTGACTTCTGGTTTGTGATTGTTTCTATTATCTACTTTGTAGAATGACAAGATGACACTTCTGAAACCGGGGTCTCTTCAGCATATTGGAGATAACATGCTTGCTTTCCTACTCCATTCTGCAGCATCTCCAAAATTTTTGAAAGATGCACAACAACGGAAGCAAGGAAACACAGAGCAGGATAAAGCTGTTTACTTCGATATCCTGGTATTGCAGTAAATTCTTTCCCCATTGCTGCCAATGATCTTGATTGTGTGTAATGAAATCTGTCCTTGTTGGTTACTGGAAAATTCCACCAATATTAGATGAAACAGGACATTGTTAAAACTATTTAATCTTAGATTTTGTGAAGTTCATATTGCAGTCAACTTATTTTCCCCCCCTCTTCTGCCTATTTGTTCAACCTTGCAGGGAAAGTACATGGTGGTCTATCCACAGCGACTTGCAACCATGTTTCACAACTCAGTCATATTGCAGTCAATTCTAATATGGGGAACATCATTGCTTATGGGTGGACACCCTGCGCTGGTGTCCTTTGCAATATCATGTTTGAGCATCATTCTAATGTTGATATTTTCTATCTGCTTACCAGTTGTGGTAGCATTTGCTCTGCCCTACATATGTCCGTTTCCTGTTCCATATGTTGCAAACCCATGGTTAATTATTGGCTTATTTGGTTCACCTGCACTGCTTGGAGCATTTATTGGTCAGCATATTGGATTTATTCTCCTGAAGAGGCATCTTCGACGTGTGTATTCCAGAACAAAAACAGGCTTAGCTCCTAGCACGATTGAAAATGTTATTGACCTGGAAGCTGAGAGGTGGATTTTTAAATCTGGTTTTGTCCAATGGCTAATAGCTCTGATACTAGGAACTTATTTCAAGGTTGGATCATCATATATAGCACTCATCTGGCTTGTTTCGCCTGCTTTTGCATGTAAGTTACTGATACTGTCTATGTTAATAGCTTAATATCACCTTGAGTGTTTATGGCTGTTGTTTATTTCTAGATGGTTTTTTGGAAGCTACTCTCTCCCCTGTTCGGCTACCTAAACAGCTTAAGGTTGTCACGTTGGTTCTGGGTTTGGCTGCACCAGTTGTGTCCTCTGCTGGTTTGGCTGTTCGCATGGCTGATGTAATTGTTGGAAGTATTGTACGCATTGACAGGTAATATGTAGTCACCTTGCAGTTTATCATCTCTTTGGTTAATGTTTGATGTTGTTTGAAACATAAAGTCTTCTATGTTCTATGTAAAGCAACTAAGCTTTTTTCTTAACCTCATTGTGCATTGATATGCAGGAATCCTGGCGGACTACCAGACTGGCTTGGAAATGTAATAGTTTCGGTGGCCATTGCTGTTGTCGTCTGTTCCACGTTTGTCTATCTTCTTTCATACGTTCATATCTCAGGTAATTCATGACATGCTAGATATAGTTACATTTCCTTTAATGCTAAAGTTTGCATTTCATTTTTTGACTTTCCTCTTCCATTTAGAACAAAAGGGTGTGGTTTATCTGCTAGTCTTGCACTGTACAGTATTTTCTGTTTTGTTTTTCACTGCATAATCAGTAATTTAGTAATGTATGATGTATAATCAGTAATTTGCACTGCTAGTCTTGCATAATCAGTAATTTGCACTGTCAAGTTGCCAACAGACACTTCTGTGTTCTCAGAACACCAACCTGTTGATTTATAGTGCATTTATGTAACTAATGTCTGTTAAATAGCCATAGTGTTGCATTTCCTGGTAAATAACCATATTGTCTGTTAAATAAGCATATTTAATGTTCACCTATCAGAAAACGGTTCCTACCTTTTCTATTTAATGTTCACTGTACTGCTATCTGACCATGCTTGAAATTCTTAAACTAATTCACATTTTGTAGCTTTATTTTTATGCATTTGCCTTTTCAGTTACCTTCCCAAAATAAACTTTTGTATAATGTTGTGCTTTTCTTAGGTGATAAAATAATTCTGGGTTTACTACTATTCATATCCTTTGGTCTTTCACTTGCTTTGGCGTCAAGTGGTATTGTGCCAGCATTTACGGCGGATGTTGCTCGATCTGTAAATGTAAGCGCTTCTTATGCTACTGTACTACAGTGCCTCCAGCTGGGTTTATCACAATATTTGTTTATGCATACCTGTGAAATTTCGATAACAAAATTCTCCCTTGTTACCCAAACCAAAACAAGTACTCATCAGTTATGTTTTGGCATTTGGGAACAAGAACAATGCTACTTGCACCATCCTCACTGCATCTCAAAAGTCAAAACTAGTTATCAATGGTTTGGATGCCATCTCGTTCTTTTTATTTGTGCAAGGAACATGATGAATCCTTTTGAAGGACGAGTTGAAAGTAACCATATGTGGCCCCATGATTCATGTTGTTGGGGTAGTCACTACAACATGATGCTCTGTTGCATATTTGAGTTCCTAAATGCTTGTCCATATCTCCTATGGAATCCTGATTGCCTGGATTTATCACAATATCCCACTATTTGGCATTAATCAAGAACATTTTAGTATTGACATAATTGATGGTAGTAGCTCCTTTTTGTGAATCAACAGAACATAGTAACTTGATGATCTGTCTCTTCTCAGGTTGTACATGTCGTTGATACCACAGGAATAGATGACGGAAATAGAGAACCAGTATCCTATATTTCTTTGTTTTCCAATACACCTGGAAAGCTGACAAATGAATTAGCAGACCTTGGGGATGAAGAATTTTATTGCGGAAGAAATATGACTACTGACTTTGTTACATTTACAATGAAGTATGGTTGTTCGAGTTACAAAGAGAGCAATACTGGATGGAGCAAGTCTGAAGTTCCTGTGCTCCTTGTAGAAAGTGATTCAGTTACAGGTGGTGCTCGACAGACAGTAGTATCAGTTGATACCAAGTCATCGACACGTTGGGCACTTGGAATCAACAAAGACGAAATCGATGACTTCACGGTTCAAGGTGAGTTAAACCATTAGATAAATATAGAGTTCATTGCTTGAGCTTGTCAGCTAGCACTGATAAATATCAAGTACAAAACAGTACCAGTAGGCTTTGAGCATGCTTGAAAGTACACACTGTTGCTGATTTCCCTATCCACATCATTTGACATTTTTCATTTACTGTGTCCAGTGGATTCGGAGAAAATAGTCCCACTTGGCGATAAGAGCGAGATAGATGGGTGGCATACAATCCAGTTTGCAGGGGGCAAAAACTCACCGACAAAATTCCAGCTAACCCTATACTGGTCTACCAAAGCATCTCAGAGAGAAGCTAAAGCGGCGGCGGAAGTTCCTTTCCTGATAAAACTAAGAACAGATGTGAATAGAGTCACACCACAGGTGGCAAGGGTTCTCGAGAAGCTGCCACGGTGGTGCACGCCCTTCGGCAAGTCCACTTCTCCCTACACGCTAGCGTTCTTGACGGCCCTTCGTGTCAATATTTAGTCAGCAACATTTGTTTGTTTCCCATACATAGATGTGTCCACAGCTTTCGTTTCTCCAGTATTTTAGCTGTGCCTATTAGTTTTCCATCCAAAGATAGCAAATTATATAGGCCCCACAGAATTGTACACAGAAGCTGCCAAAAGTCCACAGGAGTTAGGGATATAGGCATCAAATAAACGTACAATTACAGGGTAGCCTGGTGGAAACGTGTTTTGCGTTTGTATTAGTTTGTCTTTCATTATAGTTTGTGGTATTATGTACACAAAAAGTATATCTGTTCGTGCTTTTGGATTTCCTGTCCAAGCTCCATAAATTATTTGTGATCATGAGATGCAAATTACGTTTACTCTGGGTGTCCGAAATTAGAACTAGGGGCATGTTCGCCGTTTGGTTTCTCCCGAGAATTCCGAACAAACCAGGGAGCCGTTTCAATACTGAATTGTTCCGTCCAAAATTTAAGTTCGGCGGATCCTGAATCGATGCTCAATGAGAAATAAGTTTGCTATATAGGCTAGCAAAACAAGAAAAGCAACAGATCACGTCAATTGATGAACAAGCAATATTTATATTTAGAATTGTGTTTAACAGAGCATGTCACATTCCATACAAACCCACTGATCAAACAAAAGAAACCATACTGAAACCAGTCACGCATCGCAAAGCATAAAACACAATGTCACATGGAGACACATTCGGCCATGCGCACAACTAACCCTGGAGCCCTTGGACCCAGGGACCAGGGCGATCGGGTGCATGAACCAGGACGCCTCTTATTCTCACAGGCACACGGTAATAGACAATGCTGGGCAACATCCGCTGCTGCAAAGGAGATTGGTGGTTTATTCTGAGGTAAGTAGCCGAGGAAAAGTAGCGGTGACACTCAAAGAGGGCGAGCATTGGATCTGTTTCTTGGAGCTTCAGCTTCAGCTTACGAGCTTCCTTGGAAGGAGAGCCCTATCACCTGGCATCTCGTATGGGCGACGGAAGGGGTCGGCTGGACCATGCCACGCCCTAGACCCCACGGGCAAGGGGCGCTTGACAGTGTTCCCATGGGTTCGATACTTCAGGTCTGTAGCAAACCTCTCGGAACCCAAACCCGACACCCTGTTGGGGCCCATTGACAGCTGAGACAGCTTCTCGGCAAGGTCAGGAGCACGGGGGTTCTGATCCTTGGCAAGGTAATTCCCTGCCCAGAGACCAAAGTTTGCAATGTTAGTTCAAAGTAACTAGACCAAAGTTCTTACTTTTCTGATCCACAGAATGTTCAGGAACAGTACTCACCATTGCTCCTTACTGCTGCTGGTCTGGACCAAGACTGATTCATCATGTTCGCCTTTGTCACCTTATGGTTATTAGTCTCTGGGAGCTGCAAAAGATAATGACAAATATTGAGTTGCTGAACATGTAAAGCAACCAACTATATGAACAGCTAAGAGATTATATTCACCTGATGATCCAACTCCAATTTCCTTTGCACACCAGCTGCAAAGTTGGCAAGGCAGAAAAGTAAGAACCTCCAGAGGCAAAAGCCACAAATCCTTTATTAAGGACCGAGAGTAGGGCATGCCAGCCCAAACAGATACCTGCTCTTGCTGGAGCGTTATTGCTCAAGTATGAGTAATTAACTGTTGGCCTCGCATTGGGTACAGTCCCCATGGAGTATCTCCTAATGTTCTTCTGATCCACAGCTCCTTTAGCCCCAGCTACAGAAGTAGAGATCCATTATGTGAATGTGAACTTGTTCAACAAGGATGTAGTGATGCGCTAATGAAAAAGAACATGAGTATGCATATCTCAAGGATGTTGAGGTACCTGATGGTGGCGTTGATGCATATCCGGTGGATTTGAAGCGAAGTGAAGGAGGAACATAGAAGCATTGCTGCAAAACACAATGATGGTAAGGTCATGAAGCAGGTTATTTCATCAACCAGTATGTAAACCTTGTCAGAAGAATGACCTGAAAGAAGGGATGCTGCAAAACCTCCACTGCTGTTGGCCTTCTTCGTGGGTCCCATGAGCAAAGCCACTGTGGCAGATAGTAATTTGTTATCCATCAGTGTTTACAAACAGAGGGGAGGGGGGGGGGGCTTTAATTAAGCAGAAAAAAAAGAGTGTCGAACGTTGACACTTACCGAAATAAGGCTGATTGCATCTTCGCTTGCTAAGGGAACCACTTCCGAAAGATGTACGCTCTCACACTGAAATATGACATAACACAGTTATACCACTAACAGTCACTAATATGAAATTATCTTATATTACAAGAGATAAATCTATATACCTGAGGGAACTGAAAACCTATAGATGCTGCTAGCTGCAGTCCTTCAGGCCAAGTGCGCTGATTCGGAGTGCCAAGAATGCTACAGATTTTGTAGAGTTCATCTGGTTCACTGAGGAAGATAAAACATGGAATTACAAAATAACTTCTAAGAAAGGCAGTAGCTTCCTATAGGATCACTTATTCAAAATCGCCTTTCTGTAAAGTAACTTGATTGCTATTTCTGGTAGAAGCTAAGCTGACTATTGTAAAAAAAAAAAAAAAAAAAAAA
>Ga0182004_10004735_pt1 | contig 11009 bp, 15 predicted proteins | sample Sormic07211540_1_FD_120479 | JGI IMG/M metagenome (GOLD analysis project Ga0182004, IMG submission 120479) | Endophyte microbial communities from Sorghum bicolor roots, Mead, Nebraska, USA - 072115-40_1 MetaG | ecosystem: Host-associated > Plants > Roots > Unclassified | place: USA: Nebraska...
CCTTCCTTGGTAGTGGGTTAAGAGGCTGATCACCTCGGGCGAAAGGGTAAATCATGACTCATGGGTAAAGATGTACAACCTCTGCAGAGTGTTAAAAACTGGTATACTAGCCGAGCTCACGATCAGGAGCGGCCTTGGGGATTCTTGCATCAACAGTGATGATTCTTATTTTGTTAAAATACTCATTATTTATTGTTTAGTGCTTTACATTATTTATGTCACATTGATCATAAGGTTGTGGGATCTATACAATCTAGTTACTATACTTGTGGAGTTCGACATGTACTCACTCTTGCTATTTCCCCACACCCTTCAGGAAAAGTTTTGGGCTTGTGATCAACCAGTCAGTTGGATCCTGTAGAGTGAAGTTAATACCCGAAGTTTGGAGTTGTCTATCCGCTATTTACTATCAAGGTTATCTCTTTATACTAAGTACGTTATATATTTATGCATTGTCTTTTGATATTACCCCTTACTTGTAGCTATATGTGTGAATTGGCTTCTAAAACTCACATATGGTGCATATCTGGTTTTGTCCTTAAAATCGGGTATTACAGCAACCCCATTTAACAACACAGCAGAAGTGCCAGAATTAAAGATTTTCCCCATCCAAGTTAGCCATTTGTCACCAAAACCTTTTGCCCTCATTATCTCCAGCATAGCTCTATGCTCAATTCTATCAAAAGCCTTTTCAAAATCAAGCTTGAGAATGACTATTTCTTTCTTGGAGGTGTGACACAGGTGCAAATATTCAAAGGACCAGGCAAGACAATCTTGGATTGTCCTTGATTTGATGAAACCATATTGGTTCCAGTGAATGATCTTGGTTATAAGAGGTTGCAGTCTGTTGGCAAGGAGCTTTGTAAGCAGCTTAACTAAGGAGTTCAGGAGGGAGATAGGCCTGAAGTCATTAACTCTAGTAGGACCATCCACTTTGGGGATGAGGGTGATAAAGGACCCATTTATGCTCTGGAGGCAGATTTCTCCCCCATGAAAAGCAGAACAGAGTTTGTAGAAATCCTCCTTTGTGATGGGCCAACACTTTTTGAGAAACTCATTACTAAAACCATCCGGGCCTAGTGATTTGTCTAGGGGAAGAAGCTTGACAATATTATCAATTTCACTATGACTGAAAGGAGCCTCTAGTGAAGAAAGATCTACCTCATGATGGATTAACTCATCAAGCTGGAAAAGCATAGCTTCAAAATCAGAGGTGCCCATTCTTCTTTGAAACTGTTCCAAATGATGTCAGCCTTGGAACAGTGATCAGAGAGCATGTTACCATTATGGTCCTCAAGGAAGGCGATTGAGTTCAGTCTATTTCTGATTGAAGCACTAGCATGAAAAAGCTTGGAATTTTCATCCCCCAGCTTCACCCACTTGATGGCACTTCTTTGTCTCCAGTAAATGAGCTGCTAGTGGAGAAGCTGGGAAAGTTTGTTATTCTAAATTTCCCTGAAGTTCCATTCCTCAATAGATAAATCTCTCCATTCTTCAATTAAGTCTAGGAAAGAGAGGACGACCTTAATATTTGCAATGGTGGCCTTAAGGTTGGAGAGCTGGGACTACCAGCTTCTAAGAGCACACCTGAGAGCCTTGAACTTGGAAGAGATAAGCTTAGCAGGATCAGACTGATGAAACTGCCCATTCTAGGTGAGTGCAACTAGGGGGAGGAAGGAGTCATGAAGCATCCAACAATTTTCAAACCTGAAGGCTTTACCTTTGGGGATAGCAGATTTGATGCTGACAACACAAGGCCAGTGGTCAGAAGTTTCCATCACAAGAGAGTAAGCTGTGGTGCTAGGGAAACTCAAGGTCCAGGACTGAGAGGTGAAGAACCAGTCCAATCTTTTGAGAAGGGGAGGCTGCTGTTTGTTGGTCTAGGTGAACTTTCTGCCCTGAAGCGGGATCTCAACAATGCCCAAAGAGCTAATGGCATCATTGAAAGCCAGCATGTCATTAACATTTGTTCCATCTCTGTTTCTATCCTCAGGCTTTCTATAGAGGTTGAAGTCACCAACAATGAGCCAATCTACCTTATCAGGCATGGAAATGTTGTTGAACCAATCCAAAAAGGCGGCTTTACCAAAACTGTCATAGGGGCCATAGATGGAAGTGAAGAGCCATGTGCTATCATTATGCACATAAGAGAATTCAATAGAAAGAGCGTAGCTATTCTGGAAGACTTCGATTCCATTGAACAGAGAACTTTTCCAAACAGTAAGAATTCCCCAGAAGCACCAGCAGAGGGAATGAAACAAAAAGAATAAAAAACTCTAGGACAAAACTTTCTAATATAGCAAATGTTAACAGAGTCCCTCTTGGTTTCTTGGAGGGTGATGACATCACAGTTGCATTCAGCAATCTTATTCCTAATTGATTCCCACTTGCTTTCAGAGTTTATGCCTCTGATATTCCGACACAGAACCTTCCAATCTCTCTTCAAAGGTGTATTATCCATAACAACAAAAGAAATAGCATGCAGCACTAGTGAGCATAACTATAGTGCTAAGGAAATCTAACAACGAGAACCATGAAGGAAATGTAAACTTGCTCTCAGAGCACAAGCAGAGGCTTAACCAAGTTTTAATGTCCATACCACAAGATCTAAAGAAGTTTAGAGAAAAAAGCGAGGATAAAGGTTGGTGCCATAAGCCACCAATACATGTGCAATGGTGGGGGCAAACCACCATTAGGACTGGGTCTTGGTTTAATGTTCTTCATTCTCACTTTCATCTTCGTAGCCATCTGTAGCATCCTCCCTAGGAGAAGTATTTCTCAACTTGGACTTGCGGTCTTCAGACTTGGAGCTGATTATCTTCGATCTGCCAAGGGCTGAGACTATCTTTTTCTACTAGAGCATTTCATCTGAGACAAGAGCGGCTTCTAGGTCATAGAGGGCCGAGCTGATGCTTCTAATTGCAGATGAGGAGAGCGAGGGAGGCTTAGCATTGCAGCCAACGCAGTTCCTCTCTTTACATCCCTGGCGCTTGAAACCATTGTTGCAGGCTCTAACCCGAGGGCTTCTGCGAACCTCTGTCTCCACAACAACTGCTTTGTCTTTGCCCTTTGGCCTACCTGACTTTCCATTAGCATGATGGGTGGGGATGTCAGGAACTTCAGAATGAAAGAGCTTGCTATCAGGGAGCTTACCATCAAGGGGGCAGAGGGAGGGCTGTCTGGGGAAGCCTCCTCCGAAGAGCATCTAGGGAAGCTCAAGACAGGACACTTCTTGGGCACAAAAAAACATGACGATTGTTTGTTTCCAATGGCTTCCATCAACAAATTATAGCCCATCAGCGACTTAGCCAGCTCAAAATGACACGGGGATAGCAAGGAGGCAGTGAAGAACCTCTTTCAATCAGTTGGCACCCAAAACTTGGTGGAGTTCCCATCCTAGGGGGCAGAGAAAAAGCTAGCCCAAGGGCCGAAATCAGCCGACTGAGTGGGGTGACTGTCATTAACTAGAGCAAAGCCCACATGAACATTCAGAGGCCCAAAAGGATTGCCTCCAGCAGCCTCTTCTTGTAGCTGTTGCTGAATTTCCTCATCATCCATTAGATCCCCTTCCTAAATTTCCAGAGGAAAGACATTCTGAGCTGGTCCATCTAACACAGGGATGTTAACCTCCACTGGTTCGACTGCAATGACTAGGGGGTCATTGAACTCAGCGTTGGGCGTTGGGTCTAGATCAGCATCATCTTCATCTTCACTCACTTGGTTCAGAAAATCATTAAGCTCAAGAAACATCTCCTGTTGCACTGGTCCAGCAAAGGGTGGATCAATGACCATTTCCTTAGGATCAACTGGAATATTGATGTCCACATTTACCACTGCCTCATTCAGATCCGACAGAATATTTGCAGCAATTCCATCTGCGATTAGAGCATCATTTTGTTCCTCTAGCGGTCTGGCCCCTCATTCCCATCGTTGTCAACATTTCCGCCACCATGAGCTTCAAAACCATGTCCTAGAATTCCCCTACCAAAGCCATTTTGTGGATTTTGCTAAGGATGGGGGCCAGGCCCAAATTGCCCAAAGCCAAATAGATCAAAAGGTCCCCAAGGGGGAAGGCATCTGGGCCAGGAGCTGGGTCTTCATCTTGTGGCAGCCCACCAAGAAGATTTCCATGGAGGATCTCGCACTGTATCGTCCAGGACTCCCCTTGAAAGCCCTCACCTTCAGTGAGCACGATGAACTGTGGGACGGACTCATAATCAATCACTCTAGCACGAACAAGCAACTTGGCCAAATGACGGCCATCATCAACCCATGAAATGACCCTACCAAAGGAACTGATGGTGTTCACAATGTGCTCGTCTTCCTTGTAGTCCGACAGAAACCCCAGAAGCATGAGCCAACATTCTATGTTAAAATTGATGGCACGCCAGTTGCGACCCCGAGTATGATCAACAAAACAAATGGTGATCTCACCGAATAGGAAAGGCCCATCCTCAATAAGGCGATCCTTATCATAAATATTCCTAAATCTGACGTATGCCTGACCAAGATGAGTTGGCTGCATATCCGTGAACTCTACCCGCACAACATTCGTCAAGAAATCCAAGACCACATTGCGGATGTTTTGGAAAGTTACCTGGTGACCAGGCATAGGCTCGATGGAAACGATTGCAAGGTCTTGGTTCTTTGGCCTTGGCTTCATGAGGACCGCACACTCCACAGGCTTGTGACCCTAAACATCAATGCGAATGAGCCCTCTTGGAATGAATGGCGCAGGATCAGCACACTGGTACGCCATTGTTGAAGCTTCACACTCGGATTGGGGAGGAGAAGGAGCAGGATTGGGGTTTCCCTGAGCCAAAGATTGTAACCTCGGCCGCTCCGGTGGCATATAAATGTCCTAGTGAATAGTGCAGGAAGATAAGCAGTCATCCGAGAGAAAGGGAAGCCGAGGAGGCGTACTGGACCCAGCCATCATACAAAGAGGGTCAAACCGGCTTGAGTAATCAAAACTACCATCAAAATTTTTGGCAAAGTTATCCAGATTCTTCCCTTTCACACTAGACTGAAAAGCTTTCCACTGAGCATTGCGATCGGCGGAGATATGGCCCACCCAAGGCAGGTGTTACACTTAATTGGCGCATTACATGAGCTCCTCGGATGTGAGGAGGAAAGACAGCGCCGGCATCGCCCAAGGCCCGAGGAGGCAGGATTAGAGCTCTCAGACTGAAGCTGCATGCCATTAGAAGAGATATTAACTGAACCCAAATTCAAATTTAAATCCAAATCAATAGCCTCTCTTGAACCTTCAGCTAGGTTATCGGCAGGAACAGCAAAAGGAAACTCAATCGCAGGCGACTGGTGGGGGGCAGGGGACACTCTGCTCAAACGATCAAAGACTGAAACGCGAGGGAACTAAATGCAGTCGAACACGGATTTCCTCTGAAGACTCGAGCCTGAATGCTTGAAAAATTTTTTAGAAGCCCCAAACCTAGCCGCTATCATCATCCGCGAACTGGTAGAAATAGCATTTCATGATACAGCAGAACCAGAACCCCTAGAGCCCAGCGTAATAGCGTTCGCTCACGAGAGGGGATGTGGAGATTTCTTCCTTACAATGTCCGCATAAGAAGAATTCTTGCAAACTTCAATCTAGGGGAACTCAGGAACAGTACTAATCAGGGAACGGGCGAAAGAGAGACCAACATCATTGAACAACTGAAAAAAGAGCTCAAACTCCACACAGACAAACTTGCGGATTTTGTAAACCTCAAAGCCAACATGCTTATTGGAAACCTGAAAGAGGAAGATTTGATCTTCCACGGGAGCAACATGAAAAGAACTAGCACAGCCACCCAGAATAGAGCTCAGGCAGTCAGCAACAAAAGCTATCGAGAGTCGAGAGTGGCATCTTCCGAAGGCCACCAGAAGGGAGAAGGACTCAGCGGTGGGAAGCGGAGGACCAACCGGAAGGCCAAAAGCGCTGCGGATGAACGCCTCAAAAAGCAGACCTTTCACAGACGAAGCAAGAGGAAGGGAGGCCATGGTTGCAGTGGGGACAGGGGAGGGGGCGAGGGGAGGAGAGGGCTCTCCGGACGCGGAGAGGGAGAGAGCAAGTGGTTACTGACAGGCCTGGCCGGCCGAGGGGGAGAGAAAAGGAATGAACTGACCTTCAATTGGAGATGCCTCTGCTTCTTCCTTTGCTAGGAATCCGAAACGTTTCTTTCAGCCAGCACATTGGACACCCACAACTGATAGCACACTAGAGCAGCGCCAACAACTATAACCAACAGGAAAGATCTAGCTAGGACTCAAGGTTAATTTTGCCAAGTCAATGATGGTTCAAATCAATGTTACCATAGAAAGGATAAAGCATCAGCTGGCTGCCTTTTACTTACCTTGGTCTGCCCCTTGGTCTTACTAAACCTAGAGTTGATGATTTCTTGCCACTTGTCACTAGGTGTGAGAGGAGGATGACCAACACCTCTCTTTTCCTTTCTCAAGATGGAAAGCTGCAGATTGCAAATTCTGTCTTTACTTCCCTGCCCACATTTTTATGAGCACCTTTCATCTTCACTCCACAATGAGGGAGCAAGTGGATAAGTATAGAAAACATTGCCTATGGAGAGGATCAGATGAGAACAATAGGATAAATGCTAAAGCAGCATGGCCTACGGTAACCAGACCAAAAGAGGATGGTGGTTTGGGAATCCTGGATCTGAAAACACAAAATTAGGCTCTTCGTCTGAAACATTTACACATAGTTCTTCAACAGAGCTAATGTCCCATGGGTTCAACTGGTCTAGGAAAAACACTACTCCAATGGCAAACTTCCCAGTCACATTAAAAAAGACTCCTTCTGGTGGAGGGATATCTTGAAACTGCTAGACAAATGTAAGGGTATGGTTTCTGCTCTTTTGAAGATGGTGCTTCCCTTGTCTTCTGTTGGATGACTGTTGGGAGGGAAGCCTTTAAAACTCACATTTTCAGATGTGTTTCCTTTGTGAAAAAGCCCAGCTTGTAGTCTTTTCAGTCTTCCCCTCAGTATCAACAAATTCAAAATATCCTTCAAGCCTTCGTTCCCACTGATGATACTGATTCTTGGTACTACATCTGGGGCACTTCCACCATCACATCCAAGAAAGCATATTGTCAACTGTTGAGCACCAGTTGGGCTGCACCAATTTTTAAGTGGATTTGGAAATCCTCTTGTCAGCACAAACATAGTTTTTTTTGGCTTTTATTCATGACAGGCTTAGCACTCGAAATATCTTGAGAAGGAAAGTATGCACCTATCGTCTTACAATTGTGTGTTACGTATGTGGAGCAATGAGGAGACAGTTAATCATTTGAGTGTGAACTCGCCAGAGAATGCTGGGGCCTAATTGGTTTGACAGTGATCAGTGCCCCTGATCCCTTGCAAAGGTTTGAGAGTTTCAGATCATAGATTGGCAACAAGTTTTTCATGGAAATAATCGTTATTATGTAGGCTGGAGCATTTGGAATGTCAGAAATAACGCCATCTTCAGAGGAATCCTGGTCAGCAGCTTGCATGGGCTGGAAATTTTCAAGAACACCTTCAGACTGTCTCCAACAAGAGACACTTATGAATACCCAAACCCAAAATGGGTAGCAGAAGAACCAAAATCAGTCTCTAATAGAAAACCTATACTGAAGACCTATTTTGGGTTACCTGAGAGGCACAACCCAAATATAAGTGTCCTCTCTCCTAGAAACCTATTTGCAAAAAGGATTCTCTTGTGAGTCTTGTTGTTGGAGAAGATGTCGAATGTGTATTGAACCCTTTGCCTCTAGCGCTACCCAAACGTTGAATGGATCTTGTATTTTGGATGTTATTGTTGGAGATAATCTCAGGCAACCAGTGGTGGAGCTAGGTGGCCGGCACTACTAGTATAAATTTATAATTTTTATTTATATTAAGAGAGAAATATAACACCTTTTGTCATATATACTTATTAATATCCACTAGTCTCTAGATAATAAAATCTTAGTCCCTCCATCTAAATTATAAGTCATTCTAAAATTCTTAGAGAGTCAAAGCATCCCAAATTTGATTAAATTTATATGATAAGATAATAATATTTATGATACCAACTAAGTACCATTAGGTTCTTTATTTATTATATTTTCACTATATATCTATTTAATGATATAAATCTTTACAATTCTTTTTATAACTTTGGTCAAGCTTGAGATACTTTGACTCTCAAGTTTCTTAGAATAATTTATAGTTTGGGAGGGAGGAAGTACAAAACATAACTAGATAATATTATCACTGCTGCGGGAAGGGCCTGTTGCCCCGGTTTCCGAGCTAGTGCTGCCCTTCTGGGACTAAAGGCCCACCCTTTAGTCCCGATTTAGGGCAACCGGGGCTAAAGCCCCCCCTTTAAAACCGGTTGGTTATACCAACCGGTTTTAAAGGGTCCGGCTAGTGCTGCCACGTAGCAGGACCATTTAACACCGGTTGGTATAACCAACCGGTGTTAAAGGGGTTCTTTTTTTTCCTTTTTTGGTTCATTTATTCGTTTCTGTTTTTTATATATAATAATAGGTTTGTTAATACATATTTTATGCTGATATAATAATATATATATTACACGCATATTAAGCATAATTATTATTATAGGCTTAGCTTTATAATTAAGCTTTGCCTATAATAAAACAAATAGGCCATATTAATAATTAAATAGATGGATATGTAACAAGCTTTATATATAGTTTTATAAGTACAACATTCCTAACATATATATACATAAAGTTTTTTCTCCGAATCTTTAAAGCCGATACAAATGATCATCGTTGTTTGGAATAAGAGTTTCGTTACCGTTGAAGTGAAACTCGCTGTTTGGATTGATCACTTGCTCGCGGAGGAATCCTGCTATCATCTCTTGAATAGCTTTGATGCGGTCTTTTTGCATGACCTTTTCCCTCAACCATTCCGTCTTTAATTTAAAATAAAAGAAAAAAAGGTATTAGTTATCTAAGTTATTCAATATAATTCAGGAGATAATGAAAAGAGACGTGTAACGTACTCTGAGTGTCTCTGTGGATGTTTGATTGATGTGTACCATTAAGAATTTGCAGATGTAATATCCACATAGGTTGTTCCCCCTTCTTGTCTTAAACATCACTGTACAATATATAAAAAAGATTCACGACCACTACAATAAAAAAGCTAAAAGTTAGTAAAAGTTTGCTAGCTAGTACACTTACTTGTGGATGAATTATATTAAGCGGCGCTTTACAACCAATAAGATGTTTACGGTCAATAAATCTTTTCCAAACCCTACACAGCCATTGTGGACAGTCAACTAATAATTGCAGAGTCATATCATGATATTCTTCTAGCTCAGATCGACATTACGTACCTTTGAATAATGTTTACCATTTGTTGGTAATTTTCTTGTGGTTTTCTCATTGAGTCATAGATTATCAACTGGTTTTTAGGAATTTCAATGACCATGAGTATCTAGTGAAAGCTGTTTACACATATATATAGTCAGACTATATAAAACCCGAATCGAGTAATAATAAGTAAAATAAAATGTGCATATACTTAATAACTATATAGAAGTTGTAGGGAAAGAATATTTTTTGTTTTTCTTTTTGGTTCACGAAGAACCTCATAAGATGCTGTCCACACTGTCTGCGGAGCCTTGAAAACAATATAAGGGTCAACAAACCCAATACTATTGTTATTTTTGCTTCTGAGCTCTCTCATTTGGTGCCTGCATATGTACATACAAATCTTAAGTGTGTAAGGATTATATACATATAATTAAAGAAGGTAGAAGTTTAATTAAAAAGAAAGAAATACTTACAGACAAAAGCAGCTGTCGAGAGATTTGTCGAGAGCGTCGAGGTGACATAATTGGTGCAATTCTTCTAACTAGACGTATATGAGGTCATCTCCACGGAAGTAGTGATGTTGTCGAATACGAACAGAAATCCAATTATCTCCCCTGTTAGACGCCTCTATGCACCACTTGTTTATTGCAAACATTTGTGTGCCGAGCTCATGTAAATGCTGAGGGTTCGTTAGACTTCTGCCCGGTTCATATCTTGCCCTCCATTGATCAACTATGTGGGCCTTTTTAAAAGTATGACGTCCAACAATAGCGGCAATAGAGGACACATGATTACACACTAGTCTAGAGTTTTAACTAACAATTTCTATGAGTTTTGTATATTCTATATTTTCCAAGGATTTTTCCAGAAAAGCTAAAAAAAAGGGATTAGAGTGCATAATTATCACAAAATGTAACCGCATAGTCAAAACACCGTCATTGGGCTCAGGAAGCATCTAGAAGACACCCGAAGCAACGAGGCCCGCTGAGGAGGAAAAGTGGGGCTGGCTGGCCCCACCTTGGGGCCGCACGACGCCCCCCTCTAGGGTTTCGGCCCCTTCTTCTGGAAGCTTTCTCCACCGCCTCTCCTGATGCATCTCGGCCATTGGTTACGTCAGTTTGATCCTGCGGCGCACATCGATCCCACCGGGCTATAAATAAAGGGGCAGACCCCCTCCCTGGAGGCATAAGTCATTTGGAGATCAATCCATCAAGAGCCTAGGACACAATTTATGCTAAATATTCTTAAACCATATATCATCTTGATTAGCATAGAAGAAAATCAAAAAAAAGTATGGACAACAAAACCCGTATTTCAATCTTGCTATTTCCTCGGGTATGTGTCCATTAACGTTTTGCAGGAAAGAACAACCTTAATCTATTGGAGAAGAAGTTTTCAAATGAGCATTATCGCACCTCAAATAGACAGACCCTAGCTCATCAACCACAAATTAATCAAAGAAATCAAGAAAAAGTTGATGAGTGAAGAGCATGTAATCTTCTATAGTTTTGTTGAATGGTGAAAAGGTGAAAAAGATAAAAGGAAGGTCTTGCTCAGCAAGACCATAAGCTCTCACCAACAGATGAACCCGAACCCTCCTCTTCCAAGTAAGTTCATCATCACTTACTTAGAAAGATGAAGATATGAGGTACGTTTGTCCAAGCCTCATGCAACATGTA
>Ga0182004_10004736_pt1 | contig 11008 bp, 5 predicted proteins | sample Sormic07211540_1_FD_120479 | JGI IMG/M metagenome (GOLD analysis project Ga0182004, IMG submission 120479) | Endophyte microbial communities from Sorghum bicolor roots, Mead, Nebraska, USA - 072115-40_1 MetaG | ecosystem: Host-associated > Plants > Roots > Unclassified | place: USA: Nebraska...
AAAAATTAAAATAAATTAACAAAAGGAAATACAAAATAATAAGAAAAGGAAATGAAAGAAATAAAAGGAAATAAAAGAAATATACAAAATAAAAAGAATAATAAAAAATCAAATAAAACAAAAAGAAAAAAATGAATCACGGAAAGAAAAAAGAGATAGGAAAAGAAAGGAAAACAGAAAGAAAAAAAAGAAGGAAATGAGAAAATATGAGAAAAAAGAAGAATAAAGTTGAAAAAGATAAGAAAACTTAGGTACATGAGAAGAATAAGAAAAAATAAAAAAGAAAGAGAAAAGAAAACAAGAGAAAAGAAAACTTACATGCTGCAATTCCCGCCCGAACTCAGTGTTGCGTGTGAGATGTGAGCACGTGGGGCCCACCTGTCGGCACAGCTCGCTGGAGCAGGAGGGGGATGCGGAAGCTCGGAGGCACGTTGAAGTGGTGTTGCCGTCTCCTATTTGATCTTTTTAGGAGTGAGATTAGCTAAGCAATGGAATATTTGCAGGCTAATTTTAGTAACTTAACACAAGACCAAGCTTGGTCGACATTTTAAACGTGTACTCATGTTAATAATAAAAAACAAATAGCATGTATTAGATTGATGATGACATTAAATTCCAAAACAAAAAATCAACCTGTTGAGTGCTTTTGACAAATAATGCGAGACATGGAGTATTTCTATCAAAAAACACAACCAGTTAAGTATTTCTAACAAATTGAGCAGTAGTTACAAAGCATTCATGTTTTGTAAGTAGCCAATTAACATCCACTTTTTTGCTCATCAGCTTCCTAACCAATTTATAGGCTCTAGTGCAATCTATAGCTTTAGTTTGCTTACCTAAGGGCGTCCTTAATGGCAAATTGCAAATAGCTAGCTAAATGAGGCTGAGAAATAATAAACAATGAACACTCTAGTGTAGAGTTATGTGAGTTGTGAGAGAATTGTTTATGAGAGATCGTGCTAGACTAGCTATTTAGGAGTCGTTAGCTATTTGATCTTTCTACTTGATAGTCAATAAAATTCTTTCTAGACTAGCTATTTAGGAACTATTGGAGACGTCCTAAACAACTAAACAAGAACTGTAGACTCCCAGAAGGCCAGAAGGGTGGTTGTTGACCAGAATTGATTAGAAACTAATAATCATGTAGGCACTTAATTAGTTACCATGGCCATCGCTATCCAACCCTCCCCTTTTTGGCCTCCATGGCCACCGCTCGATGTTCCCCTTATTGATTGTTCTCTCCTCTACTACTTCGCCACATGTCATGTGCTACATAGACATCACTGACGTTAGATCCCTCCAAACCACGAAATCTATATGTGACACTGCCTCGACAATAAGATTTAGTGCACAACATGTTATCTCGTCCCACACACTACAACAAAAGAAATAGGGTTGAGATAGCTTGGTGAGATTTGTGAACATGTAAATGATTTGTAAATTGTGATTTCTCATTGATTCTTGCTAAAATTTTTGGGTGTCATACAGCTGCTGTGATGTGGCACTACTGCATATAATGTTTTTTTTGCAAATAGTTCAATAGTTTTTTTAAAGGTCATCTTCAATAGTTTTTTTCTTGAGCCCACTCACTAAATCATCATTTGGAGATTCATTGTGACAAAAATCACTCTCTATCTTCTAGACTCTTAACAGACTATCTTGCTCGGCACTTTGGAGAGACAGCTCCACACTCTATTTTTAGCAACTGATAAATCAGAAATAAATGAGAGAAATATTTGGAGACGATATAGCTAGGTGAAGAAGTAGTTGGAAGATATTTTTTAATCAAAATCTCTACTCCTATTGACAAAAAAAAAGATTCTTGTTGACATTTGTACCGCTGGATTCACAGAAGACGCTCGAATTGACGACCCTGTTCCTGTTGAGATTCCTGTTGAACAAAAGAAGACAAGAACCTGTTCCAGTCGCTGAGATCCTTTGGCCAGCTAGCTAGCCTGACGGAGTGATGAGCTGCTGGCGGCGACGACCCGGACCAGCCGCCGGCTACACCGAGCAGTCGTCGTCGCATGCACTGCACGAGGGTCGAGGAAGCAACAAAAAACCGACCGGTTCAGCAACGGTACGGTATCACCAGAACTGTACATTTTTGTACTGTATTTATACATTTTGGTACAGGAGTACATATTCTCTTTATACAAAGGCCTTGTTTAGATGCACCTAAAAAACCCAAAACTTTACAAGATTCTCATTACATCAAATCTTACGGCACTTGCATGAAACATTAAATATAGATAAAAAAGATAACTAATTGCACAATTTACCTGTAAATCACGATACGAATCTTTTAAGCCTAGTTACTCCACGATTGGACAATATTTGTCAAATAAAAACAAAAGTGCTACAGTGTCAAAATTTAAAAAGTTTTTAGATCTAAACAAGGCCAAAGTCGTTTAATATAAGGACATGATATCTAAAGTCTAACTTTAAATTTTTGTTTTCTATAAAAATATTTATTAAGAAGTGATATATGTGTAGTTTTATGAAAGTATTTTTAAAGACAAATCTATTGATATGATTTTCATATTTTTAAATTCAATAACTTAAAAGTTATTCATGATCTATATTTCTCATGACCTTTTTTTATAGATATAGGCCTTGTTTAGTTCACGCCGAAAACCAAAATTTTTTTAAGATTCTCTGTCACATCGAATTTTTCGACACATGTATGAAGCATTAAATATAGACAAAAATAAAAACTAATTACACAGTTTACCTGTAAATCACAAAATGAATCTTTTGATCCTAGTTAGTCCATAATTGGACATATTTACCACAAACAAACGAAAGTGCTACAGTAGCGAAATTCAAAATCTTTTCGCATCTAAACAAGGCCATAGAGTAAGTATACCTATGTAAGTATACATACATGTACTTAGTGGCGGAGCCAAGGGGGGGCTGGCAGGGGCCATGGCCCCCCTAACATGTGTCAACAAACATTTTTATTAGTATAAATTTATGGTTTTTATTTATGTTAAGAAAAAAATATAACAATTTTTCTTATACATACTTATCAGTATCTTTTAGATAGTAAAATCGTACTCCCTGTATTCTAAATTATAAGTCATTCTATGAATTTTAGAGAGTTCAAGCATCTTAAATTTGACCAAATTTATACAATAAGATAGTAATACTTATGATATCAACTAAGTACCACTAGGTTCTTCATTAGTTATATTTTCACAGTATACCTATTTGATGACATAAATCTTTGTGATTCTTCCTACATTGATTCTCCAAAATTCTTAGAATGATTTATAATTTGGGATGGAGGAAATACAAAACATAACTAGATAATACTAAGAAGCACCTTAGAAAAATAGAGACGCATCTCTCAAGCTGGTTTACAAAATCATCTCAAACATCTTTTTGTTAAGGGTGTGTCATTTACCACCGGAAAAATAACACATTTGATCCTAAAATACATATAGAAAATGTGAGCACCTACGTCAAGTTGATAAATGAAGCTAGGCGGTCGCCGATTATGCTTAGTTTTGACAAATTGGATTTTTTGGTTGGCCCTCCCTATATCTAATTCCTGGCTCCACCACCACTGCATGTACTACATGCACGGCACACGGATGGACACGGTCCGTTCAAACGGAAGCGCCCTGCCTGGCCGGCCGGCCAGCCGGCCGAAGAACGAACGGATACGGACGCTCTTCTAGATCCATTGACCCTCTCTTTCTCGCCTCTGTTTCCCTCTCCTGGATTAGATTAATTAAATCTAGTAATCAAGCTCATCATCCTCCACACGTCAAGCGCAAGAAATCATGTCGCAGATTTTTCAACGGTTAAACTACTACACATAGGACGACGATGATGGCGTGTGGAACTGAGCTGGAGAGAGATCACCCTAACTTTGACTTTTGATTAACGAGCTGGAGAGAGAGATCAAGTACCCAAAACTTTGACTTAGTTTTTTTTATGTTGTCAAAAAAAAACTATATACTGCTTCCTCCGTCCACAAGTATAATGATTTTTGTAGCGAATATAAGGAATTCTAGCCCTTCTAGGTATCTATGGAGAATATCAATATCGATGGCACGAAATAAGGATATTATTAATATATATATGTTTTATAGTGTATCTAATCATATTATTTTGGTCACATAAATGTTGATGCTCTTTTTTGTAAACCTAGTCAACTTTAAGATAATATGACTCAGGACAGTTAAGATTATTTTATTTTGTGAACTGATTATAGAACAGTTTGGTTGAGTTCTTTGTAGTGCAACTTGACTACTCAGATTTAAGTTCTCAACTTATCAAGGGTGCTCACATTTCCTTGATTTTATTTTAAGATTTAAAGACATTATGCTGTAAATATGGTGGCGACGTTCCAATCTCCCAAGATATCTGTGGTGACTTTTATTATAATTCTCAAAATATTTGGGCTCAGTCTTTTGGAGAGCTTGAGTATAAGTTCATAGCAATGAGTATGCGTGCATGTTGGCTACCTACTTTGTACTACTACTACGTATGTGATTTAAGAAAAAGATTGATTTATTTTAAAACAGAGAAAGCGTCTTCTTATCATGGTTCTAGCCTTCTAGCTTGGGGATCTCGTCACCATTTTCCAACTGTTGACTTTTGATCCCATATTAAATTTGACATTCAAAGTCTCGTTGTACCGACTACCAAATCTGGAGAAGAGGCCCATAAAGAAAGCGTTGGATCGTTATTTCCAAAGAGCAGCAACTCCGGAACATGGATCACACCGCTTGTGTTTAGAGAGAGAGAGAGAGGGGGGGGGAGGGGGGAACCGGTGGTGAACATACTCCATGTTTTTCAATTGGACCCTGTTGTTTACTTCGATTTCTAATTAGGCCCGTTATATCAATTTGAAATTCGTTAGAAGTTTTAAAACACCATATTTCTACTACTACTGGGTCACTAAGGGCAATCTCAATGGATAAATTCTCGGGGTAATTTCCAAGAGAGAAAATGAGTAATTAATGTTTAGTAGAAACTATTGTTTTCAACCTGTAGTTTCTATAGTAATGTTTATACAAAGGCTAACTTAAATGCAGCACAAAAAAAGAATAGATTAATTGTGGCAAGCAGCTGTATAACATGCTATGCACACTCCGTAATATATAACAATTATCTAAGTAAACAAACAATATTCACAATAGCAATACCTGATATCTAATTTACTGAATAGGAATGCCTCTTTTCAATTTTAAAATAGAAATCCAGAGAAAGAAAAAAGAAACATGCAAGTGGATGATTAGCTAGACAAGGGCTAATATTCCTTGCTTGGAGATTTTTGCATACACCAACAACGGCGAGACATCGTCTAGTATAGTAGAGAGCGTGAGCGACAACAGCGCACACAGGAGCAGTGAGTGCGCGTGGCAGCGGGGCAGCGATGAGCGGCCGAGCGCTGGAGCAGCGAGCGGGTGGAGTAGCGCGCGAGGAAAACGAAGGTGGGAGCAAGGACGCGGGAGAGGGCATGCCGAGAACGCATTTGCTGGAAGCATCTGCGCATCGGCGGCGGCGCACTCGATCCAAAAAGGCTCCGTTAGAAACTAGTGGAGTCTCCCCAACGACGATTTGGTGGTTTCTGCCTCGTAGCGAGCGCCGTCGACTCGGTTTCGTGAGGAAGAAATCGTTTCTTTATTCTGCACATTCTCTGTGCATTAATTCTTTTGCCACATAGAGTTGGCAAGATAATAAATAAACATAGAAACTATAATTATTACTCCATTAGACTGCCCTAAAAAAGAATGCTTCTAGGGTGAATTATGGAAAACGGATCGAGCATGGAGTTGGAGTTGTCACTAGATCAGAACCCGATGCTCAACTCGAGAAAGCAAAACACAGACTTCATCTTGACGGGATTCGCAAAGTAAACTTCCCCTCGATAGCGAATCAGCAAAGTAACTTCCCATCGATAGCGAATCACAGAAGCCATAAGTTATTCCAGTTGAGAAATAATGGGTTTTGTTTACACAAAAGTGTCTAATACTGCAATAACTAGGTAACCCAAGGTGGTTCCTGAGAAAAAGCCCAGGTTGATATCTGAGTCAGAACTTTGGTTTGGGGAAAAAAAAAGGACGAGAACAAGCAAGGCATTGACTTTGCACAGCCCCGGCGGGCAGCTCGTCGCCTAGCATTTGGTTGGTCCTCTCCTCTCGCTCAGCTCCTCCCCTCCCCACTTCCATTTCCACCTATAAAACCCACCCCCCACCACCACCTGTTCCCACCTCACAATCCCCACAACCCAAGAAAGCAGCAGCAGCAGCAGCACCACCACCACCACCACCGCGCGGATCTGACCTCCAACTCCAAGCAGCAGCAGAGCAGAGCAGGGGCAAGCCATGGCGGTGGACCTGATGTCGTCCTGCGGCGGCCGGGCCGGGGCGTACGAGCAGCTGGCGTTCCAGGAGGCGGCCGCGGCGGGGCTGCGCAGCCTGGAGCTGCTGGCTTCGTCGCTGTCGTCCCCGTGCGGAGCGGGGCAGCGGGCCGAGTCGCCGCCGCTCGGGCAGATCGCGGACCAGGCCGTGTCCCGCTTCCGCCGCGTCATCAACCTGCTGGACCGCACGGGGCACGCCCGCTTCCGCCGCGCGCCCGTCGCCGCGGTGGAGACGGAGACGACGCTCCAGGCCGCGGTGGAGGAGCCGCAGCCGCCTCAGAAGAAGGCCGCCCTGACGCTGGACTTCACCAAGCCGGTCCCGGTCCCGGCGGCGGCGGCGACCAAGCCGGCAGCGCCGGCGCCGGCGCCGGCCGTGTCCGGTACCTCGACCTCGTTCCTGTCGTCCGTGACCGCGGGCGGCGGCGGCGAAGGGAGCGTGTCCAAGGGGTGCAGTCTGGCCGTGTCCTCCGGCAAGCCTCCCCTCCCGAAGCGCAAGCTCCCGTGCCCCGCCTCCGCTCCCCAGCAGGCGCAGGCGCACCAGCACCAGCACCAGCACCAGCACCTCGCGGAGTCGTCCGCCGGGCGTTGCCACTGCTCGAAGAAGAAGCGGAGCCGTCAGGGCCTGTCCCGGCGCACGGTGCGCGTGCCCGCGGCAGCCGCGGCCGCAGGAGCGCCGGGGTCCCACGTGCCGGCGTCGTCGGACATCCCCGCCGACGACTACTCGTGGCGCAAGTACGGGCAGAAGCCCATCAAGGGGTCCCCTTACCCGCGCGGCTACTACCGCTGCAGCAGCGCCAAGGGCTGCCCCGCGCGGAAGCACGTGGAGCGCGCCGCCGACGACCCGGCCATGCTCGTCGTCACCTACGAGGGCGACCACCGCCACGACGCCGCCGCCGCCGCCGTCCGCGCCCGCGCGGCCTGAAGATGATCGTTTGCAGGCGGTGGCAGCTCTAGTCAATCATCAGTGCTCGTAGTAGTAGTTGTAGTCCGCTCTTGTTTGATTTGTTCTTTGGATTAATTAAATTAGTGGTAGATCTCCTCAAGCTTTGCTTGCTTCTGTAAAGAAATTAAAGAGCTTCTAAACTTGAATTCGCCATGAATTTTCTCCAAGCTTTTTTACAGATATACAGTATATATATATATATATATTATATAACGCGTGAATGAATTTCTCGGAAATTAGTACTACAACTTCGGAGGAATATGATCCACACGACAAAGTGAAAGAAATTTGAGGGGGTGATTTGATTTTGAAGTGGTCGCCGCATAGCATCAGGTTCCTTTGGCTGGGAGAAGATGAGAAGTCAAAGAAACGGACAGAGGATGGGCAAGGGCATGAATACGCGCTTTAAGTATCGTGTCGGGCGGGGTGCGTGGTGGGGCCCGCACATCGCCAAAGCCGGTCAAAAGCAGGCGATGAGCGGTCGCTTTCGCTTTCAGGGACCGACTTTATTATTCCAATAAATACCGGGGTTGGGGCTGTGGTGGTGTCCAAGAGTTGACCAAAGCAGGCTTTTCTTTCTCCTCCTCCAGCTCCAGCCCCAGCAAGCAGAGGCAGAGCGCGTGGAAACCGATGGCGACGCATGGGCCCACCTGTCGGACAGCGTCTGGGCCCTTCCTCGGCAGGGCCATTTGTGGCCGTGTGCTCTCCCGTCCGGCTTTTCCACCCGTTGACTTTGAATCCTTGTTGCTGCAAGTGCCCTGCCAGGTACAAGTGGTGCTACTCGGTTCACGCGCCTGTATCAGCCGTGGAGAAGAAGCAAGGACATCTTTGATGCAAACCCTAGTTCTCTTTCACTCGACTTATCTTGACTTTACTTAAATTTATATAAAAAAATATTATCTATTGTTATGACATCAAATCAAAATATTATAAAAATATATTGTAAACTACTGATATTTATCTAGTAGTCCATCCGTCCTCAAATACTGCTATTTCTAGCATATTTCAGACAGATTAGTGTGGCAAACAAAAGACCATTCTACCCTTAATTAATTTGGGTTCCACCATTTAATCATGCACGTTAAATTATGGTTCTCTGGTTCCAACGAGCTACATTTAATACCAACTAAACAGACTCAAACAATTACCATGCGCCAAAGTACTACTCCCTAGATGAAATTAAAAGGGTTGGTGGACCACGGAAGTTTCGAGGAGAATTAAATAGGTTGGTGCACTGAGTATGTTAGTAGAAATAGCAATATTTGTGGACAAAATTTTCTCCTAAAAATAGCAGTATTTAGGGACAGAGGGAGTATTCTAAGTATTAATACTTTTTTATATAATTTTGGTGAAACTCAAAACTATTTAACTTGATGCTATTATGCAATTATATTATTTTTTGGACAAAGGGTGCATATTCTAGAGAAACTCATGTCTTGGAGGAAGTCTAGATGTCTACATGTAAAGTCTTCTTTGAATTAATGTTGTTGGATTCACATCAATCCACGTTTGTTTGGGTGAATTGGATGAAAATTAGTTTAAATTCCACTCCAATTTTCCAACACATGTGGATTGATACAAAATCCGACCATATCCAAACAATACCTAAGGATGGAAGAGGCAAATATGCACATGCGTTTTGTGTTGGACGAGATGAGATGATCCACATTACACATCGCCCCTACCATGCAATTGATCACATGACCTAGTTTTTATATTCGTCCAAAACAAAGAATCAATTTTATAATGGCAATATATAGAAAGTTAATCATGTCAGTGTAAAACTCAAAAGCGATAGCAAAATATCGATAATTTAATTGACGTGGCTAACGAACGGCCGTCATCGACCTCGCACATCCTTTTTCTTGCGCTCCTCCCCCTTCTTCTTGCTCACCAGTGGCCGCGCTCTACTCCTCGCCCTTGCCCTCGCGCCCACCACTGCCCCCTCCCACCACCACGGACGCCCTAGGGTTTCGAGGGAGCTCCGCGGCCATGACGACAGCCACGGAGCTCTGGCAAAACCCTAGGGTGCCCATGGCGACCGCCTTCTCCCCCCTCTCTCGGGAGCTTCGCCATGGCCATGGAGCTCCCTCGCCCCGACTGCCTCTAGCACCACAAGGGCCCCTAAATCATCCTCCAGCCATCCCCATTGTCTGGTCGACCTTCCTCTAGCCCCCAAACTCCTTCTGTTCTAAGCCCGCCAAAGTTGGGGAAGATGAGAGAGAGAGATAGGAACAAGGAAGAGGAGGAGGACATACCTAGTCGGTGCCGCCACCACTAGATTTGTGTTGTCCATGGCTGTCGATGAAACCAAATCCGCCCGAAGCCACGTCCATGGCCACTGATGCCAGATCTGCCCGAAGTCGCATCGTCAAGGGCACATTGGGGCACAATGGGGCATAGGCGTGAGCGCCGGGAGGAGGTCACCAAAGTTGGGGCATGAGGCAGCCGAAGGTTGCCAAAGTTGGGGCATGATGCAGCCGCTAGGGAGAGAGAGAGATGGGGGAGGAGAGAGAGAGAGAGAGAGGGCGCAGGTGCAGGCGCGTGAAAGAGAGGATCTGGGCGTGTGGAGTGTTAAACGCCCAAACACCCGTAACAAAGAGAATGCCTAATTTAATATGTGGGATTTCCATTTTTTGTTTGCAAACAAAATCTTTGCTACCATTAAGAACTGTAATTTTGCTTAATTCCCTATTTGTCATTATCAGTGAGACGTGTAGACCCACGTCTCACCGTGAAAGCTGCAATGGCAAATACGGAATTGACTAATATTCATTTGCAGAACTGTTCTCTCTCATGTAAGGGTGCACTAGCTTATAATATACCTTGATTAATCACCAGTTGTTACAATTGTGAATGACAAGGGAAAGCACCCGTCATGATGCGTCCTGGCATGTAATCCATGCATATATACGCATGCTGTTTTCATTTGAAGCTAACAAGAGCTTTCCAGCACCTTTATCTCTATCATGACGGGGAACAAAGTTGAACAAGTTGCGCAATTTCGTTATAGTATATAGATGCAATTATATATAATCCCAACAAAGTCCAACCCGGCCGCGTGCAACCCACTCTACTCTAGCTTCGTCAAACAGTATATACGATTAATTATTTTGGTGTGGATTTTGATCGGATCAACAAGAATATAATTTTATACTCCACTACTAGTCGTAGTAGTACAAATAAAGGAAAAATGCTTGGGGACAGCTTGTATTGTTCCTCCCTTTGTTTTTAGCCAAATAATCTGCGTGGCCAGCCAGTGAGCCAGATGCAAAGTGGTCAAGTGGACTTGCATTGTGCTTTCCTCGTGCGGGTGCTGACTTTTGCTTTGCGCTTTGAATATTGAGGCGGCTTGCTTTCTCCAAATGCAAGCAAAGCATCTGCTGCGCTAGCCAGCTACTAGTAGTAGTAGTTGACTAGTAGCGTTGGACTTTTGGGTGGGTCGTTTGGTAGTGGAACGCTCTAGCTTGTCCAATGCAACCCGCTTTGACTTTTGCAACGAAATGGACACCTACCGTGGTGCAGTGGCGTGGTGGGTGCATGCACTCACACTCAGCACGTATGGCCTTGTTTAGTTCCCAAAAAATTTTGCAAAATTTTTCAGATTCCCCGTCACATCGAATCTTTAGACACATGCAGAGAGTATTAAATATAGATAAAAATAAAAACTAATTGTACAGTTTGGT
>Ga0182004_10004737_pt1 | contig 11008 bp, 9 predicted proteins | sample Sormic07211540_1_FD_120479 | JGI IMG/M metagenome (GOLD analysis project Ga0182004, IMG submission 120479) | Endophyte microbial communities from Sorghum bicolor roots, Mead, Nebraska, USA - 072115-40_1 MetaG | ecosystem: Host-associated > Plants > Roots > Unclassified | place: USA: Nebraska...
AATCACATTGTTTGTAGCCTAAAGGGTAGTAGCAATAGATTTGGTTAGTCAGATGCACGCTTTCTCCCAGTGGTAAAAATATAAATACGATACTCTGGCTAACCTCTCGGGTGAAGTGCTCACCGATATCCATGCGCTTGCGGATCATTTCCTGATGGCGTTAACAAATATCAACAATAGTCTCAGGTCGGTTTCTGAACCCTATATAAGGGGTGTGTAACTACTCTTTTGGGGGGAGTGAGAGACCATTTACTATTCCTACCTACTGTTTCCAACCGCCGTTTTAGGGCATTGAGCCAATTATCTACATTGTCCTAGGCCACTCACTGCAACGCGTGAGCGAGCTGCTTGTGCATCGTGCTGCTGGGAGTGCAAGTGCACATTTCCCACCATTGGCGCCCACTGTGGGGCTCGAAGGATCACCTGTGATGGCTAGGAAGAGAACTAGCACCACAAGGCTGCAAGCTGAGTCCTCTAGAAGGGGAAGACCAAGGCGAACTATGCGAAGCACATACGCGACCGCAGGTTAGGAGGGCGTGACGACATGCGGCCGGAGGCAGACCAAGCCCCTCCTATGATGGAGCCAGCAGAGCCCATGGCAGCCCAGGAACTTCAACTGCTACAAGCGCACCTACAGAATCTTTAGCAAGAATGAGACCGGATCGCGGCTGTCTACGTGGCCAACCAAGAGGCGGCGCTGGCTACCGCACAAGCAAATGAGATCAGGCAGCAACTCTCAATCCTGCAGGTAGAAATCCAAAGCATGCAACCGCCACTGCAACCTGTGGTTCAACCTGCAGTTCTGCCCACCATCGGTCCAACGGTGAACGTGCAGCCCGTGAGCTACAGTGGCACAATACGGGGCACCCAGGACCTTTGTTCCCCTTTGTCTAAAGGATTGCAGGCCTCGCCTTGGCCGGTGACCTACAAGCCAATCACCCTCCCCAAGTTCAGTGGAAAGACGGACCCCGCCAGTTTTTGATGAATTTCAAGGTAGCAGTGGCTTCCGCAAGGGGAAATGAGACTGTCATGGCAAAATCCTTTGTGATCGCAGCCGAAGGAGATGCATTGGCTTGGTACTCGATGCTCAGGCCTGGGTCGATTTACTCGTGGGAGAACCTCTGGGACAAGATTCTGGTAAATTTCCAGGGATTCACAGATGAGTCGCTAACCTCCACAGACCTGTTCCAGTGTCGACAAAATCAGGGAGAAGCTCTGCGGGATTACTTTCAAAGATTCGTGCAGACCAAGGCAAAGGCGCCCGGTGTGCCAGAGGAGGTAGCTATAGAGGCAGCCATCAAAGGCCTCCGCATAGGGCCCTTTGCAGCTCACCTGGCTAGGGAGAAGCCGGCATCCATGCAAGAGTTGTATCACGAGTTCGAAAAGTATTGCAAGTCGGACAATGACTTTGCAAAAGACTGGAAGAACAGAACTCGCAGAAGAAGTAGACCAATGACAGAAACTTGCAAAAGAACAACCTTGGCCGAGATGGACATCATCCTTAGTAGGAAGTTGGTGGGCAGATGATGAATATCGAACAGCCAAGAAGCGACAAGTCAGGACAAACCCACCCACCTGCGAAAGCACGAAACTCAAGGCAAGGGTTCGGCCAAACCAAAGGAGGAGGTCAGAGCAGGGGATGGCAGAAGAACCATAAGCAACGATAGCGGAAGCAGTACTGTTTCTTCCATGAGGAAGAAAAAGGTCATTCGACCAGGGACTGCATAGACGCCAAAGAAACCCAAGAAAGAATTAAGAACAGAGCGGCGCCACAACCTCTGCAACCACTCATCCAACCTAGGGAAGTGAATCTCACATTTCAGCAGTCCTTCTACCCTTCGTATGTAGGAGGACCAGGCCAGAACCTCCAAGCTCAAATTCAGCCTACTGCATTAGCCTCTGCCTACTACCCCTATTTCCTACTGGCCTGGCGCTCGGCGCAACAGATGTAGAGCAAGGCCCTCACCGACATGAAGTCACCCTACCTACGCGCCCCCAAACCCCCGCAAATCACATACATTGAAACCACGCAGCCCCACCAGCAAATGAATAGGCTTGAAGCATTACCACCCCCACCAAACCAACTTCAGCTGCTCCAAGCTTTGCAACCACCCAAGCCAGAACCCCATCTCGATAATCAAATTGGGCCTCATACACCACTGCCCACAATCGACATGATCTTGCCAATAGCTGGAGGGGCTTCGATGGAATTCCAGACCAAAAAATAGCGGAAAGATCACCTCCGCCTGGTCAACAACATCGCAGTGCAGGGACCAGTCCACTGCACTGACTGGTCTAGAACCCCAATAACCTTCTCCGAAGAAGACTTGAGGTTGGAAAGCTACCCACGCGCGGATGCGATGGTCATAACAACAAACATCACGGGATGGGGAATCAGCAGGATCTTGATAGACTTAGGAAGCTCAGCAGACATAATTTTCGCTGGGACCTTCGATTAGATGAAGATCAGTAGAAGCCAACTCCAACCATCGGAATCACCATTGATAGGATTCGGAGGATAGGAGATACACGCTTTGGGCAAGGTCGCTCTTCCATTATCCTTCGGCACCATGCAAAATGCAAGAACAGAGTACATTACCTTCAATGTGGTGGACTTCACTACCTCTATAACGCATTATTTGGGCGAGGGTTCCGAAACAGGTTCAATGCAGCTGCTCATATGGGGTACCTGTGCATGAAAATTCTGGCTTTGCATGGGGTAATCACTGTTCACAGGAAGTCAGAAGTGAGAAACATAGAGAAAGCAATTTACAAGTCATATAGAAACATCAACTCTATTGACTCCATGCAAGAAGAAGGTCACAACCACCAGATATGCCAAAAGGGAAAATGGACCTGGCAGACCAGGAGGAAACAAAGTGCATCCCCCTAGAAGATGTTGTGTTGGATAGAAGAATCACCATAGCCGCCACCCTTACCAGAGATGAGGAGATGCAGTTGTTGAACGTGCTGTAAAAGAACCAAGACATCTTCGCTTGGAGTGCCTCAGAACTACAAGGAGTCACAAGTGACATTATACAACACTCGTTAGACATCGACCCAAAAATGAGGCCCAGAAACCAGAGGCAGAGGAAAATGTCTGAGGAAAGGATCTTGGCGGCCAAAGCAGAGGTACAAAGATTTCTGGATGTAAATGTCATCAGAGAGATTATATACCCCGAGTGGCTCGCAAATGTAGTCCTGGTCCCTAAGAAGAACGGCAAGATGAGAATGTGCATAGACTTCACAGACCTCAACAAAGCCTGCATCAAGGACTCCTTCCCCTTGCTAAGGATAGATGCCTCAGTCGACAAGACCACGACTGCCAGAGATTCTCATTGCTGGACTGTTTGTTGGGATATCATCAAATCTGGCTCAAGAAAGAAGACAAAGGCAAAACAAGCTTCACAACTCCGTTTGGGACTTACTGCTATACCAGAATGCCCGAAGGTCTTAAGTACATCGGGGAAACCTTCGCTAGAATGATGAAGAAGGTTCTGGGCACTCAGCTGCAGAGAAACATAATAGCATATGTCGACAATATTGTGGTCATGAGCAGAAACAAGGAGGACCACATCCAAGACCTGCAGGAAACCTTCGCCAACCTGAGCTCCACCGAGCTCAAAATGAATACAGAGAAATGTGTATTTGGGGTCAGCAAAGGAAAAATGTTGGGATACATTGTTAGCTCCGAAGGAATCAAAGCCAACCTAGATAAAACCAAAGCGATCATGTCAATGGCGGAGCCCTCGACCAGAAAAGAAGTACAGAAGCTAACCGGCAGAATAGCAGCCCTCAACAGGTTCATTTCAAGGTTCGCAGAGCGGAGCCACCCATTCTTCAAAGTGTTAAGGGGAGGAGATAAAACAGAATGGGGTCCAGAGCAGTCGGAGGCCTTCACACAGCTCAAAAGCTACATTGCAACCAATCTAGTGGTAACAGTACGCGAACCAGACACCCCATTGTTGTTATATGTAGCTGCCTCTGAACATGCGGTCAGCGCTGTCTTGGTGCACGAAAGAAATGAACATAGAGGAGTTGTGCAGAGGCCTGTCTACTATGTGTTCGAAGCACTGTCAGGAGCAAAATTGAACTAAACAGAAATAAAAAAAATCGCATATGTAGTCCTATCTGCATCAAGGAAACTCAAGCACTACTTCTAGAGTCATGAGATCAAGGTCCCCACATCACAACCCTAGGGCGATATCCTCAGAAACAAGGAGGCCTCTGGCCAAATAGGGAAATAGGCAGCCGAGCTATCACAGTTTGGCATCACCTACGTCCTAAGAACCTCAATCAAGTCACAGGCGCTGGCCAACTTTATGGCAGATTGGACACCTTCGGATAAAGAAGAGAAGAAGTTAACCGATCAAGCGTGGACACTATACACAGACGACACCTAGGGACAATCAGGAGCTGGAGCGTCAGCGGTTTTGATCGCACCATCAGGTCTCAAGCTAACATACGCCACAAGACTCAAATTCAGAGCAACAAACAATATACCGAATACGAAGGACTCGTCCTCGGGCTCAGCAAAGCAAAGGCTTCAGGGGCAAAAACCTTACTCATCAAAACAGACTCCCAGGTGGTAGCAGGACAAGTAGAGAAGGAATACTTGACCCACAACACCGAATTAGCAAAATACTTGGCAGTGGTAAGAGGGCTGGAGCGAAGGTTCAAGGGATTTACTCTCCAATATATCCCAAGAGCTGAGAACAACGAAGTAGATGAATTAGCAAAAGCAGCCGCCAACAACTTGGCCTTACTAGAAGGAACCTAGATATGAGGTCCTTAGAGCGCCCGCAACTAAATCGTTGTCAAAGGCTTTCCGCTCGGTCTTACTGGCAGAGGGTGAAGACTAGAGGCAGGCGATAATAGATTCACTGAATGGCAAAATAGCCAGACCACGAAGCAGCAACAATAAGAATGGAAGCAAAAGCAAGAAATTACACCATCATTGATGGAATCTTGTACAAGAAGGGAGTAGTTCAACCTTTGTTGAAATGCATATCACAAAACAAAGGCAGAGAGGTCCTACAAGAAATACATATAGAGTTATGCGGCTCGCACATTGGTCCACGTGCATTGTCCGCCAAAGCATTGAGACAAGGTTTCTATTGGCCGATCCACATCAAAGACGCTGAAGAAACAATGAAAACCTGCAGAGCTTGCCAGACCTTCTCACCACATCAATCGGGACCTTCGGCACCAACTTAGCTCATATCACCATCATGGCCATTTCAGAGATGGGGAATGGACCTGGTAGGACTCCTGCCAACGGCCTAGGTGGGAAACAAGTTCGCCGTCGTCACCATAGAATACTTCACAAGGTGGATCGAGGCGAGGCCACTGGCTCGATAACCTCAGAAACAATCAAGAAATTTTTTTGGCAGAACATCATTTGCAGATTTGGAGTTCCAAGCTTGCTCACAGTCGACAATGAAAAATAGTTCGACTCAAAGAAGTTCAAAGAGTTTTGCCACCAAATAGGAACCAAAATTGCCTTTGCGTCAGTCTACCACCCAGAATCAAATGGAGCAGTAGAGAGAGCGAACAGAATAATATTCTCCGCAATCTCCAAAACACTACTCCACCTCCGCAAAGGGAAATGGGTTGAGGAGCTGAGAGTTGTGTGGTCTCACAACACAACCGTCTCAAGAGCCACTAGGTTTACACCATTCAAGCTCTTGTACGGGGAAGAGGCGATGTTCCCAGAAGAAATCAAACACCAAAGCCTATGATCCATGAAGCAACTGCTGGTCGAAGATGAAGGTTATTGCAAGGAAACTCTAGAAGCATCAAGACTGGAAGTTGTGGAAAATATCAGCAAGTACCAGCAAGAAACCAAAAAGTGGGAGAGACCGCAAGGTCATATGGAAAGACATACATGATGGAGACTTGGTTCTCAGAAGGAAGGGAGACTCCCCAAACACCAGAAAATTGCAACCCAAGTGGGAGGGGCCCTACATAGCAATGGAAGCAGGGAGGCTAGGATCATTCCACCTGAATGACCTGGAAGGGAGAACCTCCATCCACACATGAAACGTCGACAATCTATGAAGATTTTACACTTGAATGTAAGCACGACTTTTGCAAAATAAGCGAAGGCACCCATGTTTTCTAGGAACCATTTCTTTTTCTTTTTCCTTTTTATTCTTTTGCAAACCAAGGTCTACACTCATTTCCTCATAGGGGTCCTAGTGGAGGTGAGGTTTTTAACGAGGCAGAACCTATGTAAAAACTTCTGAAATATAAAGAGGACTTACCCCAGTAATGTAACATATAAGTCGAAAATAGCCAGCAACGAGCCTGTAACATTTGACAAGCATCACGCAGAAACAAGGGCCGTCCACAGCTCAAAGCCAAAGGCTAAAGAAGCTCAAAACGTCCTCAATGGTGAAAAAACATCAATACCTTAACAAAAGACCTGGCCACTAGCCAGACAGCAAGGAAAACTTGGTCAAAAGTGAAAAAGCCCTATCCAAATCAGGCATCACAACATGACCAACAAAAATAAAGCAACTAAACCTGACAAAGACCTGAAAGACAATCAGGCAACAAGAGCTATAAAACCTCCGCCAACTAGCGACAAAGGTGTCATAAACCATAAAAGAGAATCAGGCATCAGGATCTGTGCAACCTCCCCCAACAAGCGCCGAAGGTAACAGAACACCTGATAGAGGTTACCACCACATAACCTTTGCAAATAAACATAAAAAACAAACAACCTTCACCAATAAGCAACCACGGTAGCTCAAAATAGGATAAACATTCAAACACTAAGCCCTATGCTACCCCCACCGGCAAACGTCGAAGGTAGTACAAAATTTAAACCTTAGAATAAAATAAAAAACCTCAACAACCAGACTTAAACCAGCAATAAACTCCCACCTAACAACGTACAACCAATCAATTCAATGAAGCCTATAAAACCAAGCACTCCACCACCCAACCTCCAGTTAGGACCAACTCACCATACACCAAGCACCCAGTGCAAACACCAAACGTACAAAAAATACAAGTTAGGCCAGCATGGAAGCTGGAATAAGCCTCATAACCACCTAAAAACTTGGTACCGCATGAAGCTTCGTAATAGCAGAACTAGGCAAAGCAGAGCCAAAGTCTAAAAGACCTATAGCTAACCTACGGCACTGTGATGAACAGCGACCACAAAGTCGCGTACAGCTACAATAAAAGCACTCCAAGTCAGTATTGGAGGTTACAGAAGGGTATCGCACGAAGTATCATAATATCCCCTCGCAACCTACGATAAACAAGCATGAAGGCTACCTACGCCCATGTTCAACGGGAGCTGTACAACGGCAAAGATGAGTTCAAGCCAGCAAAGACATCTTGAAAACATGCTACCAACAGTCACTAAGGTCAAGGAACAGCAAACCTTCACCAACCCCAGATTGACCAACGCCTTCGCAACATCACAGACCAAGTATCCCGCAACAGCAGCAACACAAAGATCCTCTTGACCAGCACCACTTTGACGCAACAAGACACTAAGCCAATTTAATTCATTGCAAGGCAAACGAAGTTGAAGGATGTAATAATAAGGGTCACAACAAAAAAATAAATCTTTATTCATATCAAAAGTATGTACAAGAATTGTTTACATCAAGAGAAAACCAAACATACCTAACCTAAGATCCTTCATCACCTAAACTGATGAAGGATCTACGGCTTGTGAACAAATCCAACTTCCTTTGAGCTAAAAATCCTTAGTTTGCTACAATAATCACGAACAAGAAAATCAACTAAGTCATCTATAGTTCACGAAGGAAAATCATGGCGCCACCAATCCAGGACCCACCCTTTCATGTATAAGTCTCCACACTTGAATGTCATAGGAGGCACATAGCATCCTTCTTCAAACTCCAAAGGTAGGATATCATGCCTGGGGGGAAGCTTGACAACCTGAAAGCAAAAATACAAAGGATAGGATAAGGGCAAGTCACACAGACGAAGGTTTTGCCTGACGAGACTCAACAAACCTCTTGATGTTTAGGAAGGAAAAGCTCCGTGAAAAGGTCAGGATCCTCTAGCAAACAAAACACCTCCTCATCTTCACCAAAAATATGAAGGATAGGATATGAAGACTACACCAACAAACTAGCAATGGTTAAAACAAACTCAAGGAAAAACAAAACAACAAAAAATGCACAAAGGAGACAAGAACAACAACCTAAGTCGGAGGCCAAGACCCTTGGTAGGCAAGCGAACAAAGGAACTTAGAACGTTCATCATCAATATCAAACTCAACAAAGTCAAACATATCTACTAAGCTCATGTTAGGAAACGCAGTTCACCAATATTCCCATAAGTCACCCAGAACATAAATCCCATTGAAAAAATGGAGAGCAGAGCATCAGAAGAATCCTGCGCAGGTACTCCATTAGAGGCCTGCGTAGGATAACGTGCAAAACAAACACATCTATTTATTTACACGGATATATATTACATAGATAATGAGTTCACAGCCAACTCAACACTTTTTTACAAGACGTCTCTTAGACGCAAATACCAAAACACCTAAAACTAAAAACCCTCACACCTGAGTCGGAGGAGGAATGGAAGCACTAGCTTCCTCAACAGCTTTAGCCCCAGCCGAAGGATCCTCCACAACAAATCCAGCCAAAGGGGGCACACCCGCAGGAGGAACTGATGGACCTACATCGTCAACCTTCGCCCGCTTCTTCACAAGCTCCTATAAAAACAAACAAACTCATGAAACACCCAACAAAAACCTACGACTCGCAAAGATGCAAGACAACCATGGCGTACCTCAGCATGGCAAGCCTCCGCCATGTTCCTCGCCTCAGCCCGCCCAAATCTAGCCTCGAAGGAACTAATGAAATTCTGGACCGACTTGCGCAAACCGAAGGTAGCCTCACCAACTTCGGCAACCGAAGAAAAGCTTTCCTTCTGCACTGCCTCAACGTGGAGGCATCCTCCGCGTCGGAGGAGACGACCAAAGGTTGAATCCGCCGCTACAGTGCCAAAGTCAACAGCCCCCCCGACAAAATCAGGGAGCTTGCTGACATGGGACCTTACCCAGGCCAAGCAAACTCCAACATCCCCGCAACCGAGAGGGGCTGAGGTGCTGCTGCCAAATTGGGCCAGTGCATTGGAGTAAAGTCCAATCACGGACGTAGCTTCTACCTCAGCTTCTTTTATACGAGTCTGCATGGCAGCTATAGATGTGCACTCAGCTTCAAGCTCCTCCTGAAGGCGTGCTGCAATACCATCAGCTTTCTCAGCCCACTGCACGGCCAAGTACCTAGCCGTCCACGCTTTGGATGCACTCCTCTGAAGGCTGACCACTTCAACCTCCAACTCCTCCTTCTCCTTCTTCAAACTAGAAGCCTCAAGTTCCAAACCCTCCTTCTCCTTCTTCAGAACCTCCACCTCCCGTCGGATCCAAGGAAGCATCTTTAGATCCTCCGACAGGCGTGCCTTCTCGGCCTCCAAGGTCTCATTCTCCTTTTTCAGAGCCTTAATGGCTTCATCACGGTTTATCACCTCTCGGGAGCAACGCTCCTTGAAGCCAGCAGCCATGTGATGACCCTAGTCATAGAAACCAAATATTAGAACCTCTGCAAGAAAGAGAGCGAAGGAAAACAAAACAAAAAGCAAACTTACAAGGCTATGGTGCTCAAACTGTACATGAAGCAGCGTGTTGTAGTCCATATGCCGAAGCTCACGACGGAAATGCTCTGCAAAATAGGCAAAGTTAAGAGAAAAAAGTAAGACCAAAAAAAAGAGAAGGAGGTCTAAAGCAGACCTCCGATCAACGAATGAACTTTATGCATGACACTAGTCCAACCGGAGATCGTCGAGTCTGAAGCTCCTCCAGAACATCAAAACGTGCTAATTAATATCTGAAGGAAACCAAAGACATCAAAAAACCAACATAAAACAAATCACACGGCTTACCGGCTCCAGAAGCACCAACGAGCGAAGGCCTGGCGCCTAACCCAGCTGGTGCAGGAAATCGAGACAGAGGAACACCAAGTCCCTCATGCGCGATGCTAGCTCCTCCGGCCAACTCGGCTGCGCTAGCAATCGCTACAATAGGATCAGATAAGAAAGGTTGAAGGTTCAAATTTAGAAACCTTAATCACAAAAAAACAACAATTTCAAAGTATAAGCAACTCACCCATGTAAAGGGTATACGAACCTGCGCCAGCTTCGCCAGCCGGTCACGAGGGCTCAGCCACAATGTTGATCTTGCGCTCAGGTACAAACTCAACATCCGAGCTAGAGCCTTCCTCCACTTCTTCCAATGGTGATGCACCTTCGGCAGACGCCGGTCGTGGAGGATCAGTAGAAGGAGCCTCCACATCGGAAGAATCCTCCACAAGGAGCGACAGCATGGGGTTCTATGCTGAAGGCTCCTGGGTAGAAACAACTCCTCGAGAGATTCCACCTCGACGACCGCCAAGAGCAACAGTCATAAGTGCAGCGCACACTTCCCTCACAGGTTCATACTCTACCGAGTTAGACTCGGCAGTGGAGGAGCGGTCGGAGGAGGATTCAATATGAACCTCCGCAACAACATCAGTCCTCTGTTTCTTTCCAACCGCCTTCGGAGCTCTGGCACCACTCCTCTTCTTTGATTCAGCCGTAGCCATCAAGTTCTTGGCGGCATCCTTCTTCTCCAGACTAAGAATTACGTCCGAAGGAATGACGTATTCATCATGCTTGATCCCAAGTTCTTCAAAAACATGGTTAAACCGCGGCATTGTCCCTAGCGCGGTCCTCCGTTGAACAAATTCTCGCTTAGAAAGCTTACCCACAATCCTGTGGGTGGAAGCCTCAACATGATCAAGGAAAGATTCCTCAGTCTCGTCCTCCGGCAACGCCCTGCCAACCCGAGGGAAAGGAATCCCCTCTGGAGGACCAAAGATAGGGACTTGAACCATCTCAATATTGAATTCCTCATTCTTACGGCCAAGAGGCCAAAAGTCAGAGGCTACCATCTGTTGATATTTGGGAA
>Ga0182004_10004738_pt1 | contig 11008 bp, 18 predicted proteins | sample Sormic07211540_1_FD_120479 | JGI IMG/M metagenome (GOLD analysis project Ga0182004, IMG submission 120479) | Endophyte microbial communities from Sorghum bicolor roots, Mead, Nebraska, USA - 072115-40_1 MetaG | ecosystem: Host-associated > Plants > Roots > Unclassified | place: USA: Nebraska...
ATTCCCACCTGTTGCAGATGACATCTTTTATGACGGCTTCTGCAAGACCTGTCTCCATCCCGCTGGGGATGAGGACTAACCGTTGGGCACGGTTCTCTAACAAACTCGTACCTGTTGCTTTTGAAAGGATGGTGTAGACTCTGGCAATAACAAGAACTTGTGAACTAAACTTTGAACAAGTGTGTGTAATTATTTTGCTTCCGCTACTTTGAACATGGGTTGTAATAACTTAATAACTCCGATGTGGTGCCGCTTCGACGGCAATGAATGACTATGTAACATTCATTGTATTTATGTTGAACTATTATGATCTTGGTCTGTTGCGAGTTGGTTTGAAATCCTTCGTGATTTCGGTTGACTACAGGGATTATATGGGCTCAAGTTTGGAAACTTGATTGCTTGTCGATCGTTTCTACACTTGAACTCTTATAATTTGGTCGGTTCTGTGACACTTGGTCCAAATACATATACTACTTAGGCTTGGTTTGCCAAGGGACTCGCAAAAGGTAAGGCTGGGGGAATTGTTGACGGTCGATAATGTCAACTTTAATTGTAACTTTAAACCTGAAGGAGAACATGAATACACACTAGTATAGGGTTTAAACTAACAATTTCTATGAGTTTTGTATATTATGTATTTTCCAGGGTGAATTTCATGAAAGCTGAAAAAAGGGACTCTAGTGCAAAATAAACACGAAAATGTATTCTCCACGGGAAACATCGCGAGAAGACTCAGGAAGGATCGAGAAGCCACCCGGAGCAACGGGGGGCTAGCGGCTGCTAGGTGGGGCCGGCCAGCCCCACCCTAGCGCCGACCGGCGACCCCCTTTAGGGTTTCGGCCCCCTCTTCTGAAAGCTTCCTCCACCGCCTTTGAGGACTCATCTCGTCCCTTGGTTAAGTCGGTTTGATCCTACAGCGCACGCGCATCCCACCGGACTACAAATACGTGGGTAGACCCCCCTGGAGAGAGTCACTTCATTATTCATCAAAGGCCTCAAGCCATCAAGCATCAAGCACCTTCATGTTCATCAAGAGCCTTCTAGTTCATAGTTGTAGTTAGTTAGATTAGAAGTAGAGGAGATCTAGATCTTCATCGGCATCTGGCGCCCCTGGCGTCGGTCTAGAGTGCAAGAGTTTGGTAATAGATCTAGTTCTTACTTTATAGTATTTAATTGTATATTAGGAAGACTTTATTCTTAATTGATTCATATATTCTTAATTACATTATGTCATAGAACCGACCAAATTATAAGAGTTCAAGTGTAGAAACGATCGAACTAGCAATCAAGTTTCTAGACTTGACCCCATATAATCCCGGTAGTCAACCAAAATCATGAAGAATTTCAAACCAACTTTGCAACATACCAAGATCGTAATAGTTCAACACAATACAACAATTGTTACATAGTTCATTCATTGCCGACGAAGCGGCACCACATTGGAGTTACTTAAGTTATTACAACTCAAGTTTGAAGTAGCGGAAGCAACATAGTTTTCACACACACATTTCATAGTTCTTGTTACAGCCAGAGTCTCATCACATCCACCAAAAGCATCAGAGGTACGAAGTTGTTAGAGAACCATGCCCAACGGTTTAGTCCTCATCCCCGGTGGGATGAAGGCAGGTCTTGCAGAAGCCATCATAGAAGACATCATCTGCAACAGGTGGGAATAAACCCTGAGTACAAGGATGTACTCAGCTAGACTTAGCCATCTAACCAAAATAAAGACACCAAGGATGATGCAAGGCTTAGTATAAAGTGTAGTTGGCTTGTCTCATACATTTGCCAAAAAGCTTAGGTTGGATAGTAATCCATTCTTATAAACATCATATTGATTATAATTAGCTTACCACTAGACCAGCACCCAGACTAAGCACTTCACTTGATTATTAGCAAACAATAATAACCATATCAAGTTTCATCATATGCTCTTTCTTGCTATCCGCAACATCATCATTAAAAATCATTAGTACTTAGTGAATGCTAAGTTTGCCGCTACTCTATCATGTTCTCACTATCCGGGAGAGACGGCGATTCGAATCGATTCCTATCCACCTGAAGGGTTATTCCTAGCACTCACCTATGCATCCCCCGTCGGAGAGCAAGCAGGTCACCTTTGGTACGACTCAGGAATCGCGGCTCCGATTAGCACCGCACTCCTAGGGCTGCCATTCTGCCATGATGATCAGGACTTTTAACTCACCTGCCCTTGGTCTTACGCCAATGCCCTCCCGCACACCGCACTTCCTTCGGTAGTGCGCACTTTATACTTGCCAGTCTTCCGGCCTGAGTCATACTACTAGGCTTCACGGTCAGAACGAGTTATCCGGCCAACTATGTGTCAGACATGCGTTCAACATGACAAGAGGACGTACAACGATCGGTACTTAACTGCCACAGACGGAGTTACTACCACCTTGTAAAACTCCACTCGGCTTAAGCCATTTTAAACCAGGTTCTTTCGCATGATAGCACCTATAGCCAACCGTGATCCAACAACAAACCCTATTTCGCACAGGTGATAGGATATCACCCCACCTCTACCTATTAAAGCATGGCTATGCTGCTACTCGATCCTAACTCTACAACCAGGTAGGGTAAGATATCTGGACAAGGAAAGGTATAATGCAGCAAGGGTGCCATCATAACTCCTATACGTAAAGCATCAATAGATATAACATATTCAAGCATGCTTTAAAATTAAAGTGGGAGACTTAAGATGCTCCGGGGCTTGCCTTTCACGAATGAAGCGGGCTCGTGACTAGGGCACTCGACTTTATCTTCGGGCTCCTCTAGTCCTGCTAGCTGGACCTCTGTCTCCTGGGTGACCTATGGGCCTTAGGGATTCACCCTCTCGAGCTCGAATGAGGTCACAGTCTGGAGCGGCGGGAAGGGGTCGCCGTCGTCCATGGCGGCACGGTGGAGCTATCCTGGTTTACACCGGCCGTCTCCGACCGGTAGAGCGTCGGGGAAGAGCGGCTTAAGCATCAGTGAGACAGCACGGAGCTTACAAGGTAGAAAGGCCTAACTCTAATGACTCTGGTGAGTCTGCTCACGAGCGGGGTGGTCGTCTGCGGTGAGCGCGGCGGCACGGTGGCCGTGTTCTCGCACGACGGTGTCACCAAGGCCGGAATGGTGTGACACTGACCACGACGGTGACCTAAGCAAGCTCTAACATGACTCAGAGAGAAGAAAAGAGGCAGGGATGGAGCAGCGGCAAGGTTCGCCAGAGTCAGGGTCGCGACGGCCGTGAACCCAACGACGGCAATCCTGGGAAATGCGGCTCACCTCGGGGAAATCTCGGCCAGCCAAGAGGTGGAGAAGATGGCGAAGCTCGAGGCGGACTTGGAGATGCTCGGAGAAGAGGCGAGACGCGAAGGCGAGAGCACGAGGAGCTCGGGAAGCTCTTGGCGGCAATGGCGATGACGCCGCAGTCGTCGGAGTCACGAGAAAGCAAGGCAGAGTGAATGGACGGGCGCTGGGTGAGTGCGGGGTGGCATGGCGTCCATGACGGCGTCGACGACCTGACGAGTGGGGCCAACGCCGGTGTACGGGCACCAAATGGCAGCCAGGTGCTGCGCTCGGTCAGCCATGACGGCAGACAGAGCTCGCCATCCGGGTTCGCAATGCTGTCTGACAAAGCTACTTTGGCTTTGATTATCTTCAAAACCGTGGCAAATTAGGAGATAGTGTAGTTGATATTCTTGGAGTACTATCTGAGTTCTACAAGTTTCTCTACTAGAGCAAACACCAATTCAGCCTGGATGAAAATATATGGAGCTTCTCAAATCGATCAGGCAAACCGATGGCGCTAGGACTTAGCAAAATTTTGCTAAGTGTCAAAACAGCCCCCAAATCTGCCTTGTGAGCACTTTTTGAGCAAGTTGTTATCATTTTCATGAGATGACCATAAAACAACTTTTTTTTATAAAAGTTGCTACAACTTTGCTTTAGGAAGTTTTGACATGCAAACATTTTATGGGCCACTTTTTAAAAGCCTAAGGAAAAGAGGTTTATAGGGCCTATGAGTGAAAGTATGACTTAGAGACAAAAATTGAAGATATGACCAACATGAACATTGTTCTAAAGGTTGAGTTAAGCATAGTTGAACTACTTACCAAGGCCTAGGACACAAAAAAGAGCATGGCACAAACAAACATAAGCATAGAGAGCATAAATAAGCAAGTTAAACAACATCTACACATAAAATCACATGACCCAAGGTCAATGATGATCATGGTATGATTATGAAGATGATGATGTTCATGTTATGCATGTGAAAGGATGCAACCATAACACTAGGGTGTTACAGCCCTCCCCCCTTACAAAAATCTCGTCCTAAGATTTGAAAGCTTATTGATTTTGAAGGTTTTATAAACTTCTTTTAAATAGTCCTCTGTTTCTCAAGTAGCATCTTCCTCCCCGTGATTACTCCACAACACCTTGTAGAACTTATCCACACGATTACGAGTCACCCGCTCCTTGCGGTCAATAACCGCTACAAGCTTTTCTTCATATACCAAGTCTGATTTTAACTTGATATCCTGAACCTCCACTCTTTCTTTCAGAACACGAAGGCATTTCTTCAACTGTGATACGTGAGAGACAGGAAAAATAGCTCATAGCTCAACCGGTAGCTGAACCTTGTAAGCCATGTTCCCTTTCCTCTCAAGAATCTGATAAGGTCCCACATAACAGGGTGCAAGCTTTCGCTTGACTCCGAACCTTTGTACACCCTTCATTGGAGATACCTTGAGATACACGTGATCCTCGACCGCGAACTCAATCGGTTTTCTCCTCTTATCAGCATAACTTTTCTGACGAGCTTGAGCAGCTTCCAGATGTTGCTGGATTGTATGGACTTGCTACTCCGCTTTGTTCATGAAATCGATGTCGTAATACCTTCGTTCCCTGGGTTCTACCCAAATCAATGGGGTTCGACACTTTCGACCATACAGGGCTTCGAACAGAGCCATCTTGATGCTATCTTGGTAACTGTTGTTATAAGAGTGTTGGAGCAAAAGTGGATCTGCAAACACAAAGGGCTAATACACAATACAACGTTAAGGCGTGCCAGCTGATTTGACGTTACAATCGACAAAGGTGATAACTCGAATACTTTGGTCCTGAGAACAGCGATACGCCAGGATGCCACGGCCAAGAGGTATTCACGCGGAACTTGAGAACTCGTCGAGGTTGACTGGATGAATTCTTAAGAACTCGTAAGTAAAAAGAAAATATGCGAGGTGACGAAGTCGTCGAAAAAAGTAGATGCTGGAGTATATGTAAAAAACTTGCGTTTGATTGATTGTGTTGTCTATTACATTGCTACGGGGTCTATATTTATACCCTGTCAAAAAGAATTACAACCAGACACGACCAGGACTCTAATTCCAATTTGTACGAAATCTGTATACAAAACAAACTCTAATAGCTATGGAAAACATTAATCTATCTACCACAGGTGATCGACACACCACCACCATCCTATCAGCAATTCCTGCGCCTCCTCCTGTCATCATCGGCAATTGGCAAACCACCTTCCATCAGCATCGGCAACCACCAGTATCGGTCATCAGCATAGATCAATCACCATCCCTAGACTTAGCCACATTCTGCTCTTTAGCCATCGGCATCAATTCCCATCGGTAACTCCCTTGATAACCAGTCACCACTCTTTCACCTGCCGATCTATGTTTCATCAATTCCTAGATACATGCTTGAAGATATGTGTCCAAAAACAATGTCAACACATGCCCCCAATTTTGGAGTATAAAATCATTAATGCTCCAAAATTCTCTTCAGTAATGATGCCTTTCCGTAATTACTCCACTCTGACAGCAATCAATTACCAAATCCAAACAACCCCAGTCCGGATCTCCTAAATATACGTTCATCGGCAATTTTTCCGTTAGAGAGATTTGCCGATGAGTCGATCGGGAGATCTTGTAAAGTAAATTATCCCCCATAATCATTACTGCTTGTTGTCAAATCACCTGCACAATCCCTTGATTATCGTGCAAACAGTTACCATATCCACATGAACACCCTTGATTTTCACGGATATGGCAAAGAGATAAGTCAGAAATGCCCTTGCTCTCTTTGTCCTACAAATACTCCCTTCTTCGGCACCCTTTCTCCACCTTGCCATTCTGCATCCTCACACCCATCTTCTTAGCAGCGGCATCGTTCGAGAAGCCCAAGAACTCCAGCGAGCCCTAGCAGTTCTTCAATGCATCAATCCAGATGCTTGGGTAATACTTCTTTAGATATTTTCCATTTAATGCTCTAGGAAATTCAACTCCTTCGAGAGTTTCTAAAATATAAGCATTGCCAGGAACAGACCGATTTATCCGATAAGGACCTTCCCAATTAGGAGACCATCTTCCAAATTTTGAACTCTTAGTCCCAATCGGTAGAATTAATTTCCATACCAAATCTCCATCGGTAAACTCCTTAAATTTTACCTTTTTATCATACCATTTAGCAACTCTCTTTTTATTTTCTTCCATACTCATCAAAGCTCTCAACTGATGCTCTGCCAAATCCTCCAACTCATCTTTCATCAAAGTAGCATAATCATCGGCAGCCAACTGGTCTTTGAAAGCACCCACCTCGACCCAGTCTTAATTTCCCATGGTAACACCGCATCGTGCCCATACACCAACTGATAGGGCAAAATTTTGGTTGACCCATGGCATGCCATCCGATATGACCACAAAGCTTCATTCAACAATGTGTGCCATCTTCTAGGATTTTCTTCAATTTTTTGCTTGATGAGATTAATAATCCCTTTGTTAGAAGCTTCGGCTTGCCCATTAGCTTGAGTGTAATAGGGAGAAGAATTCAACACTTTAATCCCCATACCGATTGCAAACTCATCAAACTCTCCTGATGTGAACATAGTACCCTGACCGGTAGTGATTGTTAGAGGAATACCAAATCGGTAAACAATATGCTCCTTCACAAAATCAATCATGTTAGCCGATGGTACTTTCTTCAAAGGAATAGCTTCAACCCATTTAGTAAGATAATCAGTGGCAACTAAGATGAACTTATGCCCCTTGCTTGATGGCGGATAAATCTGTCCAATGAGATCAATAGCCCAGCCCCAAAATGGCCAAGGTTTGATAATAGGATTCATGGCCGATGCGGGTGCCCTTTGAATATTGCCAAATTTCTGACATCCTTGATATCCTTTGAAGTATTTAAAGCAATCTTCAAGTATAGTCGGCAATAATATCCATTTCTTCTAATCATCCATTTCATATTAAAAGTCGACTGATGTGCTCCACATAGTCCTTCATGGATCTCACCCATCAAGCTTCAAGCCTCATCATCACCCAAACACTTGAGCAAAACTCCATCTACTGTCCGATAATACAACTCTTCTTCAAAGAACACGTACTTCGTTGCTTGAAACCTAACACGCCTCTCAACCCTTTTAGATGGATCTTTTAAATAATCAATAATTTCCTTTCTCCAATCATCGACACTGACTGCCGATAATATACTCAAAATGGGTTGATATCCTGAGGCGTATTGAGTCAACCGATTAGCCTCTTCATTATGTCATCGAGGAACATGCTCCAATCGGAAGTCCTTGAATCCCCTTAATAGTTTTATGCTCCTTTCATAATAGGTTATTAAAACCTCACTTCGGCATTCATAAATTCCAGCCAACTGATTTATAACAAGCATAGAATCGCCGAAAATCTCAATAGCATCGGCACGAACCTCCTTTAATAATTCCAATCCTTTGACCAGAGCTTGATACTCAGCTTGATTATTCGTCGACGTGGCAACAATTGGCAAAGAAAACTCATACTTCTTTCCTCAAGGAGAAATTAGCACTATGCCGATTCCTGCCCCCCGGTCACACGTGGATCCATCAAAGAAAAGCGTCCAAGGAACAATTTCCACAGTGTTCACCATACCGCAATGCCGAGTAACAATATCGGCCATAATTTGCCCTTTAACTACCTTAGCCGATTCATAATGTAGATCAAACTCCGACAATGCCAAAATCCATTTGCCTTCTAACACTCATAATCAGCATTGATAACATGTATCGAACTACATCATCTTTGCATATAACAGTGCATTCGGCTGATAACAAATAGTGTCTCAATTTGATACATGAGAAGTATAAGCATAAGCATAGTTTTTCAATTGCCGAATACCTTGTCTCAGCATCCACCAGTCTTCTACTTAGATAATAAATCACACGTTCTTTCCCTTCAAATTCCTCAGAGCCAAACCGATGACCATCCCATCGGTAGACAAATACAATCTGAAAGGCTTTCCTTGTTGAGGTGGAATCAGAACTGGAGGATTAGTCAAATAATTCTTGATTTCATCCAACGCCAACTGTTTCTCTTTCCCCCACACAAATTCTTTATCGGTTTTTAACTTGAGCAAAGGACTAAAAGCACAAATCTTACCAGACAAATTCCATATAAATTGTCTGATGAAATTTATCTTGCCGATCAAAGATTGAAGTTCAGTTTTATTGGTGGGGGCAACTATCTTGTTAATAGCATCAATAGATCTTCTACTAATTTCAATTCCTCTCTGATGCACCATGAAACCAAGAAACTGTATTGCCGATACACCAAATGCACATTTATTAGGATTCATCTTTAAACCATGCTTCCTTGTGCACTCCAGCACTTTTCGTAGATCGGCAAGATGTCTTGTGAAATCACCAGACTTAACCACCATATCATCAATATAGATTTCCACTAACTTGCCGATGAACTCATGAAAAATAAAATTCATAGCCCTCTGATAAGTAGCACCAGCGTTCTTCAAGCCAAAGGTCATGACTATCCATTCAAACAATCCAACATGACCAGGACATCTAAATGCAGTCTTGGGAATATCTTCGTCAGCCATGAAAATTTGATTGTATCCCGCATTACCATCCATAAAACTAATAATCTGATGTCCAGCTGCAGCATCAACCAATAAATCGGCAACTGGCATTGGATATCCATCCATCGGTGTGGCTTTACTAAGATTTCTGAAGTCAATGCAGACATGGAGTTTCCCATTCTTTTTATAAATCGGAACAACATTGGAAATCCATTCGGCATACCGACATTGCCGAATAAATTTAGCTTCAATAAGTTTAGTTATTTCGGCCTTAATATTAGGAAGAATACTAGGATTGCATCGACGTGTTGGCTGTTGATGCGGCCGAAATCCAGACTTGATAGACAACCGATGTTCAACAATCGATCGGTCTGAACCAGGCATCTCGGTATAATCCTAAGCAAAGCAATCTTTATATTCCTTTAACAAATCGGTTAATTGTTGCTTACACTCAGAATTTAACTTAGCACTAATAAAAGTAGGCCTTAGCCTATCACCATTACCTATATCCACTTCTACTAAATCATCGGCCGATGTAAACCCCTGGCCTAGTTTTCAATCATCGACGAACCTATCCATTAAGACTCTTTATCAGAGCCGACTGCTTGGATCGGTGGAATCTCATAATCGGCAAATTTGAAAAAATCCTTTTCCCAAACTTCCCCTGAAATGCATATGGTCCTTTCATAGGTATCTCTAACACCCTAGGTGTTAAGCATGCACTTAGTCTCATAAACCCTTTCATAAGCATTCTCATCAAGCATAGCATCACATAAACATAGCATTCATCCAAGTATGATTTTATGTGCTTAATTTATGTAACTTAAATATGATGAGAATAATATGTTTGTTCCAAAAATCCTTGTGATTCCCAAATTAGGTTGAAATATGTTTTAGAAGAATTAAGAATAATTTTGTGAAATTTTTGGAGCTATAGAATTTGAGAAAATGGAATTTATACAAAAAGCCCCAAAATGAATTTATTAACCTAGAACTAGTTTTGAGTTGCATTTCAAATCCTATTGGGAATTTGGAGTTACAACCTGAAACAAAGTTGTAGAACTTTTTATTTAGAACATCTTTTGTTTTGGGGGCCAAAGCTGAAAAAGGATTTAAATTTGTCAAAATGAGTTTGGAAAATTTATTGAGAAAAGAAATTCAAAAAAAAAAGAAAAGGGGACAGGCGCTGCTGGGCCGACCCGCCTCCCCTCCCCTCTCTCCCACGCGTGGATGCCCGCCTCGCTCCACCCGGCGCCGACCACGTGGCCGCCGTACGCCGACGTCGTGGACGCGCCGCTGGCCGACCGGCTTACCCCGGTCGGGACGGCCCCCCGCGCCCCTAGGCGCCATTCTGTCCCCCCCCCCGCTCCACTCTCTCTTCTTGCTCCCCGTTCATGCAGCAGCAGCAGCCGCGGCGGCGCTCCGCCGTGCGCCATTAGTGCCGCAGCCCATCTCCCAACTCCGGCCACCCGCGCTCGATTAAACCCACCCCCAGCTCCGCCTCGACGAGCGCTACCTCATGTGCACGCTCTCGGCCGTCCGCGTCAAGGTTTTAGGTGAGATTCCGCCACCGCGACATGGCCGGAGCTCCGGCGAGCTCTCGGTTCGCACGGATCTTGCCTTCCCGACCTTCTTTCTCTTCGTTAGATGGCACGTTTTGGTCGCCGCACTCCCGCGAACCCTAAGCGCCCCTCCGTTCGCGCTCTATCGGTCGGAGACAGCCGGACGCCGGTGAGCAGCGCCACCGAGCTCCGCCATGCGCCATACCCGCCACTAGGGACCTCCTCCGACGGCGTGAGTCAGCTCAGCGTGTTCGTCTCGTTGAGACGAAGCCGTAGGTGCCGGCCGTGCCACCGGAGGCCGGAGTACGGCGTGGCTGACCCGTGGGGCCACGACCCCTGGGTCCCGCCTGTCAGCGCCTCTGTGGGTGTGGATCTGGGTGGATCTAGTGTTTTTCGTCGGTTTTTCTTAAATAAAGGTTTTCAGAATTCATTTAAATCTTGTCTATTTCATAACTTGAGTTCTACAGCTCCAAAATTTGTGAAATAAAGTTTGATGAACTCTATAATTCCAGATCTATAGTTTGGTGTGGTTGCATGTCATGTTTGAACAACTTTTCTGTACAAAT
>Ga0182004_10004739_pt1 | contig 11008 bp, 16 predicted proteins | sample Sormic07211540_1_FD_120479 | JGI IMG/M metagenome (GOLD analysis project Ga0182004, IMG submission 120479) | Endophyte microbial communities from Sorghum bicolor roots, Mead, Nebraska, USA - 072115-40_1 MetaG | ecosystem: Host-associated > Plants > Roots > Unclassified | place: USA: Nebraska...
AGTCTATGCCTTGATAGGTTTTATTTATCTCCACCGTTCTCTTAAGCAAAATTATAAATAACGATACCCGGAATACTTTTCCTGGTGAAATGCTACAATGAGGTATTTTATCTATGCGCTTGCAGATAGAATAGATTATTTTCTAGAGAGCCTTTACATTCATAAATACCTTTGTACAATCTGGCACCATGCTGGGGATGACAACCTAGTATTCAAGTGGTGTTAGCTAGTGTCAACACTCATTTAGAAAGCCACCAACTCCAATATCAAAAGGCTGCTCAGCGTATTGCCGACAGAGCTACTTAGGCTCAACTCAAAGAAGAGATGCTGTAAATGAAGCATATTGCCGATGAAAAGCACAAGAGCATCGATAGTTTACAAGCCTCAGGTGCCGAGTTGAAATAGAAGGTCTCAGACCTATCGGCAAGGAGAGAAGTTCTGCTAGCTGAACTTAAGCAAGTCGAAGAAGCACTAACCACAACTCAAGCCAGTGGAGGGCTCCGCCAATGAAGATACTAAAGAGATAGAGGAAGCCAACTAGACTCGCCGGCGCGCAATATCGGCCATTCAGACTGTGTTGCATCGACACTTTTCAGAAACACTAATACTTTTGTCCAGCCGATAGGATTGTTATCGGCACTTAAACTTTCATGCATCGGCCCAAATACTAGGATGATACGCCTTTGAGGGTTTCTCGGATATATGCATTGCCAGGAGTATATCGACTTATCTGATAAGGACCTTCCCAATTAGGGGACCATTTACCAAACTTTGAACTTTTAGTTCCAATTGGTAGGATCAACTTCCAAACTAACTCTCCATCGGCAAACTCTTTGGCTTTTACCCTCTTATTATACCACCTGGCCAGTCTCTTTTTATTTTCCTCAATGCTAACCGAAGCTTTCAACCGATGACCTGCCAAATCTTCCAACTCATCCTTCATCAGAGTATCATAATCATTGGCGATTAACTGATCTTGAGAGAATATCCACCTAGAGCCAGTTTTAATTTCCCAAGGTAGTACTGCATCGTGCCCATATACCAACTGATAAGGAGATACTTTAGTTGCACCATGACATGCCATACGATATGACCATAGGGCTTCATTTAACACTGTATACCACCGTCTAGGGTTTTCCTCAATTTTACGCTTAATGAGTTTAATGATCCCTTTGTTAGACCAATTGCAAAGTCATCGAATTCTCTCGATGTAAACATAGTACCCTGATCGGTAGTGATTGTCTAAGGAATACCAAATCAATAAACAATATACTCCTTTACAAAATCAAGCATATTGGCCGATGTCACCTTTTCCAAAGGAATTGCTTCAACCCACTTAGTGAAATAATCAGTGGCAACAAGTATGAATTTGTGCCCTTTGATTGATGGTGGATAAATTTGACCGATAAGATCGATAGCCCACCCCCGGAACAACCAAGGTTTAATGATAGGGTTTATGGCCGATGTAGGTGCTCTTTGAATATTGTCAAACTTTTGACACCCTTGGCATCCTTTAAAATATTTAAAACAGTCTTCAAGAATAGTTGACCAATAATATCCATTTCTTCTGATCATCCATTTCATCTTGAAAGCCGACTGATGTGTTCCACATACCCCCTGATGAATTTCACCCATCAAGCTTTTTGATTCATCACTGCCAAGACATTTAAGTAGAACTCCACCAAAGTACGATAATATAACTCATCATCAAGAAGCACATACTTAGTAGCTTTAAATTTAACGCGTCTTTCAACTTTCTTACATCAGTCTTTTAAGTAATCGGTAATTTTCGTTCTCCAGTCATCGGCATCAACTGTCGATGTGAGCACCTCTAGGATGGGCTGAAATCTCGAGGCGTGCTGAGCCAACCAATTAGCTTCTTCATTATGTAATCAGGGAATATGTTCCAGACGAAAATCTTTAAATTCTTTCAATAATCACACATATCTTTCATAATTCAAAATTAAAACTTCACTTCGGCATTCATAAATCCCCATCAACTGATTTATAACAAGCATAGAATCATCGAAGATTTCAACAGCATCAACACGAATTTCTCTATGTAATTCCAACCCTTTCACCAAAGCTTGATACTCATCCTGATTGTTTGTCGATGTAGCAACAATCGGCAATGAAAACTCATACTTCCTTCCTCAGGGTGAAATTCATGCAATATCGATACCCACTCCTTGATTACATGTAGATCCATCAAAGAAAAGCATCCAAGGAGCAACTTCCAAAGAACCCACTGCATTACAATATTGAGTAACAAAATCAGCCATAATTTGCCCCTTGATAGCATGAGGAAGGAAGTATAACGCCAAGATCCCGAAGAATCAGTCAAATACATGTTCGTAACATAGATCAAACTCTGATAATGCCAAGATCTACTTGCTGATTCTACCACTTAAAATTGGCATTGACAACATGTATTTGACCACATCATCTTTGCATATGATAGTGCATTCGGCCGATAGCAAATAATACCTTAATTTAATACAAGAAAAGTACAAACATAAGCACAATTTCTCAATGGCCGAATACCTTGTCTCAGCATCCACCAATCTTCTACTCAAATAATAAGTGACACGTTCTTTTCCTTCAAATTCTTAAATAAGAGCTGAACCGATAAAAGTATCATCGGTTGATAAATACAATCTGAAAGGTTTCCCGTGTTGAGGTGGAACCAACACCGGAGGATTTACCAAATATTTCTTAATTTCATCTAGGGCCAACTGTTGTTCAGTTCCCCACACAAACTCCTGATCAGCCTTCAACTTAAGCAAATGACTAAAAGCTTTAATCTTGCTCGATAAATTAGATATGAACCTCCTGATGAAATTAATCTTGCCGATCAATGATTGTAGTTCAGTCTTATCGGCAGGAGCAACTACCTTGTTAATTGCATCAATGGATTTTCTACTAATTTCAATCCCCCTTTATTGCACCATGAAACCCAAGAACTGGCCTGCCAATACACCAAATACACATTTATTAGGATTCATCTTCAAACTATGTTTCCTTGTGCACTCAAGTATCTTTCGTAGATCGGCTAGATGTTTTACAAAATCCTCAGACTTAACCACCACATCATCAATGTAGATTTCCACTAACATGCCGATGAACTCATGAAAAATAAAATTCATGGCCCTTTGATAAGTAGCACCAACATTTTTTAAACCAAAAGTCATGACTATCCATTCAAAGAAACCAACATGACCTGGACATCTAAAGGCAGTCTTGGGAATATCCTCCTCGACCATGAATATTTGATTGTATCCCACATTGCCATCCATAAAACTAATAATCTGATGCCCAGCTGCAGCATCAACTAGCAAATCGGCAACAGGATTTGGATAGCCATCCATCGACGTAGCCTTGTTGAGGTTCCTGAAATCAATGCACATGAGAAGTTTTCCGTTTTTCTTATAGGTAGGAACAACATTAGAAATCCATTCTGCATACCGACACTGCCGAATAAACTTGGCTTCAATTAGCTTGGTTATTTTGGCCTTAATATCAGGAAGAATATTAGGGTTACATTGGCGTGTTGGTTGCTGATATGGCCAAAATCTAGATTTGATAGGTAATCGATGTTCAACTATCGATCAGTCTAATCCAGGCATCTCGGTATAATAGACCCAAGACATTCACCCAGCTTTATAGAAAGCGTATTAAACGCCCAAAGGTCACGTTACTGGGTTACCAGTTTTACATAGAACACAAGAAAGATAACAACGCTAGCTGACAAAGGGAAACAACTCGAAAAACTGAAACTCTCACAAACGCCCCTGCAACAAGCCAGCAGAGAAAGCAAACTCTAGCAGAAAGAGAGACGCTAAGAAATAGAGAAAAACTAAGAGGACACTTTAGTGCGCATTTGCCGACAGAAGATTGATCATGTCATCGGTCATGGCGCTGAGTTTCGGCTTCACCAGGGGTCGCCAAGTCTTGATCAGCATCAGCGTTTTGTAAACCACCACCATTGGCGTTGAAATCACTTTCTTGTTGAAGACCAGATCGTTGCGAGTCTTCTAGATGGTCCACATTGCTCCTGCACAAATGAATAGCGTAACTTTTTGAAATTTTCCTCTACGATCGTCAACAAACTCTAATAAGAACTCCTCACAACTCGTCGGTGACTTTGACCAACCAAAAGTATAGCGCAGGAAAGACCACAAGAACACAGCAATAGGACATTGAAAAATAATATGGTCAGAAGTTTCAATCTTGTCACAAGTTGAGCATGTTTCTGACCCAGACCATTTTTTCTTCCTAAGTTGCACTGCCGACTGTATTCTATCATGTGCCAACATCCAAATAAAAATTTTAACTTTCAGAGGGATGTCACAACCCCACACTGCCATCATGCAAATATCTCTAACACCCCCAGTTGTTAAATTCTTATACAGAGATCGAACTGTGAAATTTTTTGATTTCTCTAAAGCCCAGTGCACCCGATCTCTATCATTATTCAAATTAATCTCCTCCAACAAGGACTGCAACCTGCACCATTCCTCAATTTGTGATTCATTAAGTTGTCTTCTAAACCTGCATCTCGGTATAATCCCAATCAAAACAATCTTTATATTCCTTCAACAAATCGGTTAATTGTTGCTTACACTTAGAGTCTAATTTAGCACTAATAAAAGTAGGTCTTGGCCTATCCCGACTACCAATATCTATTTCTACTAAATCATCAGCCGATGTGAACCCTTGTCCTAATTTTCCATCATCAGCGAACCTATCCATTAAAACTCTTCATTAGAACCGACTGCTTGGATCGGTGGAATTTCATAATTGGCAACTCTGAGGAAATCTTTTTCCCAAGCTTCCCCTGACATGCACCTGGTCCGCTCATAAGTGTCTGACTCTGCTGATGCAATGATGTAAGAAGAATCACCAGGGACAACCTCAATCTTGTCTCCAACCCACTAAACAAGGCATTGATGCGTTGTAGAAGGAACATAACAGTTGACATGAATCCAGTCCCTTCCCAAAAGTAGGTTGTATGCACCTTTACCATTAATGACAAAGAACATTGTCAGTAAGGTCTTGCTGTCGATGGTCAACTCAACGCATACTGCCCCTTTAGCTGGCGACACATTGCCCTCAAAATCTTTGAGCATCATCAGTCTTGTTCAAGTCTTGATCTCCTTTGCCAAGCTTTTGATACATCACATAGGGCATAATATTAATGGCAGCTCCTCCATCAATGAGTATTTTGGATACTGGCTGCCCATCAACCCTGCCTTTAATGAACAAAGCCTTGAGATGCTGTCTTTCATCATCAGTTGGCTTCTCAAAGATGGCCATCATTGGATCTAGTGCCAATTGAGCCATTTGCTTAGAGAGATCGATCTCTTCTTCATCACTGGAAGGTGCAAGGAACTCCATCGACAACATAAATACCATATTAATATCTGCCGATGGGCCTTCACTCTTGTAATTTGACTGTTGCCGATCTTCAGATTTAAAAGAATTCTCCTCTCCGTACAAATCTTCCTGACATTCCTATTGCATCCTCCTCTGTGTCCTTGTCAAACCCTCCAGACACCATCGAGGAAGCTTGGTCTTCTGAACCGGTTGATAACAGACTTCAGTCGACTCTACACGGCGTATATTATGATCCCTATAAAATATCTCCTCATCGAGGACCCTCGCATTTGCCATCTCCTCAAGTTGTTCTTGATTCCTTGGGAAATAATCGACATGCCTACCAAGCCTTTCATGTACAATGAGCCTACCCCCCCAGCCGATCATGTACTGATGCTCTACCTCTGATCGACTCATTAATAGACAAACGCCGATTATTAGGTTGAAATCTCTGATCTAGTCAATTGTTTTGATGGTAACCATTACATTCAGGACAATCCTCAACAGTCGGCAATTTGATACCCTGTTCTCAGCAATGAATGAAAAACGGGCAATCCCAATGATCCTTATGTCGATTCCATTCTTCTTGATGCCTCTCTTCTTGCTGTCTTCGATATCGGTTCTCACGCTGTTGCCATGTCTCCCGTTGCCGCCTATGGGTGATCACGATACCAGATCAGGGAGGCCTTTCAGAACTACTACTTTCCTTCAATAGACTCTTTCCTTTTGCGTCATCGGTAGTTACCTGATGCTGGGGATCCACCGATGCATTTTTCTCAGCAACTTCTGATGTCAAAACTTTTTGGCATCCAACATGTTTATGGGAAAGGGATGCTGATCAATTTTCATCGACTTCTGAGTCTTAGAGCCATCAAACTTAATTCTCCTAGATTATATAGCCGATTGCAACTGTTGCCTGAACACTTTGCACTCATTTGTACTGTGTGAAGTTACATTATGCCATTTACAATACTTGATCTTCTTCAACTCCTCTGCCGATGGAATCACATGGTTTGGCGACAATTTAATCTGTCCTTCCTAAAGCAAGAGATCAAATATCCTATCGGCCTTAGTGATATCAAAAGTGAACTTTTCTGGCTCTTTCTGACCAAAAGGACAAGATATCGGCTTCTTGTTTTTAACCCACTCAGCCAAACCGATAACTGACTCCTCGTTAGAATCAGAATCTTCAGCTTCATCGACAAATGACACCTTTTTGTTCTAATTCTTTCTAGGCTCAAAAACCCTAGTGTCTTGATCAGAATTTCTTTGCACAAGATGACTCAAGCTTTCAAATTCTTGAGAAGCATACTTATCTTTAAGATGTGGCAACAACCCTTGAAAAGCTAGATCGGCCAGTTGCCGATCATCCAGAACCAAGCTATAGCACTTGTTCTTCACATCTTGCAACCTCTGCACAAAGCTTTCTACTGATTCATCATTATGCTGTCTTAACCTTACTAAATCGGTAAACTTCTTCTCATGAACTCTGAAAAAGAAGTATTTATGGAACTGTTTCTCTAGATCGGCCCAAGTAATAACAGAGTTTGGAGGCAACGATATAAACCAAGTAAAAGCCGATCCAGACAAAGATGATGAGAACAGCCGAACCCTTAATTCATCTCTGTTAGGAGCCTCTCCACACTGGATAATGAAGCTATTGACATGTTCCATTGTTGACGTGTCATCTTGCCTAGAAAACTCGATAAAATCCGGCACCTTGTACCGATTTGGAAGAGGAATCAAGTCATATGTAGGAGGATACAACATCCAATAAGAATAAGTGTTGACTTTGGGGTTTATCCCAAACTGATCTCTCATAATCTCTGCTATCTTATCAGCCCAATAAGTGTCAGTGTCTTGCTGATGTACCGGTTGAATCTCTGGCATCCGCTGATATGCTTCCACGTGTCTCTGTGGTACATGATCTCCAACAAATGGCACATTGGCCACTACTTGTGGTCCACCAATTTGCTGAGCAAGATTCATCGGCTGAGCTACTGGTGCCTGATTCTGAAAGCCAGCCTGCATGTGACCCTGCTGAATCCCTACAACTTGATGGTTTTGTTGTACTGTATGTTGAAAGGGTAACTGCCCTAACCAACCGTTATTAGCATTCATCGGCACAAAGCTTGTCGATGGCTGGTAATTTGCTGTCATTGCTGGGTTAACATATCCAGCCTGAGACATGAACATCTGTTGTGTCGGCAATGGATTTGCCGATGAAGTTGCATTTGCACTTGAAACGACGACATCTAAAAATTCCTTGTAATTGCCCGCACAGTAGTTGCCAAAAACTCCAGAGGCATACCATATCCCCACCAATTAGGAGGACATTACTGTTTTGGAATACAGACCCTGACATAGCTGATGCCGATAGATCTGTGTTGAGTTGAACTCGCCCTCCTGAAAGCATTGGATCTAATCTCATCGGTGTAGGTTGATCATTAGGCACACCTGCCATATTTGGAGGAGATGTAACTTCTGTACCCGCAACGGCTAAGGGAGCCGATGGAGCAACAACCGATGCAGCCTTGGCTGATGATAAGCTGGGCCAGCATAAAGTGGTGGTGCTTGTCCTTCCTTGAAAGTTCAAACCATGGTGTTGTAAACAGTGTTGGACAACACATTGGAGTGGTTAATCAAAGCATGATTAATTGTAGAATTAACCATCTCTTGAGGTTTACCAGGATTGGTGTCAAAGGTAACCTGTCGAGGCAATGACAAATCTTGCTTCTGGATGACTTCTCCACTTCTGTTTAGACTAAAAGATTTCAGACAAAGCTGCTTGTAATCCTCCATAGCCTTTTCCATACCTTGCTTATGTTCTTCTTTGAGATATGCTTCTGTCACGCTGATGACGTTGTCTGCGTCGGGCTCAGAGCAAAACATGTTGATATCATTGAATTTGTCCCACTAGGCGTGCCAAAAGATGTGTTGATGCAAAAGTAAATCTGCAAACACAAAGGGCCCATACCCGATTTCGATATCAAGGCATGGCAGTCGATTTGACCTATTAATCGACAAGGATGATAATTTGAATACTTTGGTCCCGACAACAGCGATGCGCCCGGAAGTCACGGCCAAGCGGTACTCATGCGGAACTCGAGGATCATCGAAAATTGCACTAGATTAGTGCAACTCGCCGAACCGGTGAGAACTCGTAAGAAAGAAAATATGTGAAATGACAAAGTCGTCGAAAAAGTAGATGCAAAAGTAGGAGTAAACTTGTATTTGATATTGATTGATATATTATTACATTGCCCTATGGTCTATATTTATGCCCTTATTCGAAGAGTTACAACCAAGTACGACCAGGATTCAATTTTTAAGGTAAACGAGGACTCTTATATTAAGGCATATTCTAACAAATATAGAAAGAAGAAAACAACATCTATCTATCCCTGTGTCTATCTCAATCACGATGAAGTCCTCATTGGCTCCTGCTCCATTGGCATGCCATAAGCAGCAGTCTTCATATCTTCCCTTATCGGCATCGACAACCCAGCACCACAAACTCTATCGACAATAACCCTTGAATCGGCAAATACCATCTCTGACCTTATTAATCAACACTTCTAAATTTGAGCTAAGAGAACCCTTTTACTGATTATCACCTTCCATTGGCACCAATCTCCATCAGCTGATCTTCGTCGACACATTCCTTTTAGTACAATACAGTAATTTTCCTATTGCCAATTGGTCCACTTCGATTATCTTGACCCATACCAAAAACGACGTCAACATAATCTCGATAAACTTTGCTTTCTATTGTTCTATCATGAGTGATAACTTATAAAGAACAAAAATAGAGTTTTTTTCCTACAAGCATCAATAAGCCTACCAAATCCTATTAATGGGAGGTGAACTACAGAGGATTCAACGAAACTATAAAAGTCACCTTTGCAAGCTACCACTAATCCAAAAATAGGGGGGAATTCACAAGTAACCCTAGTCCAAGCACCATGCTTACACTACGAATACTACTTCAATCAAAGGAGCTACCAAGATCAAAGCACTCAAAAGAGAGTCATAAACTTAAAGAACAATATGAACAAATTGCTTACTTGAATCAGAAGTCGATTACCAAAGAATCTCAGAAGCAAGCTAGATAACTTGATCCCGTAGAATACAACCATAGAGAAGCATGGACAGGCCAAAACTCCTCCAAAACTCTATTATCTTATTCTATCTCTAATGCAAGACTTGATTTTATGGAAGACTAATCTTTTCTTGATTATTGGCCTAGATCCTGGTGGGGATAGGAATTTGGGTTTGTGACTCTTTAGCTCTCAGAATCTGACTCTTCCGCTCTCCTTATATAACTGAAGGGGTTTAATGTGAGCCATTGGATCAAACCGACCTTGAGATATGAGTGAGATGCATCCTAGGAGGCAGTGGAGGAACACTCTAGAAGCTACATAGGTGGGACCCACTATGGGGTACGAGGCGGCATAGGGGGCTTACTGGCCTCACCTGGTAGAGATAGAGGGTCTCCTTCCATGGAATGTCTTCTAGAGTCTTCCATGGTCTTTTAGTATATGTTTTGTCGCGGTTAAGTTTTGCCTTTTTTAACATTTTATTCCTCCTTTGTATGTTTTCTGGAATAACTCTACTGAAAATATGAATTTACCAAAACTCATGGAAATTGTTAGTAATAACCTCCAATTCTATCATATTTATTATTTATTCAAGGAAGGTTGATGGTTCATGATATACTTTAACTACCGTCAACAAGCTCCCCCACACTTAGGCTTTTACTCGTTCTCGGGAAAAGGTTGGATTACTTAGGACATAACCTTGGAACAAAACATCAACATAAGACCAATCCTAGTCATACCTGCTCTGCAGGATTCAAAGTGTCTACCCTAAAACTTTAGATGGTTGAAAAATAGAATAGCTTGAATCAGATCACCTTGTTCCTTCAGTCAAGTCAATTAGAGAAATAGTTTAAGATTTTAAAAACAAAATATAGCTCACCTTCTCCATTTTGTAGTACTCTCAAATCCACTTATATATGTAGTTTTTTACATCTTTACCAGGCATAGATGACTTTGCCTTTTTTACCTACTTCTAAAAGCTTTATATGGATCTTAGGTAGGTGGAAATATATGAGAACATGCTTGCATTGTATATATTATAAAGTCAAAATTAGGATCTAATGAGAAAAATGTCATACTCTTAGATCAAGATATGTACGTGTGTAGAATATATATAGTGGTTAATCGTAATTCTACTATTGTAAGGTCCAAATGGCTAGAGGAAGTATGTTAGTAAAATAAAAGGCATATCAATTCTAGCGCTAGCACAACTAAGTTATACAAGCCAACTATACAATTCTAGTACAAGGCTAAACACTAAGCCACCAAAAAGAGAAGGCAACACCAAGCTCTACTCATAAACAAGGAAAAAAAGCTACACAAGCCAAGCTAGCAAGGTAAACAAGGAAGTGATAATGTCACACCCTGGCATTTAAAATAAGACCAGAGTCGCCATATGTGTGCCCAGAAAGTCCACACATACAACAAAGAATAGAAATATCAGAAACAATGTTATATATAGCAGAAAACATATTTATATTAACACTTACAAACATCAGAGTACGCGGAAACAGTAGCTAGAACTTCTTAGG
>Ga0182004_10004740_pt1 | contig 11007 bp, 10 predicted proteins | sample Sormic07211540_1_FD_120479 | JGI IMG/M metagenome (GOLD analysis project Ga0182004, IMG submission 120479) | Endophyte microbial communities from Sorghum bicolor roots, Mead, Nebraska, USA - 072115-40_1 MetaG | ecosystem: Host-associated > Plants > Roots > Unclassified | place: USA: Nebraska...
GGGGGTGTGCGGCGAAAGTGTGGGCGTGGGGGGGGGGGGGGGGGGGGGGGGGGGGGGGGGGGGGGAGGGGGGGGGGGGGGGGCATAAGACAGGCCCTGGCCATTACGTTAAGAAGAAGACCTCACGCAGCTCGAGAACATCTAGGATCCGGAGAGGTGTTTCCATAGTCATCTCCGAATATTTGCCATCTCCAGTGGCACTGTAGCCCATTTGAACAACCGGGGCCGGGCCTTAGACCTGTGCTTTGGTGTGGGACAGACGAGGGGATTTTTTTTAGCCCCAGCCTGAACTTTGCTCCCATGGGGAGTCGAACCCAGGACTCCAGGAGTGCTACTCAGGCCATCAAACCAACTCAGCTAGTGGTCCTTTCTTAATAATTGGTACCCTGAGAGGCTGAGGTAACAATGAGTGGCACAGAAAGGAATTTGTGTGAAAGCAGGTTTTGAGGTAAACTTAGTTAATTTGTTTGTTAGCGAGGTATTATTTCCTTTTTCATTTGAGGTTTTTAAGAGATGATTAAGAAAGGTGAAGAGGATCTTGTACCACTACCCTCCAACTTTCAGAAACATGAGCTTTATAGTGGTATATAAAAAGTTTTAGTGCATGGGATATTTATCATGATTGCCTCAAAAAAGAGAGACCTGCAAGTCAAACTCATCTTGCATGTGTATTTTTGTGGGAAAATCTAGAATATATTTTACATAGATAATAATTGTTGCATAATTTTGTTTGCTAATTCTTACATTTCAAGTCAAAACTTAAGAATAGCTCTTCATGATCATTTTTGTACAGATATCACCATTGATTGATCCAACTAAGTTCATTCTTGATCAACAAGTTGGGAACTACGAATGGCATCAAATCTTCCCTTTCTGTAAGCATATTGTGATGAGTTTGCTATTATGTTCCATAGTCCATGTGGTTATGTCTATGCTGTAGTTCTGTTTGTAAAATGTGAATGCTACTTATTTTTCTCGAACAACACAGGAGCTGCGTGTCATTTACTCATTTCATTAGGAATAAGAAGAGAGAGAAAACAAAGGAGAGGCAGAGCCTACTCCCCAAGAAACCTAGAACAGTACTTTTAGCACCACATGCTAATAAACACACACGACCACAGTCCACTAGGTGCCTAAGCAGCCATAAGCAGAGACCTACAAAGAAGCTGTTGCAATGACTTAGCACCAGTCCAGCATCATGATATTTTTTGAAATATTACTGACTTTAGACTTCTGAATTTGCTGATATATATTCTATTTTTATTTAACTCCTCTGTACTTTGCATTTTTTCAAGTTCATTAGCCCTGATATCCTTTTCCTTGCCTTAAACTTTTGTCTTTTTAGGACTGTAGAAGACTATTGTGTAACCATGATACAAATTTGTAGTTGTGTATTTTTAATATTTTTTCTGCTTTTGCAGTGCCACGCAACCTGGGTGTTGTCATTACCATATGGGCACCGATTGTCATGGTACTTAAATAAATTATTACAAGAGTCCTGATGGTGTTCAATTAGTCATTTCACCTTCCACTGTTACTTGTAGGTTTACTTTATGGACACACAAATATGGTATGCCATTTTTTCCACTGTCTTCGGAGGTGTTTCAGGTGCCCTAAGTCATGTGGGTGAGGTCAGTGATCTCATTTGTGATGTGTTTAGAATATGTGAGGTCATTTTTTTTTCTCAGGCAGGAGACAGTATGTAAGAATTTTTTGTTACCACTTACCAGATACGAACCCTTGGCATGTTGAGGGCCAGATTCAAATCAATTCCAGAAGCTTTCAGTAAATGCAATGCGACAAAACAACGAGAGGTTTCATACTGCACAAATACTCTTCTCTTTTTTGCACTGTTTTTAATTGTGATTAGCCAATGCCTCAAGACGCTGAACAAATTGCAGCCAGTTGTTTGTATTTGACTAATTGTGTCATTCTTGACTGCCAGCAAGCATTTGAGCACAGAAGCTTCTTTTGCGTTTGGAATTCATTCATCAATTCCTTAAGAGAGGAAGACTTCATTAGTGACAGGTTGGAACTCTAAAAGTTCAGTATGTCAGACCAGTATGTTATTCACCTAGGTTAAACAAGATTTTCTTTTATTGTCTCAGAGAGAAGGACATGTTGATTGCTCCATCATATTCAAGCAATTTATCTATCATTCAGTGGCCACCTTTCCTCCTTGCTAGCAAGGTGAATAGTTACCATATCTGACAAAATGACCAAACATGTAAAATTAGGAAACTTATGGACTTTGAATTTACCAGGTACCCGCAGCTGTCCATATGGCCATGAATTCCAAAGAAGGGGATGAGCATGAGCTTATTGAGAAAGTCAAACTTGATCGAGACAGATACAATGCAGTTATAGAATGCTACGAATCCTTGATGATTATACTCAATAGCCTTCTACTAGACTCTAATGATCAGAAGTAAAAAAACAAAATTAACTAATTTCAATTTGAGTTAACTTAATTCTTAATTGAGTTACTCAGATGGTGTTGACATGTGCATTGCAGTATTGTCAATGATATTGATAGAAAAGTGACTTATAGCATGAGAAATAAAACATTCTTGGAAGACTTCGAAATGGCAGAAATCGGCAAAGTAAGTGCTACATTGGCAAAATTGTTACAGCTGCTGGTACGTAGTAACATTCTTAGTGCTATATCTTTTTCCATTAATCTCGGTATGTCCTTTATATTTACTATTATGTTTTTGCTTACTATCTTCCATTTGCAGAAGAGTGAACCTATTAATGATGTTGAAGAGAGGAAAATTGTTAATGCCTTGCAAGATTTTATGGAAATTACGACGCGTGATTTTATGAAAGATGGACAGAGGTAAAAATTTATGATAATTTATATGGTTTTAACAGTTTGAGTATGAACATTCCTCTTAAAATGTGATACTTACTTGTATGGGAAATTGTGGCAGCATTTTGAAAGATGAGAATGAGAGAAAGCAAAGGTTCATGAATCTAAATATTAATATGATAAAGGAAGATTCTTGGAGGGAGAAGGTCTGCAATTACACTGCTTTTCAAAAATCCATGCTAATATTTCTGTCGTACTGAATAGTGCGTTTTGGTTTCAGTTTGTCCGGCTGCACTTATTGTTGACTATGAAGGATTCTGCAATGGATGTTCCAACAAACTTGGATGCTCGCCGTAGGATCACCTTCTTTGCAAACTCGCTTTTTATGAAAATGCCAAGAGCACCATGTGTGCATGATATGATTTCATTTAGGTGTGTATATTATCATCCTTGAGTTTTATTTTAAGTAGCATAGTTGGTGTGCATATGTACAGAGTAGCTTACTGCACAGTTGCACTGTTATTACACCTTTTGGTCTTTTCAAAAAGATATTTTTGTTTCAGAATTGAACATATTGAAATCTGTGTTTCATAAGAAAAAGAGATCAAAAGTATATTTCCTGTGCAGAAATGTTTTTTCTATTATGCCCTTTTCCCTTATTCCCTTATATATTTATTTTGAGATGCATCACACTCTAACAAGCTTCCATGTTCAGTGTTCTAACACCATACTACAACGAAGAAGTACTCTATTCATCACATGAACTGAATAGAAAGAATGAAGATGGTATCTCAATTTTGTTCTACCTACAAAAGATCTATCCAGGTGAATTGCTGACTCCTATTTATTTTGTTTCTGAAACAAAATTCATAATATTGCTATAGACTTAGGTGAAAATATTACTGAGAACTAATTCGTGCCACACCCACTAGATGAATGGAAGAACTTCCTAGAACGTATTGGAGTTGAGCCAGATAATGAAGTGTCAATAAAAGGGCACATGGATGATATCCGTTTATGGGCATCTTACCGTGGTCAAACGCTTGCCAGAACTGGTAATATGGTTATCCTATCCTTTATTGACCTACCAAACTGTGTATTCTCTACCTACCTTATTCTAACTTGTTATGTATAGTGAGAGGAATGATGTACTACAGACGAGCTCTCGAACTACAATGCTACGAGGATATGATAAATGACCAAGGTTAGCTATATAGTTCTTTGAGCATGTGCATTTTTATTTATGTGGATGCAATTGAAAATAGTTTCCAATGGTAATTCTATGATGAATTGAATTATCAGGTTATGGGTTAGCTGATTTGGATAGAGCTAAGGCTGTTAGGTCCAAGGCCATTGCTGATATTAAATTTACTTATGTTGTCTCCTGTCAACTCTATGGCGTGCATAAGGCATCCAAGGATTCTCGAGAAAAAGGTCTCTATGAGAACATCTTAAACCTCATGCTGACGTAAGTTCCTGACCATTTTTCCGGTTTGAATTATATTTTCTGTGTTTTTCCTCAGTTTCATATGCAAAAATACAGGTATCCAGCATTGCGCATTGCTTACATCGATGAGAAAGAAGTACAATTACAAAATGGCAAAATAGAGAAACAATATTACTCTGTTCTTGTGAAAGGTGATGATGAGGTACTGACATTATGTTGCATGAACTTAAATATTTACTTCCTATCCATATCAGTAACCACAATTATATTCATTTTTACATTTAACTTTCACGATTCCTAGCACATGTTGGACTAGTAGGCAATGCAACTATGCTAACATCATAATTTGATTGCGCGTGTCCATGTGTGTGTGTGTGTGTGTGTGTGTGCCTGTTTGTTTGTGTGTGTTGGTGGCGGCGGTGTGTTGTAGTACTCTTATGTATATTTCTTCTTGTTGCAAAGATGCTTTGAGGAAAAAAAAGATTTGTAAGGGAAATAACAACTGATTGAATATCTTTCATTCACTGTTCAGTATGTGAACTGTCCTTCATCTTTGATTGAATATCCTTCATTCACTGTTCAGTATGTGAACTAGTCCTTCAACTTAAAAGATGCATGCAACAGAATGTAGACCTTGAATAACTGTAGCTTTGTCTTGCTATCATTTAGCCAGAGAACATGGTTATATTAAACTGATTAGTGTTGCTGCCTTGCTGGTGTATTAGAAACGATTTATATTTATTTTGTTGTCAGGAAATCTACCGGATAAGGCTCCCTGGTAAACCAACAGAAGTTGGAGAAGGCAAGCCTAATAATCAAAATCATGCCATAATCTTCACTAGAGGAGAAGCACTTCAAGCAATTGACATGAACCAGGTACAGTAATCAATTTTGTAATAGGTTTCAAGTTAGCGGACTTACATTTTTCTGCTCTGTAGGATAACTATCTAGAGGAAGCATTTAAAATGAGAAATCTCTTGGAAGAGTTCCTTCTTACACATGGAAAGTCAGAGCCCACCATATTGGGTGTTCGGGAGCATATATTTACAGGAAGGTTGGTTTTTCTATTTCCTACCAATTTATCTAACTTTGTGAGCCTTCATTTTTTTTTCTTACAGGTTGTTGAATAACTAAATTTGTGGTCTAATGCTAATGTAATTCTGGTGTCACCTGACATGTAGTGTTTCATCCCTCGCCTGGTTTATGTCCAGCCAGGAGACCAGCTTCGTCACTATCGGACAACGTGTTCTTGCCAACCCTCTTAAGTATGGCTCCTCTCTCTTGCAAAATTTAACAAACTTTCATCTTGTATAAATCTTAGTTGTTACAATGAATGTAGTCCTTGATTGTGATCTTGACAAGGAACTCATAACTGTTGAACGTTCCCATGCTGCCCATAAAGTTTTAAGATTTTCTGATGTTTACTCATAGTTTTTATGAATAGATTATATGAACAATATTCGATGATGAATAAACATAGCCCAACTAACTGCAGGACAGGTAGACAATGTATTGCAGGTAGATGTGCAATCTGCTAATTGCATCAATAATTATGGTCTTGTCAAGCTGCTCTCATTAAACTTGATGGCTCTGTTAAGCATTGTTTTAACTAGAGCTTGTTGTGGCTCTGTAGCAGGCCCTTCGGCTTCTGCCTGCTGCATTGGTATAGCCTAGCATATTTTTTGGGATAACCAAAAATACAATTCAAGCTTCCACATGATCAATTTAATGTACCTCTAGCTACCTTCCATTTGGGTACTTAGTACAAGATTTGTAGCATTAGTATGAGAAAGTGATGTTAATGGAGAAAAGATAAAAATTGGAAGTTTGGGGGATGAATTCTATGTTTATTTGTTGTCTTCATTTGACCATGTAGTTGTACTGGCTTAATATCCTGTATGTTTTACTTTGTGAAATGATTGATTCATAATGTTGCAATTATAGTTTTGCATGTCACTCTGACTGAATCAATACACTATCATAATTAAAATACTTTATCCCCAGCAGATGTTTAAAGCGTTGCTGTCTATTAATGAAATGCCATGAGCAAAAAGCAAACCTTTTGTTCTGTTACATTGCCCACACCCTTGGAGCTGATCAGTTGTAACATGTAAAATGTCTAGTCTTTTGGTTATAGTTATCTTGATTTATAAATTTTGGAGGAAATCATGCTGTGGCTAGATATGTTTTGTAATTATCACATGTTGCTACCTGTTGAAGTATAATTTACCATTTTCAAATATATGCCAGGTAGAATTTTCACATAAAATAGTGGTATGATGGTATGAGATAATTTGCAGTTCATATGGAGACTTATGAAGTATAGGATGTAAATTCTCAGTTTAAGTAATTTATGGGAGTGGTAGAATTCAGATGTGGTAGCATTGAATTCTCCTGTTCTAACTTGTTTTGGAAATCCACATTAATATTGGAGTGTAAGTTAACAAATTTCTGATTCAGGGTACGATTCCATTATGGCCATCCTGATGTTTTTGATAGACTCTTTCACCTGACAAGGGGTGGCATAAGCAAGGCATCAAAGGTTATCAACCTTAGCGAGGATATATTTGCCGGTTAGTTTTCCTGAGACTGCAAAAGCTAAGTTGCTTATTTCTGTCCTCTAAGCTCACAGTTGTTATATTGACATCAAAGGGTTCAATTCAACCCTGCGTCAAGGAAATGTTACGCATCATGAATACATACAATTGGGCAAAGGGCGTGATGTTGGAATGAACCAAATATCCAACTTTGAGGCCAAGGTGGCAAACGGAAATGGTGAACAAACATTATGTCGTGATATTTATCGACTAGGACACAGATTTGATTTCTACAGGATGCTGTCTCTGTATTTTACCACAGTTGGCTTCTACTTCAATAGCATGGTATGAGTCTCATACTTGGACTTATCAACTTAGTAACTGACAAATACAACTTCCAGAAAGTAGAAAAGCAGATTGATTCACCCTATAACTTTTTACAAAAGGAAAAAAGATGATATCTGGGCTTTGGAGTTTCAACTTTTGAGCAATCAAACATGCAAAAGTTCTCACTGTTAGAACCATTAGAAAAGTATGTTTTTGGAAAGATTGAAACCAGTACTTTGCACAATATTAAGCTGGGACTGGGACACAAAAGTGTGCTCCCTGATGTTTTATTTATTTACATCAGATAATTCATATAAAGCTTGCATGTTGTATAAAAAATGATTAATGTGTTTTATTGTTGTTTTCTGAAAGCAAAAACCCACAGATTATAAAGAGTATTATTTGAAGCATGTAGTACACTAATCTTGATGCATTTTATGATCTTCGCTCTATAATTTTCATGAGTTGACTTAAACATGTATATTACCTTCAGGTGGCTGTTCTCACAGTGTATGTATTTTTATATGGGAGGTTATACCTTGTTTTGAGTGGCTTAGAAAAGTCAATACTCCAAGATCCAAATATCCAAAACATCAAACCGTTTGAAAATGCACTTGCTACTCAATCTGTATTCCAACTTGGGATGTTGCTCGTTCTCCCAATGATGATGGAGGTTGGCCTGGAGAAAGGATTTGGCAGAGCACTGGCAGAGTTTGTGATTATGCAACTTCAGCTAGCTCCTGTATTCTTCACTTTTCATCTTGGAACAAAGACTCACTACTATGGCAGGACAATACTTCACGGTGGAGCAAAGTATAGAGCTACTGGGAGAGGGTTTGTTGTGCGGCATGCGAAGTTCGCTGAGAATTATCGGATGTACTCCCGGAGTCACTTTGTGAAAGCACTGGAGCTGCTTATTCTTTTGGTTGTTTACCTAGCATATGGGAGTTCATACAGAAGCTCAAGTTTGTATCTGTACGTCACTGTTTCGATATGGTTCCTTGTTTTCTGTTGGCTGTTTGCACCTTTTATTTTCAACCCATCCTGCTTTGAGTGGCACAAGACTGTTGATGACTGGATTGACTGGTGGAAGTGGATGGGCAATAGAGGTGGTATTGGATTAGCACCTGAGCAAAGTTGGGAGGCTTGGTGGGTGAGTGAACATGACCACCTGAGGAATGCAACAATTCGAAGCTTGCTCTTGGAGTTCATCCTTTCCCTGCGATTCTTGATCTATCAATATGGTATTGTTTACCACTTGCACATAGTGCATGGCAACAAAAGCTTCTTGGTATTCTATCTGCTCAGAATGGCCCTTGTTTTAACCTTCATTTTGAAGCTCAGTTAACTTAATGCTTACTTTCTCCAACAGGTATATGCACTGTCATGGCTGGTTATAGCAGTTGCTCTTGTGTCGCTAAAGGTAACAGTCTGCTTTGTCTTGTAGTGCATCCTATTTTGTTTGATACTGCGTTTACAGCGAGTATGCTCCCTTGTTCCAGGTTGTTTCATTGGGAAGAGAGAAGTTTGTTACAAGGTTTCAACTAGTGTTCCGCATCCTCAAGGGCATTGTGTTCCTTGTGCTCATCGGTTTGCTTGTCCTTTTATTTGTTGGTTTTGATCTCGCTGTCGCGGACGTTGGCGCCAGTATCTTGGCATTCATTCCCACTGGGTGGTTTATTCTTCTGGTGAGCCATTCTTGGGTTCTTCCACACGTCTTTTTTTTTAGTTACTTGCTGTTTGCCATAGGATACTTATCACTCATGTTAATCTTCATTTAGATGTGTTCTGTTTTTAGATGTGTTGGCTTATTCTCTGATTCATGTTCGTGCCACCTTCTGTTGCTTTAGATTGCGCAATTATGTGGACCGCTGTTTCGGAGGTTGATCATAGAGCCACTTCACTTGCTGTGTTGCCCATATGGTACTGGTGGTGCATGCAGAGGTCCTTGCTGTGCCAAGTTCAGGCAGAGGACTGGTGCTGCGCTTAGGAAGATGGGACCATGGGACTCCATCCAGGAGATGGCGAGGATGTACGAGTACACCATGGGGCTCCTCATCTTCCTGCCCATTGCTGTGCTTTCATGGTTCCCCTTCGTCTCTGAGTTCCAGACACGGCTGCTCTTCAACCAGGCCTTCAGCAGGGGACTGCAGATCTCTAGGATCCTCGCTGGGCAGAACGGTAGCGGCACAAGGAGCGACTGATGCTTTTGTGACGGAGTGATCCATTCCATTGTGCCATGTGGTATCGTTGCCATTGTCCTTTGCTATCATGTGTAGTATCAAGTATGTTCGTCGTTTGAAAAAGTGGAATCGCACAGTTTGAGTGTGTATGTTGGATTTTCACCTCTTAATTCAATTCATATTCATTGGTTGTTTCAATTTGGTTTGCACGTATACTTTGGAATCTGATTGATTGTCGGTGTTGAAAGTAAGTGTTATTTGTTTCTATCCAGAACTTTTTTGAAGTGTTGGACATAGCATCTCATTGCATGTTGGTAGCAATCATGCGGTTTGCAATCGGGACGTGACACATTTTCCATCAACGACATGATAGACGATCATTTTGGTTTGACTGCCTTCACTCGCCAACTAGTTCTCCCACAGATTGTGTTTCTCTTGATGAATGCATGATTTATATGGATTATTACTGTCGAATATTTGCTCTTGCGATACTTGAATTCACGATGTCAATATTTATTTGAAGCTTCTTACCAGTTTAGTATCTTGTCAAGTTATGATCATTTTTGAAGGATCATCCGTTGTATCTAAAGAGATGCTAGTTTGGCCATTACGATCTTGAGCCTTGTTGAGGCCGAAGTTAGTGATCATGTTTCGTTCTAGGGCAATGCAAAGGCTGGAACTTAATTTTGAGAATAGCAATAAGGTTCACTGTCGTGAGATATGGTTGACGGCAATTTGGTCGCTCTATGTCATGATTGCTTGAGCTTATTTGTTGAATCTATCAGGTATTTAGTAGTGTTTTTTTTATAACAAATCAAGGAACAGTATTTTCAACCATCATTTCATTATTTCATACAAGTGAATAGGTTCAAATGGTTGGGTTGGACCTCTTTTTAGGGGTGTTTGGTTTGAAGTTCATAGGCGTTGGGTTCATCCCAACACCCAAGAGGGAATATTTCCAGTAGCCGAAACAAAATAAATTGTCTTGCCACACTTTTCGTGCTTTGTGGCTCGTGGGTTGGGCAAGCGACGACACCACATCGGGTGCGGGTAGGGATGAAAACGGATCGGATATGGACGGATATATCTGATATCATATTTGTTTTCATATTTCTAGTCGGATTCAAACACGGATATTGTCAATCATGTCGGATAAGATATGATTGGATGTCGACATCATAAATATACGATTTAAGTATTCGGATGTTGAATATTCGGACTCAGATACAAACAGATTTGAACCTCTCTAAATAAATTCGGTATCGAATACGGTTGGAAAATATTCGTACCGTTTTCATCCTAGCTGCGGGGGTGGTGCACCCGGCTGAAAGCGAGCCAGGGAGCAGTGGCAGGGTGTAAGTGCATTCGCCCCCGGTGTGGGTTTTGATAATTAATGACAACCAAATTAGGGACTAACATGTTTATCAAGCATAATCTACAGGTGTTAGTCCATTGATGGAATTGAACGAAAACATTTAGTGAATTATAGCACCCCTAAATTTCCAATGGATGAACGGTGTTTCGACTCAAGTGGCTACAAAGTTTTTATTCTTTGCTTGAGTTATAGGAAACGCCGCACTGCAAATTGAGTTGGTAAGATGAGGATAAGAGTGCTCAGGTCAACTTAGCTCTTGCGCTTGAGAGACACACTTGCACGCATGAAACAACTAGGAATTTTCTTCTCTGCCAGGGTGACCCGGTA
>Ga0182004_10004741_pt1 | contig 11006 bp, 6 predicted proteins | sample Sormic07211540_1_FD_120479 | JGI IMG/M metagenome (GOLD analysis project Ga0182004, IMG submission 120479) | Endophyte microbial communities from Sorghum bicolor roots, Mead, Nebraska, USA - 072115-40_1 MetaG | ecosystem: Host-associated > Plants > Roots > Unclassified | place: USA: Nebraska...
ACTGGATGGTTCACAGGAAGAAACCGACGGTGGCCAAGGTACACGACCTTTCGACATTTTTTCAAAAATACACAGTCAAGGTCTTCATAACAATGTGTGCATGCATTATATCCCTTGTTTGACAAGCCTGAAAGATTACTCAGAGCTGGCCAATCATTGGTTATTACAAACAGCAATGCTCGCAGGTCAAAGTGCTCTTGTTTGTACTCATCCCACACGTGAACTCCTGGTTTGATCCATAAAAGTTGAAGTTCCTCAACTAATGGCCTCAGGTAGACATCGATATCGTTGCCAGGTTGCTTCGGTCCTTGGATAAGCACCAGCATCATAATAAACTTCTGCTTCATGCATAGCCTTGGAGGAAGGTTGTAGATACATAGAGTAACCGGCCAAGTGCTGTGACTACTGCTCTGCTCACCGAAAGGATTCATACCATCTGTACTTAAGGCAAAATGCAAGTTTCTAGAATCATCTGCAAAATCTAGGAATTCTCTATCTATCGCTCTCCACTGGGATCCATCGGCAGGGTGTCTCATCATAATGTCTATCTTACGGTCTTCTTTATGCCACCGCAACAACTTTCCATTGTCCTTGTTTCTAAATAGACGTTTTAATCATGGTATTATAGGAGCATACCACATAACCTTGGCAGGAATTTTCTTCCTATGATGTTCTTCACCCTCAACATCGCCAAGATCATCTCGTCTGATCTTTTACCGTGATGCCTTACATACCGGACATGCATCCAAATTCTCGTATTCCTCCCCACGGTTCAGGATGCATCATTAGGACATGCGTGTATCTTCTGGATTTCAAATCCCAAAGGGCAGACAACATGTTTTGCTTCATACGTAGTGGTGGGCAATTCGTTGCCTTTCAGAAGCATCTTTTTTATGATCTTCAATAACTGCCCAAATGTCTTGTCAGATGTACCATTCTTTGCCTTCCATTGTAGCAATTCCAGTGTGGTACCCAGCTTTATTTGCCCATCTTTAGTGGTGGGATATAGCGATTTCCTGTGGTCCTCTAGGATGCGCTCGAACTTGGCTTTCTCTTTCTCACTTTCACATTCTCTTTGTGCATCACGGATGGCATAACCAAAAGCATCATCACCCCGATCATCTTCTGCCGCTACCTCTTCTTCATTATCTCCCCCCATTGCAACATCATTGAAGCCAGCATACTGAGCAATAATGTTGGCGTGGTCCAATTCTTCTTCTTCTTCTTCACCTTCATCCATTATAATCCCGCTTTCTCCATGCTTGGTCCAACAAAAATAGTTTGGTACGAAACCAGACTTTAATAAGTACGAATGAAGAGTCCCTAAGTTAGAATATTCCGTCAAATTATTGCACATAGCACATGGGCAGCAAATGAAACTGTCCCTCTTGTTTGTCTCGGCCACACTTAAGAAATAGTGCAAGCCATTAATGAACTCTTCGGAGCGCCGATCGGCATTATACATCCAATTACGTGTTACCGTCTGCATTAAATATAACACATATATTATGAAAACCATGCACATATAGTTTCTCATCTTATTGCACAACATGTCTAACACACATAGTTGATTAATTCAAACAAGCTTGGCTACAACAAATACAATCGCAACTAGCACTAAAAAACCAAAACTAAGATGCACTTAAGCAACATAATTAGTTCGCGTCCGATCCCAACTATAATAGATAGATCATTCGCTTGATCAACATCATTGAACTCCTTTTGCCGGCTCACTGCCTCATCACCTTCAGCCTCAACCACATGTGCAAAAGATTTCTTGATGTGTTGAATGTATTCTTCCTCCCAGTACCAACCTGTACATCTGCCGGTACCGTCCCACTAAAATTAAAAGAGAGAATCAAAAGTTTAATTAATATCATTTAAAAAAATAAGCACATATATAAGAAATGTCTAGAAATAACTCATATTACGATCCGGACACTTGTAGAATATACGACCCATGTTTACTCCCTCTTTCGAGACTTTGTACTCCATCACAATCTTCTGCCCACACTTGCCACAAGTAATGAGAGGGAGTTCCGGCCGGTATCGCTTTTGAACCCGTTGAGATATCGAAGACCCGATCACGGTTGCCATCTACTATCCATACTCAATTTTTAAACAATTACAAATTCCACATTTTCTAGTAAACATGTATAATTAAAGAAGAACCTAATAATATCCTTTATTTGTCTAGTTACTTCAACAAATTTTCTAAATTATACAATGAATATTATGTAGTAATAGAAACTTATCAAGTGATATTAACAAACCAATTAATTTGAACTATCCTACTTTCTAAGATCATTATTGTAGACTATATACATTAACTAAATTCTAATCCTCTCATGTTCTAATATATATATAAAGAAAAAAGATTTAAATATACTAAAATTCATTTTTGCAAACTACATTAATACTAGGTCAACCATGAAATATGATAAATATATATATGGATACTAATTCAAGTGAATGATTCAAAATAACAAAGTGGATTTGAGCTAGAAATGATGGGAAAATCACAAGCCAAAAACAACATAAAAAAGACAAGGAAGGATGAAGTTAGTCACCTCCAAGCATGAAGAGACGATGATGGAGTCGAAGAAGATCAACGATGGGCGTCGGAGATGAAGAACAAAGGAAGAACAAGCAAGAACAACAAAATGGAAGCTCTAAGAACAACAATGGTGCTCTCGGTTTCGAATGGTCAGAGAGGAGAAGGTAGCCGGCCTATAAACCGGACCTTTAGCACCGGTTTAGGGCACAAACCGGTGCTAAAGGGTTTGCCTCGGCCCATGACACCGGCCGGTGATAAAGGAGACCCTTTAGCACTGGTTGGTAACACGAACCGGTGCTAAAGGGTCCCTGCCCCGACAGCACCTGTCAGTAGCCGTTGGACAGGACCCTTTAGCACCGGCCCTTGTTACAAACCGGTGCTTAAGGGGCATTTAGCACCGGGCCGCAAAAAGGCTAAGGTTTTTGGCGATTTTGGGCATCGACCAATGCCTCATTGTGTAGTAGTGCAGGGATCAGCGAGATGAAATCTCCCTAGGTCATCTGGCCATCCTCCAAGGTCCTGAGGAGCTTCGCCACTGATGATGAAGCGTTGGTTGGAGGTAGTCAGCTTGTCCTGCAAGTCCATGATTGTTTCCATGGCTTGCACAAGATCTCAGCCAGCACCTCACCTAATCAGAACGGCAAGAGCAAGCTCCTATTTGGCACAAGTAGTTACCTCCTCGGCCCTATAGAGAGAAGTTTGGAGAGACATCTTCATTTCCTCTACATTATTCATGAGTTTCTCCATATCCATTCCAAGAACTAGTCAGAAGAAAGAGGAACCTAGTCAGAAGCCAGACGGATAAAAAGAACCTGATACCTGTGCACTCTTCTTTCTGAACCTCAGCTAAGTTGGAAAGGTCCTTTGGGACTCATTGATAGGTTCCACCTTTCTCTTATCTGCCTCTGACTTGGGCACAGAGAACGTCCTCGGCAGTCTTCGGATCATGACACTCCAAGTCTAGGTCAGCTCCCAGGGTAGCAAGTTTGGCCTCCAAGCTCTTCGTGATGAAAACAGCCTCTCCAGTGCCGAAGAAGCTTGATTGATCCTTTCCAAAGCCTAAAATCAATAGAAGTGTTAGCGCAAAAATGGTCTTCACGTGTAACACACTCCAAGGCCCTCAGTCAATTTGACCTGTAATTGACTAGGAGAAAAAGCAAGTATTAAATTGTGGAAGCTGCTGGTTGCTGCCACGCAGTTCCAAAACCAATGGCTTAAAGTAGTTGTTGATCCGAGGAAATTGACTAAAAGTCAACTCCTAACAATGCTTAGATAATGACAAGATAATTACAATATTCATTAATCTATCACAACGTTGTATCATGATTTAAGTCATTTAAATACTCTTCAAAGCGAATTGTATGATCGTATTATGAAAATGATTGGATCGACTAATTAGTCGATACGATGTTTATATGAGAAAAGGTAGCTTACGCTGTCTATTTTTTTCTCATCTATCCAATAAACGATAACCTACTAAGACTGGTCTGAAGGCCTATGGTCTTAACAAGTTGTTTTTATAAATGCATTAAATTTATATTCACCTGGTCTAAAGGTCAGCAGGTTTTAATAAATTCAATACATATTACTAGTTTATTCAATATCTTAATCGAATCTACACGCACGCGCTACTCATTGAAGTATATCTAGGGTCCATGAAGCATGAACAAGATATATCTATTTTATCATGATCAAATTTGAATCTAATTAAGCTTAACTTAATGTACTTAACAGTGGGATTCGAAAATACAGCCGACAACAAGTAATATTAAGACAAATCTTGTTCCAATTCCAAATTAATTATGATCAAATAGATATCTTGAACACACAATGTAATACTCGATGTTAAAGACAAAACCAAATATACACTGTATGTGAGTTTTAGAAGTCAAATCTCACATATAGCTACAAATAAGCTACAAATAAGAGGTAATATCAAAAGACAATGTATAAATTATATAACGTACATAGTAAATCAAAGATAACCTTAGGTACCAAGCAACCGAAGATAACTTCAAACTTTGGTTATTAACTTCACTCTACAGGATCCAAACTGACTGGTTGATCACAAGCCCAAAACTTCTCCTGAGGTGTGGGGGAAATAGCAAGAGTGAGCACATATCGTACTCAACAAGTATAACCTAGGGTTCTTGAGGCTCAATTAGCTGACACTGGTTTGACTGCATTTAGCTTTTATATGTATGTAACATGTTCATATTTGGATAGCAAATGTCAAAGTAGCATATTTAAATCCCATAAGCACATGATCAATGTATACAGGAATAAAGAATAACACATAAACAACATAATAAACCATCATTCATCATCATTAATAATCATTAAACAGTGGCCACCTATTCTATTAGTTTTCTGGGCCGCCTGTATCCATGGCCACGACTAGTATACTAGATTTAAAACTCTGTAGAGATTGGACATCTTCACCCATGAGTCATGATTTACCCCTTCGTCCGAGGTTGCAAGTCTATTAACCCCCTTCCAAGGGACGTCACCTAGGATCACTTTGAAGCCTTTCAAAAGTTCATCTAACAAGTTAGGGCCGCAAGGTTTCCAATTGACGCGCAAATATAGAGCCCTCTTTCAAATGACACAATGACGCACAACCTATACACATAAGGACAGAGGCCACACTATACCCAAAATGGCAAGCCCCTCTAGTGCCCTTTTGGGTAACCTCTAACAAGCTAGATACGTTCTTCATACGGAGCTAAAGCCAGAGCATATAGCCCTCATGGTTATATGAGTTATCCCAGCTTTTGCCAAGGGATAAGTCTAAGGAGGGTCAAGATCAATCCAGCAAGAGCCAGAGTTCTTTTCACGCTTTATGTTCATGTTGCTAAAAAGCTTATTTTATTGTTTATTGCATACTCAATTATTCATGTTAAACTATCATGATCATAAGTTCAGCACTAGCAAAAAACTACCCCAATGCACATAAAAAGGTATCAATGTATTCATGATATCAAAGCATCTATGATTTCACTAAAGTTATCAAGGTGGACACATGCAATTGATCTATGTAACAAGGATAGTCCCAAGTTATACTAGTCTTGATCCAAGCTTTCTGTTGCTCCTGCTGATTCTGCTAGTCGTACAGGTACTGATCTTGATTACCGAAGTACTGCTCACCGACTATACTCGATCACCAATCATCAACACACAAACAATCGAGACCAAACATACACGAAGCAAACAAAGCTACAATTAGAAAAGTACACTAACAGTAGCAAAACAGTAAGAAAAGCTTATAATAGGATTTTGTGCATCTCTACGAACACACAGACATAAAGATCACGAAATCGGAGCTAAAACGGAGAAGATATAAATTTTCTAAGATTTTCTATAGAAAAATAATTAATTAAATAGGGTAACAAAATTAAAAAATTGCAAACTGGTAAACCAAGGTTACTAACATATAGTTTACGTGAAAATGAATCTAACGCAATTTGAACGTGTCAAATCGGAGTTAAAACAAATATTTTATGAGCTAAATAAACCAGTGGCAAAACTGTAATTTCCTGAAAACGTATTTTGTAATTAAAGTGGCTATTTTACGTTTTCAAAATCAAGAAACATTTTTTTGTAATATGCTTTGGACTGCGGGTTCTATATATAAAAACTTCTGGGGCTCTTTAACAAAAAGACATATGAAGGGCTATCTTCTACTCCTAAACATTGATTTTAGATCCAATGGTCAAGAATCAATCCAGGGTCCTACGGATAGCCGGCAGCGTCCTTCACGGTAGCGCCATGGCCAGAGAGCCAAGCTCCTCGCCGGAGTTAGTGGTTTTGATGCTACGGTTCACCATTCGCAAAACCAAGGGCATAGGGACGAAGAGAAGAGGATCGCGAACTCACCCAAAAGCAAAAGCAACGACGAGGACAGCATGGAGAGGGCGGACCACGCAGGATGGTGGGCAGTGGCTTCCTACGCGAGTTCGGTGACGATTAGTGCAGCATTGGAAGCACGAAAAAAATGAAGAAAAGGACCGGCAGCTCCGCAAGGACATCACAAAGTTTGGCAACGAACTCACAGAGGCAATGGAGCAGAAGACTGCAGCGTTCTCGGTGGCGATTCAAGCTTGGGCTCACCGAGAGCCAAACAAAGTCAACGACGAAGATAGGGCACCTCTGGTTGTTTGCGGATGGGAAAAAGGGTCACGGGAGAGGGCACCAATCTTTATAGCGGCTTGGTGCGTGCATTAGCAAAAAATTCCAGAAAGATTAGGATTCGGTTGATGCCCTATCGAGTCCTGCTTGAGGACGACGCGAGGAAGAAGGACGGAAAGGGGAGGAAGACACGGACATGTGGGTCCCAGCGGGCGTGAGAGAAGAGATGGGGCCGAGCTAGTCAGTGAGAGCAAGAGGGAAGTGGCGCATCCGAGCGGGCCTTGGCCTGTCGCAAAGTGGGCCATGACTTTGCTGGACTGAGCCAAACGCTAGGCCGAGGGGAAGGGGAATGAGGCTGAAAGAGAGAGGAAGATCAGAGCCAGGCTGTGGGAATATGGGAAGGCCTTCGAGCCGAATTCTAGAGAGGAGAGAGTTTTCATTTTTGTCTTATTTTTTCATTTATTTTCAAAGTATTTTCAAATCCATTTTAAAAAATCAGTTTGGAAGCATTTTGAATTTTAGTCAAAGACCACTCCATCTCAAAAATCAAATGTACCAGCATGAATACACAACCATGTTACTAAGTCCTATGATAAATTTTAATTTAATGAAAAATATTATTTTCCCTATATTCCATGAGCAAAAAAATGACAAATTGAATTATTTTTCATCTACTTCCAAAAGAGCAAAATTTAGGATGTTACAAATACCCCCCTGAAGATGAATCTCGTCCTCGAAATTTTGAAGAGGGTTAGATTCCAAAAAGGGAAACAGGAAAAGATCTTGATAACTCTTTCAACTTCACAATTTGCATACCAAACTTAAACACTTATGTCTCGAGGTCACACCTCATGAACAAAATTTCCATTGAGTAACAATTATTCATAATTGATCAAAGACCATCTTGGCAACTAACTTGTTGACTTACAACTCAAAGACATGATAACTTAATTTGCATTTGCCTTTTAATGTAGGAGTTGACCACCGTGATACTCAATTCTTTTCCCTAATGGTGTTATTAAGAGCATTGTGCACTAGGTACCATGGATCACTCCATTGTGTGCACACAACCATTGATTGCCAAGAACCACTAGAATACCATGTGACTTTAAAGCAATGAGGTTTACAGTGTAGTTTTCCTTGTTTATGCCTAGATTGATATTTGAGCAAACCTAATCTGCATGTACTTCTCCCACAAGGGTATGAACTAACAAAGGCTTCCTCGTTGGACACTTCACCCTCTAGATCGACTTTACCAGATTGGTGGAAATGAAAGAATGCAGAGCACTAGGGTAAAATAGTGTAAAAACTTGTACTGAGTCTACCTAAATATAGCCACCCACCACTTTTGTAGCTCCTTGAATGATATTCATATCCACATTGCTCAGTCTTCCATTGATATAGTTTTGCTGCACTTTAGTTCCAAGAGTAGGCTTCTTACAGGCTTTTCTTTTTCACCTTCATCGTTGTGGATTCTGACTTGGTTCACTCATGACTTGCTCTTTAATAGTGTTGTTTTAATAGTACTCATCCTTATTGTACTCATAACATCCTTCAGTTGCGGGATTGTCGGTCTCTTCCCACATAACAAGAGGCATCATACAGGGCTCCTGATCTATGGGATACTACACTTCCTGTCCTCAAGTGACCATCATCAGTAACATGAGCAAGGATAGATGATCATGATTGTGGGGTATCTTAATAGACAACTCTCACTTCATGATGAATTAAAAATGCATTAACCCATGATATCAAGGTACTACCCCTCTTAAGATGGGATTGATTGGGGGACGCTAGGGATTAGTGCTTATAACCTTTGTATGCACTACCCATCATATAGGCTTTCAAAACTTCTGCATCGAGTCTCTTGATCCAAATTTGGTTTCATCACTAAGTTTCAATTATAAGTACCTTTATCATAGTCGAGTTGCTTCACTCTCACATTGCACATATAACTTTGTAGACTTTTGTGTCATCCGATCATCATAAGCTCAACTCCCTAGCTATGAATATCAGCAATGACATATACTTTCTTTTATATTAGCACACTCAGGCTCACGATTGCATGGTTAGTAGAACCTCCATCTTTGTATGTGCCATAGCCCTAATCTCTATATAAAGGCACCCAGGGCACCATTCATCCATCATATTCACATTCTACTCTTAACATTCTCACCACAATAGAGCTCCTAAAGCTTCCCATTTGGGAAGCCCATCTCCTAGCTCTAGCTCTCCTACATCTTCCACCATTCGTGCAACACCATTGTAAGAACTTCAGAGCATTGAAGCGAGAAACGTGCTCTCGATCATCCTAAGGTTGGATAGGGATTTGCTTTGGACCAGTATAAATCCTCATGTCTTTTGGATGCTACCATCATCTTCCTTGAGAAGAATGACATTCCTATAAGTTTACTAGTCTAGTTTAGAAAACACTAACTCCATACATGGTGAGCTCACAGCCTGCATCCCTATGAACTATAGGTGCACCGTCGGTCAGCCACCATCCTCCATGTCCATCTCCCCAATACATGATAGATGGATGCTGGTGGTGGATCAGTCGATCGGCCCTCCACTTTGGTGTGGGCTACTAGCCATTTATTTTCTGCATTGCATGTAACCACGCAAAGCATAATGGAGTTTGGCATGCCTAGGATTGACTAAGTGATCAGAGATGAAGGAGCAAAGTAGTTGTGGAGGAGGGAAACATGGGGACTTTAGGAAAAGAAGAAGGAAGTGCTAATACTAAATAGTTAGGTATCTTCCTCCCTTCCTAGTGCTCGACCAGATGCATGCCATTCACATGACTATGTGTATTGTGCAAGGGATCCACCGTGGCCAACCAACTATGTCTTTTTTATTCAAAAGTTGGGAACTGCTCTTCTTTCATCCTTTGCTAACACTCTAGCTAACACATGCTTGTCTACCTTATTAGCTTTTGTGATAGACCAGATTACTCCTACATTTTTTGGTCTGTGAAAAGATTACTCTTATGCTAAAGGTGGCTTAACCCTAGCATTGTGTGGTTTTTAGGCACAACATGCATGCAGGTGAGCATACCTTATCTATTCTCATGTGAACCGGTCCTCCCATCTTCCTCACCCCTCTCTCCCCCAAATCTGGGGCTGCCTAAGACCTAAGGTTACCTCCTACAAATCAAGCCTGGTGAGCCAAGCGAATTCATTGACCACGAGCTCGGTCAGTGGTTAGGATTTCAAGATTGGAGGTTAGGGATTTTTGTGTTTTCTTGTTGTGAAGGAATGTTCGGGAGGCTAGGCGATGGGTCATGGTGACAATCATGAAACTGGTGGGGGAGGGTGGCATCCTTGCTGCCCATCGAGTGGTGGGAGAGGCCAATTCAATCGTTCCAGAAGTAGGCAAGTCCACCTTATTTCTTCTCACACAAACTAGTCCTCCTGCCTTCCTCCACCTTTCTTCATGTTCCACAATTCTCACTCTACCTCAAATCCATGGCTACCAAGGAACATGGTCTCACTGCTTCAATAATGGTTTTTGATACACTACCCAAACATTAATGGATAAAGCGGTCACAAAAGGCTACCACATCCTAAAATACCTTCGGGTTTTTAGAGGTAATTATTTTTATTTATGAAGGCAATAAACATTGCCCATCTCATAAAATGGATTTATGGTGGCAAATGTTCTATTTACGCAAGAGGTCAAATTTTGCCCATCTCTTAAAATTGATTTTTGAAGGCAGACCCCTTAAGAGGGTTGCCTTAGAAATGGAGGCCATTTTCTGAGAGGTCCACCTCCATTAAGGGGTGTGAAGCCCAACTGACCCATATTGGAGCCCAGAATCCCTCAACTATATAAACACCTAGCTAGGGTTTTCACTCACACTCATCTCCCACTAGCCGCCACGCCTCTAGCTCTCTCATCTCCTACCTATCTCTCTCCCTCTCATAGGAAGATATGCGAGCACGAGGGCTAACTCTCATCTCCGCCATCCACCAATGATGGCGGCGGGGGTGCTGATCCTTTCACCACCAATGACGAGTCAAGCAGACTCGGCGACTCTAAGCCTCCACCTCTGAGTCGAGAAGATCTGGTGATTGCGAGCCAGGTTAGTGGTTATTGTTTTGAGGTTTGGGGTTCGGGACTTATGTGTTCTCTAATATTATTGGATGTTTAGGGAGAAGATGAATTAGCATTGGTAACGGTCGAGATTGCAGTTGGAGCGCTGTGGTGGGCATGCTACCGAAACGATGGGAGAGGCCAAGTCAGCAGCGGCGGCGGCGGCGTGTGAGCCCACCTTGTCTCTTCCCATGCAATCTGTTCCTCTCATCTTCCTCCACCTTTC
>Ga0182004_10004742_pt1 | contig 11002 bp, 12 predicted proteins | sample Sormic07211540_1_FD_120479 | JGI IMG/M metagenome (GOLD analysis project Ga0182004, IMG submission 120479) | Endophyte microbial communities from Sorghum bicolor roots, Mead, Nebraska, USA - 072115-40_1 MetaG | ecosystem: Host-associated > Plants > Roots > Unclassified | place: USA: Nebraska...
GTCCCTGTACACGAAGTCTGGGCCGACAACTTCCACGACGTGGAGGCCGCCATCGGCTACTTCGCGGCGCACGCACGCTGCGTCGCGGTGGACGTGCACTACCCCGGCGTCGTCCACGGCGCCGCCGACCACCACCACCTCCACGACCTCGTCGCGCTCACCGCGGAGCAGCGGTACGCCACGGTGAAGGCAAACGTGGACGCCCTCAAGCCGCTACAGCTCGGGCTCGCCGTCGTCACCGACGACGGGATGGTCGCGGCGTGGGAGTTCAACCTGTCCGACTTCGACCCGGCCGTCGACCCCCACGCCGCGAGCTCTGTCTCGTACCTCAGAGGGCGCGGCCTCAGGTGCGACGACCTCCGCCTGCGCGGCATCCCCGTGGCGAAGCTCACCAGGGCGCTCCGTCTGATAAGCCGGCCAGGGGTGTCGTGGGTCACACACACCGGAGCGTACCACGTCGCGTACCTGATGAAGGTCGTCAGCGGCGGCAACAAACTTGCCGGTGATGTAGCCGGATTCATGGCGGCCGTGCGGCGGTCCCTTGGCGAGGACGTCTACGATGTGGCCACGATGGCCTCGGACTGCCGAGACATGCCGGTGGGGCTGGAAGGCATCGCAAGCAGGCTCGGAGTGGCGCCGCCGCTGTCGATGCACCCGCTCGCTGGCGCCGGCAGCGTGCTCGCGCTTGGAGCCTTCATGAAACTACGGTTTCACGTGTTCCGAGGTAACGTTGCCAGATACAGAGGCGTTCTCCAAGGGCTGCAGGCTGCCTAAGGGTCATCATCGTTCAAGCAGACATCGACGAGATTTCTTCTGTTTTTTTTCGAAGAAAAAAAATAAGTTTGATTCGGCTAGTGTTAATAGGCAAGACGAGATTTCTTCTGTTTTTCTAGGGAAAGAAAAGTAGTTTTGATTCGACTAGTGTTAATAGGCAATGTCTTGTGTTGACAGTTTTTTTTTTTACAAAAAAAAAAATCATTCTGTTGCCGGGCTGAGCAACTTCCAGCCAATTATAGGATTATATTATATATATGGGATTGGCCTCGTCGGGCCAGCGTGGGCAAAAATTATTCATGCATATACGGATCATATATCTGTGAAATAAACGACATGTACTTATCTTCCATAGTTCCATACCAACACTTCACCCGTACTTTATAAACCATTTATAAGCACAATCAAACGGGAAAGCTTCAAAACCGAACTAGTGTACTCTAACCCTTCTGCAGTGAAATAACGATGATTCGACGAGAAAAGGGAAAAGGAGAAAGAAAAATGAAACTGCAGCTGGCCTGAAAAGCCATTAAAATACTGTTCGCTGATTTATTATGAGAGAAAAACACTGCAGGCTGACAGAGAAAACATGGTTTACGGTTTATAAGACAAGTGAACTGAGCCGTCAAAGTGCATTCTCCTTTTACAACTGTGCACTGAACATTGCGAGGGCATGGGAATAAAGGGCAATCCCACGCGTTGTTAACAATCGCGATGGATGGAGGACATCTAACAGTGAAATGTACGATGATAACGTGAAACGGGAGGTGCTATATAATACATTGGGCAATACCATGAACGCGTCATAGGGAGAAGGGCTTCGCATAGACATCAAATGTCTCGCACGCCGTCAGTTGTGGCTCCTGCACAGAACAACGCAGACAGATATCAATATGAAACGCTGAGGATAACTTGAATAAACCGACGACTTTCATATTAAGCTCAAGAATTTACCTGTCTCAGACCACCAGCAGAAAGGCTCCCTCCAGTAAGAAGCATTGTAATTAGTGATGTAACAGCACCACCACCGACACCCGCTGAGTCACCTGTGTTGCGTATTGTCGAACGCATGGAGTTCAAGATACTACCGTAGGTGGTGCCCTGTCCACGTTCAATAGCTTGGATGAAGCAGAATGTCATTGCACCAGTCGAAGTGATCTTTGACAAAGCCTGATCAGAACAATTCCAATTGAATCAAATGCTATGAATGACAGTGGGTTGAAGCAGACCAAAACAAACTTGATCAAACAAATATAGTAAACAAGAAACTGCATAAAAAGGTGATCTGCCAACAGTCCCCTAAACAGACTTGCCTCATAATTTAAAGAGTAGCTCATAGATATTACTGCAATAACTTGTAGAGGAGTGGATCTAGAACTTACAGAGGTATCTGCAGAGGTCTGATCATCATCACAACCACTAAATGAAATAGCCTCCCCACCACTAGTGCCTTTCCAGACACCAGATCGTGGTCGGTGATCTTCCCATACATATTGACCACTCCTGTAATATCAATATAGATAAGAAGCCTTAGTTGAAGAGAAGTCTATCATAACTAGAATCTCTTATAGATGTATATGATTATCAGCCATACCTAATAAGGATAGAAACATAAGACTAGAATCAGCCTAACAAAAATTACATTACTATTCTATGCCAGATAAATCTTTCACTGATGCAACAGGGATAAATTAGCTGAACAGATTCGTGTTGCAAAGATTGCAATGATGTGGAACAGAGGTATGTGATAATAATAAAAAATGATATGACACCTGTTGCAAACAAATGGCATCGACAGAGCACATCATTCCCAATTTGAATTCATGGAAGTAATGAGATGTGTGCTAGCAGCGATACAGTCAGCAATTCTAGCTCATTGGTACTTGGTGCTGTGCCCAAATTGTATTTCAATAAAATCATATCTATGATGAATTTAAACATAACAAAACTAACATGAGATTTGCATTAGGTTCAGCAATAGGTAGCAGATTTTTTTATGGGATAGATAGCAGTTTTTCGCAGTGTTAATTCCAGATATCAGAAGATAATAAGACACATTAGGTTCAGGAACAGCTCTTCATATGCCAAGGGTAAGTGAGAGAAAACAAAAAAGATCAAATGACCGTGCATAATATAAAGTTACCTGCTCATTCTGCAGAGGTAAGGCAAATCAAGTGCAGTCCCACTATGACAAGCATCAATGAGTGCATGAAGTTTAACTCCATGAGGAAGTGGTCTAACTAGTGCTGTATTTATCTCATCATCCACAATCATTCCCTGTGTCTCAAAATCCAATGGGCAGAGGGTTTCATCGAACCCATCAACCTCATCTCCACTGTAGTTTCTTTGTTGTGCTCCATGCCCAGAATAATGGAACACCAATGAGTCTCCAGGTTGACAACCTTGGACAAGCCAATACATGGCCATCCTTATGTTATGCTTTGTTGGGATTTTGTAGGGGTCGGTTTGTTCTTCTGCAAGAATGAAACCAAATTTGTTTAATTTTTTAGGGTTCACAAGAGTAGAAACACCACATTATCAAAAAGCTTACACTCAGTGCATAAAGTTTTCAAAATAATCAAAATGTAAATTCATCTGAGATGTCAAAAAAAATGTAAATTCATCTGCCATCTAAATTGCACCTAATGTAAATGTGCCTCAATTACATGTGGCACCAGAGATTTGACATAAAAAATAGAGGACACAAGAAAAGGAGCAACCAAGCTCTAAGGTAGTATTTGCACTTCAAATCTTTCAAAAAATATTTGCACTTCAGTTGGTATATAACTTGGAAAATCTAACTCAACTTGAGCAGAATATTCAAAATTAGCTAATAAAGTATAGAAGGCAGATCAAGTAGATCAGTAGGGAAAAAAATGATAAGCATAAAGTACAATTATGTAAGTATTTTAGACCAGGCACAGACAGATATATTGAACACAGATAACATTCAAAAGATGGACATTCAATTTAGAAAATTCCCAAACTGTGGAATTGTATTCATTTTTTTTTTTTTGCAAAACATAAAATTCCCATATTTGGAAGGATGAACAGTACAAAAGCCTTAATTCCTTTGCAGAAACTTGCAGGACCCGCAATTTATATAACCACCTTAAACAGTCTGAACTTTTCGTGAATTTGCAGTTCCACATTTGGGATGCAATTGCTGAAATCAAAGTTAAGACAAAATCTCATGACTTGGAAAGATACTTGCAGAAACTATACCTTCTGATTATCTCAATTCTCAACCTGAACAACATCATCTATGATCCAAAATGGCAAAGCAAGTACATATTCATGTACTTTTTTTTCAAAGAGCCTGAAGCAGAATCATTTGGTCAGGCACACAATATTGAAAGAAACATTCATTCATGCAATCCTCCAGCATCAACCCTAATAAAATATGAATTCCCGCAATTTCTCCAATAAGCCAAGAATAAGAATAACTGGAACGAATAAAGGAGCAAAGCCTCCTCCAATCATCATATCCCATCGTATCCTACCCTTAGCAATCAATCGCATCGCACCACGAACCATGTATAGGATAATCTGATACTGGCAAAAAGTTGACCCGAAATTGCGGCCAGCCAATTCGATCGACTCCCTAGGGGACGGTAGAAGTAGCAATGGAGAACAGGGGGTGCGGGTCTACCGACCGTTGAGCATGATGATGGAGTCGTCGGGGAAGTTGAAGCGCGTCATGAGCAGGTGCCGCATGCACTTGGCGTCGTTGATGCAGCCCTTGAGCTCATGCCGCGAGTACCGATACGAGATCCCGCACACCACGGCGCGCTTCCGCCCGTGCACCGGCGGCGGCGGCGGGCCCCATCCCGGCGCCTGCTGTACGGCGCCGCGGTTGGGGTCGGCGGGAGGGGCGGGGGCGACGTGCGTGACGGCCCCACAGATGGCGCACCGGATGCAGGGAGCCCCGTGCGGCAGCTGCAGCGGGGTACGGCACCCCGAGCAGTCGATCAGCATCATCATCCTGCCCGCCGATCTCGGAGCCGAGTTGCCCGTGGCTGTCGGCGCCGGAGACGCGACGAGATGAGACGGATCGCCGCTCGCCGGCGAAGTGGATTGGTTGGTGACTTGATGCGGTCGTTGGGCGTTGGTGGATTCGGTTTGCGCGTGGCTGGCCTCGTCTTGTTGTCTCGATGGGAGAAAAAAAAACGCAGCACAGCGCGTCAGCGCCCGCGGCCCTGGGGTCGCGTTGCTGTTTCCTTCGTCGAAAAGAATGGTGCAGCTGCAGTGATGCTGGTGCTGATTGCGTCATTAGAAGTGTGGCACGGTGCGGTCCAGGTAACCAGGTTCGACCTCTGCCGATGATCGCGTGATCAACGCTTGGAAAAAGTAATTCATTCGACGAATAAATACTGCAAATGGGCACTTTGATTATTGCTAACGCGATTAAATCCTGTTCACTAAGAATTTGTTTGGTTTGGAGATAACCTAGAGATTGTATGATCTCGTCCCTAATTTGTAAGAACCCATGTGATCAACGCCGATTTAATTTTTAAGATTGTATGATCTCGTTTTTGTTTGGTTGCAAAGAATAGAATATCTATATTTTTTTGATTGGTTGCGGATACGACGATGAGTCTCGTCGACCATAGACCATAGTCACCCGCCCCGCCCTTTCACTGGTGATGTGGTCTATTAGCATCATTGGCGCACTACCCACACTCGCCTAGCAAGTCACGCTGAGCTAGGCATGAAAACGGATCGGATGAAAATGGATAATAGCTTCTTTATATTCTAATTCTTGTTTCTTAATTGGATTCGGAGCGGATTGGATATCATACAGATTTGAATACGAATATGGAGGACTCGGACCGGTATCGAAGCGGAAGCGGAATTTTTAATGTCGGATAATATGTGCTTACGTGTTGTTTTTTATGATGAGGAACAATTCATTAACCAAAGTCATAAAACGGTTGTGCAACAAAAAATAATCACCATCAATCCACCACTTTGATTTAAGATATCCAAAAATTAATACAAGTTAGCAGTTTGAATTTAAGAGTATAAAAAAATGTGTAAAATAAGTAAATATTCTTAATTATGCAAAACTTTGCCTTCACTCTTTGCCTTGTATTAGTTCTTCGCTTTGGAAGAATTCTTTCATTAGATGAGCTTTTGTTGTGGGCTGCTTGTGTCATGGGCTAGGCTGACTTATATTTTTTTCACTTGGACTCCTTAAAATATTCAGATTATCCTATTATAAACGTTGGATACTCCGCGTTCAATTATCGGATACATATCCATCGGATTTCACCAATCTCATATCCTACACCGCATCCGCCTATAATCAGATTCGGATTATCCATATCCGCACGGATATTAAAACATTTATCCATATTCTTAAAATTCGGAGCGAATCACAGCGGAGGATTATCCATACCACTTTCAACCCTACTTAGAGCGAGTGTGGCGTCTGCACCTTGTTCTCATGGTCCCAAAACTGAACACCCTAAAAACAGGACGGACCCATCCCATCCCCTTTTATCCTCCAAACCGATTATTTTCGCTGAAATTTAACTTATGCTAATGCTAAAATATTATAAGAGAAATTCTACGAGGAATCACAAAACAACAGGAGACACTCTCATGATCATGATATTATCTTTATACGTTCTGGTACAAACTACAAAGTACAAAAATGGCCGGCGGCACGAGTGGTTTCTCCAACCAACACGGCCAGCAACCGCGAAACTTGTAGGTTCTGTACATGCTCGAAGAGAGAAGAAACATAGGTTTTTGTCTCCTGATGTTGGGGTGTACATTCGTCATATCTCTAACACTGGGTGAGTATTACACTGCAGAAGAGGCAGGAGAAACCTACTGCTGACCTCAACTATAGTTGCCTTGGACAATGGAAAGTCCTAGCAGTAGTTCTGCTGCATCGCAAAAGACACCACAAAGATGTATGGAAGGGGTGGCTGAAAACTTGGTCTTCTCCCGCAAGCTTGAATGCTGCCGGCAATGACTCAGGTATCGCCAACCCGCCATGGCCTGATGGACGAGCAGTGGCTTCCCTTACTGGGAAGCCAAAGGTTATGTCGGGCAATTGGTGATGCGATGGCATCGCGAAGCAGCTCCATGCCAACATATATTGGCTTCATTGTCACACTACTGACAGTGGTAGATCGTCACCATTATTGGGGATGCGCTTTTGTGCAGCCTTCACGGCAGCCACCCTGGCTGCATTGGCTGCTTTATTAGCTGCTGCAACAGCCCTGTTCACCTTATCATCTACTCTTGGGATGTCATAGGCCTTCTCTGCGGCTCTTCTCGCTTCCTGCATAGTCAACACGATCAGGAATTAGCAAATACAGTCATGCCATATTTCATACAAATCTGGCAACCAATGGGATCATCAAGCACATTACCTGCACTGCGTTAAGGACCTTGGAATGGTTCACAGCAATAGGTGATCCAGGGACAAAATTCTGGGTGCTTAAAGTATCAAGAACTCCATTTTGCCAGTGCCCAGCTTGCGTCTCTCCATTCCTGAAACTATACATGCCTAAACCCTGTCTTCTACCCTCATGCCATGCTCCCTCATATCTATGGCCATTGGCAAAGCTGTAGATTCCAAAGCCGTGCATCCTATCAGCAAAGTACTCTCCAGCGTAGGTGTCACCATTCCTAACAGAAGTTCACAAAACATTAGTCAATGCTCCCAATAGTTGTGAATTTATATAACCTATATGCAACAGCATGTAACAAATATGACTGGACCAGGCCAAACAAGAATGAAGGCATGAAGGTAACATACGACACCTCCAACTATGCAAGATTTCTTACTTTTAGCTACAATTAATTCAATATTATAGTAGCACAAAGGGTGTCTCCAGTTTCTGTTGTCACTAATTAAAGCAAAACGGCATGCGCATAAAAAAATTAAAACAGACGGTCAATTCATAGTGAAAAGAATGAAGTATGAAGAACTAATAAAATCATGATAAACAACAACAACAAAGCTCTATAGTCCCAAGAAAGTTGGGCAGCCTATCAAGAGTTTAAAAGCAGAAGCTCCTTGAACTGGAAAAAGTAAATACAATAAAACTTACAGACATCATGTACTATGATTTAATAAGTGCCGCAATGGTATTCGCACCGGTCAAACTTATTTGACTAGGTTTGTAGAAAATATTAGCAATAGTTTTATCTCCAAATAAGTTTATTACTCCCTCCATCCCAAATTATAAGGCATTCCAAGAATCTTGAAGAGTCAAAGCATCTTTATGTTTGACCAAAATTATATGAAAAATTATAAAGATTTGTGACATCAAATAGGTATACTATGAAAATATAATTAATAAAGAACCTAATGATACATAGTTGATATCATAAATGTTATTATCTTATCATATAAATTTGGCTAAGCTTAAAATGCTTTGACTCTCCAAGATTCTTAGAATGCCTTACAATTTGAGATGGAGTATAAAAATATATTCAACGATCTATCCAATGATACTAATCATGTAATCCCCTTATCCCCCCATTCCAAATTATAAGACATTTTATCTTTTCTAGATTTAGCAAATGCTACGAATCTAAAAATGCCAAAACGTCTTATAATTTGGGACAGAGGAAGTGCTATAAATATTAATGTTTTTTATATATATTTGGTCAAAGTTAAAAGTGTTACTCCTCACTTAGCGAGAACGACAATTCTTTTGGGACGGAGGAAGTACTTCACAACAGATATCAAAACTGAAAATACAATTATTTTAGCAGCCTTTTAATTGAATATATGTAGAGTAAAATAAATATAAAATTCTCATCTTTAGATGCAGCCAATCCACAGGTCCAAACAAAAATGACCTCCAAGTCCATAGGTGCCAGGATGCAATCATTAATACCCATACCCAATCAGACAACAAGATAATATAACAATGAGAATATAAATTCCAACACATGTCTGCATTTAAATGTTGAGAGAACAATATGGTCAGGAAGGGGTAAGAAATGGTCTCAACAATGTGGCCAAGCCTACCTACATGGGTTCAGAAACTGTATTTAACTAAGTCTGATAAAAGAGAATGCAGAACTACAATAAACCACATAGAACGCATAAAGTTCAAAAATGACAAGCTATCAATGTTTATTACAGATACATGCCACCAAAAACACCTTGCTAACAGAAGCTGAAAACATGGAAATTTCCCCTTTTTGAGGAAAGGGAAGATTTCTATTAGTTGATTCACGATCTTACATGAGAAACTAAGCGCTAAGCACATAGTTGTACGCATATAAAAGCTCCATACTTGCATTGTAAACTCTTCTCGTACATAATTGGCAGATTGATATCAGCACAAAGAGCTAATAGCAGAATATGCTTTCAGATTCCACTGCAAATAGTGAATGACAAAACTCAAATTGGCTTTTATGTAACCAGCCAACTCTTAACTCCTTGAAAACAGCAATCTAATCAATGTATTTTTGCTTTAGTCAAAGGTAAAGAACAAACTGCCGCAACTAATGCATGACCTTAATGGGTGGAAAACCATCTAAAGATGAATTGATAGTATAATATTTCCTGTGTTCAAAATTATAATTCACTTTTCCTTTGTCCTAAGTCAGATTTCACTAACTTTGACTAAATTTATAGAAAAAATACACCAATTACAACATCAAATTAGTTTCATTAAGTTCTTCATGAAATATGTTATGAAAGTGCATTTATTTGAACTTGAACATGCTAATATATTTTTCTAAAAACTTGGTCGAAGGTAGAGAAGTTTAACTTAGAACAAAGCCAAAGTGAACTATAATTTGTAAGGAAGTGATAGTACATAGTACCAGCCTAATATCACAACATTAATAACAATTTGTGGGTGATATCATGATATAAAGAACTATACTAGAGATCTGTTTAGAGTGTGCAAATGTTAAAGGATTAAGATGTAAAGTGCTGAAAATAGCTATAAGATTACACAGTTTAATTGAGCAATCATATATATCACCAAATGCATCAGCCTAATTCAAAGCAGGAAACTAACACTTCACAGAAGATGCCTATCTGTATGGCAAATGATCATCATTTATTAGCACAGCAGTAAGTTGCACATAACTCAACTACACAACAATCAGAAAATCGTAAGCAGCATAGGCAATGCAGGTTTCAGTTTCACACCTGAAATGGTAGTGGCCGAGGCCATGCTTGACGCCCCTCTTGAACTCGCCAATATATCGGCTACCGTCCTCACAGGTGTGCACGCCATACCCATGGCTCTGGCCGTTTGACCACTCCCCGGCGTACACATCCCCAGTGTAGAACCTGTACACGCCGTAGCCATGCCTGAGTCCCTGCCGGTACTGGCCCCGGTACCGGCTACCTCTGGCCCAGGTCTCGACGCCGAAGCCATCGTACTTGCCGTCGACCCAATCCCCCTCGTACCTCCCGCTCATGTAGTAGTAGTAGACGCCGCTGCCAGTGCAGCGGCCGCGGTGGAATTGGCCCTCGTAGACGTCGCCGTTGCTATAAACCTGGACGAAATGGCCGGTGGTGGGGGTGGTCGCGGATGCGGACGGCGAGGAACCGATGGACCAAAGGATGGGGGATCGGCGCGCGCGGCGGAGGGGGAGCGGCAGCGGCAGCGCGAAGGGAAGCCGCGGCAGGGAGAGGCAGAGGAGAAGGAGGAGCGCGCAGGAGAAGGCCGCAGCGGAAAGGAAGTCGGCGAGGAGGGAGCGCGGGAGGATGGCGGGGGTCGGGGAGAGGAAGTAGAGGGAGGGGAGCGAGATGAGGAGGAGGATGCGCAGGCGGAGGTGCAGGCAGCGAAGGAGATGCCTGGCCGCGGCGGCCCCCGCGGGCGCAGCGGGCGCGGGGACCTTGCGCCTCCGCGGCGGCGTGAAGGGCGACGGCGAGGGGCGGGTGGGGGTGGACGAGGAGGAGGACGAGGTCATGACGACGGGGCGCTTGTGCGGGGTGGACGGCAGCGCGTGGTGCGGGCTTGACGGGATGTGGATGCGGAGGGAGGACGGATCGAGCACCGGCGGGGGCGGCGGAGGGTCTGTCGCCGGGGCCGCCGACTCCGGCGCGGCCGCGGGGTGGTGGTGGTGGTGATGCATCTATCTAATTGGAAGTGGGGTTCGGGGTTGGTCGAGCCTGGCCCTGAAGGGGGAGGGGGTGGTGGCCGGCGGAGGAGAGGGACATGGGAGGGACGATGGGCGGGGAGAGGAGCGGGGTGATGATGCCGTGATGGTGGGGGCGGCCGCCTTA
>Ga0182004_10004743_pt1 | contig 11002 bp, 7 predicted proteins | sample Sormic07211540_1_FD_120479 | JGI IMG/M metagenome (GOLD analysis project Ga0182004, IMG submission 120479) | Endophyte microbial communities from Sorghum bicolor roots, Mead, Nebraska, USA - 072115-40_1 MetaG | ecosystem: Host-associated > Plants > Roots > Unclassified | place: USA: Nebraska...
AGATGCTCTTGAAGCTCTCAGATCTGTCACTTGAGCTCAATCTCTCACTTGAATGGAGCACAAAGCCTAGGGAGTGAGAGAGGAGGAAGGGAGAGCTTTCTCTACTCTTTAGAAGAGCCACCGAAAGTCAGAAAATGTGTTCTATTTGAGTTGCCCCATCAAAAACGAAGGAAACGAGTACTTATAGTGTGGCACCGGAAGTTCCAGTGCCTGGGACCAGAACTTCCGGTCCAAGCAGATCTGACCTTGGAGACTCGGTCCAAGTAGATCTGATCATTGTGGAGGCTCGGACCCACCAGAACTTCCACCGGAACTTCTGGTCAAAGATCGGAAGTAAATCCTAACACACGACGGCATGCGCAAAAGCTCCTATGCGGACTTCCGTTCATGGACCAGAACTTCCGGTTGTGGACCGAAACTTCTGGTCATGGACCGGACTTCCGGTCAGACACCGGAAGTATTTTCTCAAACGTGAGCGCACCTCTCACAGCCCAACCAGAACTTCCTGTCAGGCTGACTGGAACTTCTGGTCAAGCACCGGAAGTTCCACCGGAACTTCCGGTCCTGTATTCTCAGCACCATCTCAAAACTTGTTAGGATGCTAACTTCTAGCTCTGAACTCCAAATTCGATGATCTTGGACATTTCAGAAAGCTTACTCAGAGGGCTATACAATCCATATGGATACTCAATCTAAGTCATAATGGATCAAAGCAGTATTTCAATCTAAAAGTCATCCTAATGTCTGGAGAACACCAAAAAGCCTCTCTCTCTTCTCTAAGTTGATCAAAGTCAACTCCAACACCTTCTCCTTCGCAAATGTGCCAACACCACCAAGTGTACACCACCATGTCCATGTGTGTTAGCATTTCACAATCAGTTTTATAGGCTTTCTCATGCAACTCACCACGTCACTAAGCACTAGGTATATGCAAATGAGACTCACACTTAGTGGCACTAGATAACCATTTCAATTAGAGATTTCCCCTCTTTAGAGTACGGTTATCTATCCTAAATCCACTCACACCCGCTAGGTGTCTTGAGTGGTAAAACAAAATAGCCCTAATAAAAATACCTTTGCCTTGAGCCCATTTTGTTTTTCTCTTTCTTCTTTTCCAATTGGAGCACTTGAATATCATCTTTTGGTCACCTCCATCACCATGACCATCATCTAGCTCCATCACTTGGTGTGTACCAACCTATCCTTATATTTCACTCATTACAAAGGTTAGTACACATAGGTTTCATCAATTATCCAAAACCAAACTATGACTTTCACCTGGCTGAGTTGAAACACAGAAAATATCCACACCAAGTGAGCCAGGTCAGAGGGTATCTTTTGCACGGCTTCAACTAGGTCGATGCTTTCGTTCACCCAACCAATCATGATGACATTGCATCTGTGGAGTCTGGATCGACGGGATGTGGGCAACCAAACAGCCCCTATATTCCGTGTTAGGATGAATGGATAGCTTCCAACACGAGGTAATATAGTTTATCACTTTTTTAACAATATCTTTGTTGGTGGTTAACGTACTAGTTGTCACACATGTGTCAAGAGTAGGGCACTGAATTTTGTGGTCAACTAGGTAGTGTGTCCATACGTTGCTATGGGACAAATAAATTTTCATACTAAAACACACGGATGGCGCCATAAGATAATACTGTGAAATTAATACCCGCGCGTTGCAACGGTAACAAAAAAAGACTATAATAGTTATAATTAACACATGTTTTACTAAAAAATAATGTTTTCAATGTGATCTGTGCAATATTCTATTTGTAGCCAATGGTCATTATTACATGAATGTTAACGAAGCAATCACAGTTAACACAAAGGCACAACTTATTTTCAATAGAAAGTAAATGGAATTTCTCTTGGATTGCCCCAAGCTAGTTGTGATGGCTTCCATAACAACGATAACTCACTATGCCTGATCAAGACACCAAAAATAAATGGTGATTATTTTTATACAGAATACAGCATGCATATGCACAACTTATATGTACAAAGAACCAAACAGAGTATCACATTAACAGATCTCTGATAGAAGTAATGTTAGTATGTACAGTAACAATATCTAACCAAAAGTTTACTTCATGAATCTTGATCCAGCAGTGAAACAATATTTAATCAGTCATTAGCAAAGACCATGTTTCAAGTAGGAACTAGATTAGTTTATTGGCTACATCAGCCCATTAGAAATTATGATATAAACTCAATACAAGATCACGTGCTTGTTGCTACTTCTATGTAATATAATGTCAAAGACTGATTAGAGGATGAGAATATTGCTAGTATGGTGTTGTTTCATTATAAAGGAGTATAAATTTGTAAGAAGGATCGCTAAACTATTATGATCTTTAAAGAACTGGTATTTATAGAGCTACTCGTTGGGCAATGACCGAATTTATAAATAAGGAATTATTATGGACCAAATAAACGCAAGCAAAGCCAGTCTCCTACCTGCAAATAGAACAAATTATTTACAATCCCTTCACACATGATATTCACTTGCTCAGGTTCTCACTCTGAACAGAAAATTTAAACTATTACCTCACTTATATAGGGGACTGCTAATATATAGGAAATTAATATTAAAACAGTTAGTCGATGTACAAATCATTTACATACGGACATACCAATGCAGTCCACATGTTATTTCTACAAGAGATTTATTTTTGTGGATATGCAAAAGTTACGGTACCTCTGTTCTTAGAGTTCTACTGCAGTGCACTAAAAATTCTAAACCAAAAAATAATACCAATATTTATTCAGATAGATGTGCACTAAACATTTTAAAGCCAACTAGATTTTGATTTACATTAAGGAAACAAAAGAGAGCTCAATGTTTTTTTTTGTTCACATCAAAATTTGAATTATATTATAATTTGTTCATTTCATGATAACTCATGTAGTATTTGGTTAAATTAACTAATCCAGAGTTGTACAAGTTCAGAGTATATCATATTTTAGAGTATATCACAGCCCTTAGCATCACATGGGATTAATCACATTGGTAAATAATTAGAAATTGTAGCTATTGAAACAAATGTAGTCTACTATCGAGGTGGAGGCTCCGAGCAGTGGATGCGGTTCTCCTCGCTGTGACCCGACATGGCCTGGCCGTGCGGTGCTGGTGGTGATGGTAGGGTCGAGGAGCACGGATAATAGTTCAATAAACCTATGAAGCACGAAACCTAATAAGCAGGAATCGGGGCAAATCTGCTTATCTCTAAATGCAAGTGGATTAAGAGGGTGGAGGAGCAAGAAGGCGGCGTCGCAGCGTGTACCAGTTTCGTTATGGATTCAACCTATAGCTCCTTCGGATCCTTGTCCTCGCTCTCATTGTCGGTGGCGGAGAAAGTGGAGGAGGAGTTGCTAGAGAAGGCGGAGTCAGCGCTGCAGGTGAGCTCGAACTCGGAGTCGAGGAGGGCTGCAAAGGCATCGCTCCCGCTCGTAGACAACGAGGATGGCAGCATGGATGCGACGAACGCGCACACCTCCGAGAGGGACTCTACGCAAGACCGAGTAACCCAGGGAAGAGAGTCTAGCACAGAAGTCTGCGGCACAGAGGGCTGCTATGCTATGCTAGGGTTCGCGGTGGGGAAGGGCGTGAGGAAGTTGTCGCATGGTGAAGGCAGGCCGTGATTTCCGTGAGTTTCTAATTTGTGCGGAGGAAGTTATCACACGGTCTTGCCGACATCTTTCTCCTCGCGGAATCGCAGGCAGAGCTATGACACCAACAATTTTACATTAGGAATCCTTTCTTTTTCTTTATTTTTACACCCTTCCACCTCCTACGTTTATTTATTCTTTCTCTCTTATATATTTGCATCGGGAATCCCTTCTTATTATTTATTTTATTTCACACCCTTACACCTCTACGCATGTTAGAAAGTGTCGTGGGAACTGGGAACGCACAACGGTGCAGAGCCACATACCAAACAATTGTCGCACCAAAAGATAGTTTACTTTCTTTCTTTTTAGTTGTATAAGAGATTCCTTCGTGTTCTAAGGAACTTGCAAGTACGGAGGTTCATGTACAAACTTTCATTTGAAGCTAGATGGTGTTAATCTAGCATCAGTTGCACCAGGTAAGTGTTCTTTTTTCCCTTGATGAAAGGTGTGCAGTTTGTTTGACTGATCTATGCTAATTAACTCTCAAGTTTGTTGGGCTTAAACGAAAACATTCACCTATAGTTCATTATTACTATGTGTTTATTCTTTGATGATTGTCTGTATAATATCCATTCTAAAGGGCCACGCTAATTCCCCTCCTCACTACCATCATCTAAATCCTTTCGCCACAATAATCTCTTAGTCAATGAATGAGATTCAGTTTTTATCCTAGAGATCTCAAATGGCCAAATTTTGTGGGAAGGCTATTTACCCTGCACACCCCTTTTGTGTGCTTGATGCTTTGCAAAGTTGTTCAACTCTTGTGAGAGCTCTTAATCCACCCTGTGTGGAATTTGTGTAAAAAGTGAGATATAATTTGGATTGGAAAGTGATATTTGAATGTTGTGAGTTTGTGTGAGCACTTGTGTAAGAACACATGGACCCTAGCAAGAGCCCATTTATTTTGGTGGTTGAATGACAATATAACCATTACGACTAACAATGTTTGGTAGTATACAAGGTACACTAGTCCTAAAGATGCAAAGATGGACTTTAGCTAGGCTACATGAAGATCGAGGAACCAACACCTCAATTGAAGATAGAAAACAGTCATGAAGATCACAGGAGACAAGCAAGAAGGTCAAGACATCAAGAAAAGAAAAGCTCAAATTATTGGATGTGAAGAAACACGTTTAGAGGAGCACCAGAGTGGTGCACATAGTGTTGTCCAGTGGAACTAGAGCTCAAGTGGGGCCACAGAGTTTACAGATGGGCCCGAGTTCAAAGTAGAGTTGGAAGGGGTGAATTCTAGAGAGAGGCCAGAGTTTTGCACTAGAGTTATAGTACATACTCGATGCACAAGCGGTTGAGAACTGAAGAGAGCGCTAGAGCTCTACGATGTGTGCACTGAAGAATAATGGTGAATTCCAGAGAGCGAGGCCAACCCTGGATAAAGCACCGGATTTGTCTAGTGATGCACCGGAGAAAACACTAGATAAAGAGAATTTCAATGGTCGGCAATGGCTAGTACACATGTTAAGATTTGTAGAGTTTGTTTGGATGCACTCATGTTTTATCTCAATGCATGTGTGAGAGTGGATTGTAGTAGAAATTAGTTAATTTTCTACCCCAATATATATGGATTGAAGTAGATACAAGTGCAGCCAAACAAGGCCATATTTGTGATTCTTGATTCTTACCCACATTTTGATTCCTTTGTCCATGTAGCCGTTAATGTTTGGTGCTTCATCGAACAAATGAGCCTGACTGTTCTTACATATTAGCTCACGATTGTATAGCAAACGCATTTCAAGCAATATTCCTGTTGGTCAAGGATTCAAATTGTTATTTCTACAAGAGCATGAACCGATTCATTCGTATAAATCAAGTATCAACAAATGAATTTGATACTCATGAGTGCGATATGTAAGATATCGTGACTGCCCAAAATATTGCTGAACTGCTAATACAAGAGCGTGACACAAGAAGACAAAAGAAGCAGATCCATATGGCTGAAGTCTCACATGACAGCTAAAAGTGAACTTTCCACATTAGTCGCACAAGAGTTGGAATTACACCTGCCACTTCAAAGTTTCAAGTTAGCTGAGGCCACAGCAGGGCTGCACCAGCGTGTTGCCTTTATCGGTTAACACTCAGATGTCATGGGAATACCAGCAGCCTTCCCCATAGCGACACCATCCTTGTTGACAGTAGTAGCGGCAAGGCTGTGGTTGCAGTCGCTGTTCTGGAAACTGCTGATGAAGTTGGTTGTGTCTAGAATTATACTGGATTTGGGTCATTTTCCTGCGACCATTGTAATTCTGATGATGGTTCTGTTGGGTTCCATACTGGCCTTGAGTCATGGGCCTGTGGCCGTAATAAATTTGATGCCGACTCTGTTGAGGATGATACTGGTCACGATTCATTCCACTGTAATCATGGTAACCTTGGTGGTAATCCTGGCCAAAACATTGGTCGCCTGAATTGAAATCCTGATTTCTTGGTCTGAAGGGTTCATGCACTTGGTGATGAGCTTGGGCATTTGTATGAGAATTGGAGTGACACTGGTATGCATTTGCATGCTGATTAAACTTTCCACTGGGCTGGAACGAGGGGTCAATATATTCTCTGTCACAGTAAGTACTATTCTGATCCTGATTTTTTGGTCCGTAGGGTTGATGTGCCTGACGACCACCATGGGCATTCTGATGATAATTGGAGCCATGCTGGTGTACACATGCATGCTGAGCAAACTTACCTTGAGGTTGGAATAGAGAGTTATCATATTCTGGGGCATGGTAAGTGTTCCTCTGATGATCAAACAATTGTTCTCTGTAAGTTTTTCTCAAACCATCCTCTTCATTGTGGCCTTGATGTTTGGGGAGCTGTTGTGGCTTGAAAATTGGAGTGGGCTTTGAAGATATTTGGTGATGGCTTGTGTTCCCTGATCCTTTATTGTGTTGGGAAGGGACATGATGATCTATGAATGCCTTCCTGGAAATTTTAATTGCACCCTCCTGTGTCAGGGCATCATTTCGTTGTTGAGAACTTTGGTGAGGACTCGCGTTCTTGAACAATTGCTGAGTATGAGTGGGATTTAAAAGTAGTATTTGCTGCATTCCTCCATGTTGAATGGAAGAGACCTGATAAAAGCCAGAGTGTGACAGTTAAACTGTGTAATTAGTTTTTATTTTTGTTTATATTTAATGCTTCATACATGTGCCGAAAGATTCGATGTGACAGGGAATCTTGAAAACTTTTTGGTTTTTGGGGTGAACTAAACAAGGCCCTATGGTTTTGTTTAGTTCACCCTAAAAATATAAAAGATTCTCCGTTACATCGAATCTTGCGGCATATGCATGAAGCATTAAATATAGATAACAACAGAAACTAATTGCACAGTTTGATTGTAAATCGTGAGACGAATCTTTTAAGTCTAACTAGTCCATTATTAGACAATGTTTGTCAAATAAAAATAAAAGTGCTATAGTGTCAAAATCCAAAAAAAAAATTTGATCTAAACAAGACTTATGTTACTATAATTATAATTCAACTGTTTAAAGATATGTCATTATAATTCTTCGCTTTAAACATGTATCATAACGTACGCTTTAGAAACATGTATTCTCCACCTCATCTCCCCATCGAGCAGAGGATGACCGGTGTAGTGTGGATCCAGACGCGAGAGATGCAGCTCACGCGTGGCTGGTTGCAGAGTCCTCGACCTCAGGCGCGTTGGAGGGGAATGCGCTAGGGAGTGGCGGTGTAAGGGGGAGAGGATGGAGGAGTCAGCGAGCGGTGGATGATGGGGTACCTACACGATGAGCGAGTTGGCGTAGGATCTGAGCGCGGCGTCGTGATGAGCTGGTTGCGTTGGAGTTGGGGCGGCACACCTGGAGGCCAGCTAGGGTCTGGCAGGTAGGAGCATTGTTTTGCTAGGCAACCTATAACCCGGCACAAAAACTCAGGGGAAGAAGAAGAAAAAAAAGAAATGAAATGAACCAGCATGTGGGATAAGGGTGTGCAACCAGAGACAGCAGTGGTGTATAGCATCTCTCCAAAATGGTATAAATCTGGCTTGAGATCCGCCTTTTGAGTGAATCCAGATTTGATAGATCTAGAGCATTGGAGAAATTTTGTTTCCGAAGTGAAGCTATTTTCATTGCACAGGTGGTGGAACTCTACAAATATAGTAGCTTTGTAGTTGCTCTAAGCCCTGCCGTGTCTGCAGCCCCTATGTCTATGCAGATGGGGACGCAATTCGCTGCCTCTGCATTGCCAATGAATTGAATTAGGACTAGGTTTCTTCTTAATCACCAACTCTCTGTAGGTGTCCGTAATGCTGTTTTCCCTTGATTAATACTAATATCTGTGTCGTTAGAAGAAAACGCTCCCAACTAGTGCTGGGCACTTGGCGAGGAAGCCGGACGATCTGAGCAAAAGGCAAGACAAAGGCAGAGTGGAGTTGGTCCGCCCCCAAAGCATAAGCAAAGCAAGCCACACGCAGGTTCGTGGCCGGACCGCGCAAGTACCACCAGCAGTAGAGTCCAGTACCAGTGGTGGGAACGTACGCTGGGGATTGGATGGAAAAATAAAATTGCTGGAGGCATGTGGCGCGAAACATCAACGTGTCAATTGGGTCGCTGTCTGCCTTTGGGCTGTCCTCCTCACGTACGTCCCTTTCGCTTTCACTTTCAGGGCCCCAAGTCGTTGATTGAGGAGATCTTCGTGGACCGACCCCCTGCTCTAGATGATCTCTTCTTCTTCTTCCTATATATATATATGTTTTTTAGCGCCTGCTAAGTGGTTGTAAATAAGAGGTGTTGCGTTGGGTTGGTAAAGTTTAATATGTACTATAGCATTTTCGTTTTATTTGAAAATTTTTGTCCAATCATAGACTAATTAGGCTTAAAAGATTCGTCTCGCAAATTACTCTCTAGCTGTGTTTTTAGTTTTGTAAATAGTCTATACTTAGTGCTCCATGCATGTGTCTAAACATTCGATGTGACGAACAGTAAAGTTTATCGGAAGAAACCAAACACCCCCTAAAGAAAGAGAACGAAGAAGCCATGCATGCTTCGCAGTCAGGTCGTTAATTTAATTTTCTTCCATGTGTTCTTTCATATAGTCATATAGAGTAGAAATATATAACTCAGGACGCTTTATTTTTCTGACTGTAAATGTATAGTCGTATATATGCAGTATGCACCTTGTCAACGGTAGCATTCTGTAAATTCAAAGGTCGTCTAGCCTTTTTCTATAGACTAGGTAGCGTGTCTGTGCGTTGCTACGGGATAGTTAAATTTTTAAATTAGATCACATGATAAAATAACAACACTGTGAAATTAAATACCGACATTAAAGTGATATTTAATAAAAAAGGAACAAAGTTACATTCCATATTCTCACATACACGAATGACAACAGCCATTTCTTTCGAATATCGAGCGTCTGGAATAGTATAATTTGGACTATTTTATATAATTAGAAAAAACAACAAACAATATAATTTAATATACATGATAATAATTATAAACATGTGTTTACACAGAAGGCAAATGTGTTGATAGTTTACTCTGTTTTAAAGTATTTCACACAAGACAAGCAACTATACATTTCCTCTAAGAGATTGAGCTCCATTCAAACAACATCGTGAGAGAAAACTTGTATGCTGAAGCCATGTTCCGATGACACATTCATCCATCCCAACAGCAATACAACATCGATAAGCATTTCGGCGAAAATTATTCTCAAAAGCTGCATCCTGTCAAAAATGCATCATAGCAATGAAAATCATGTTAGAGTTATGAAATGTTCATAATCATTGCAATAAATACTATATGCAAGCCAAATTAAAATTAACTCTACAAACAAAAGCACAAGGCCTTTTGTTCATACCTAAAAATTGATGATGACAATAGAGGAAGCCCTTTGTCAGTATATAAATACTAAAATTCCAAATGCCCCTTGATTCACTTAATGGCATATGGCATAGCCCATACAACTCTTAAGTTTTCACCCTTTATTACTTTTTATATGAGGTCACAATTGGGAAAGAGTACCATGAAGCTTTGAAAACAAGTTTGCATGGAGAATATAAATTATATGTAAGAGCATAAGTCTTATCAAGTGGAACCAACCTTAACCGAAGTAATTTTTATGTTTGAAGCCTCTTTTTCCAGACCTCTGGCCATGTGAAAAGGCAAGTAGAAGACATCCTGCCATTTGGAAATTGATTCCGAACACCTCTGCTCTGCTCAACAACACATGTTTCTGTTAAACCCTTCTTTTTTGTTACATTAAAAATAGAAAACATGAGATTCATGTTATTATCTTGTCTTTAAAAGAGGAAAAAAATATGCTTAGTGCTTTCACCTGTGTCAGCCAGAACTGAAGCTTCTAGTAGTGTCTCTTATGTCACAACATCATTTCACTTCTGCTAATACAAACTTGCAAAATTGCAAGAACCACATTTGGGTTCAAGGCAACTCAGAAGTCAGACCTGTTCGTCTTTAGCACACAAGCGCTCTATGGGAAAACAAAAGAAAATTACTCTAAGAACATGAAAATGGTTTGAATGCAGGTCACAAAAATACAAAAACCAAATGTACCTTGTCATCTAAATTCTTTAATGCACAACTCTAAACAACTTAAATAGAAATAGATCTCTAATTTACACACAACTTATATAAGATAGATCTTTAATCAGATGTTGAGCTACCCACTATACTGAAATGCACATGAATCCATTAAAAAAATGAGAAAACAGAATGTTCCCTACAAAGGACTAACCTGTTTCTGTTACACAGATGCCATATCCACAGCTAATCTAGAGCTCATGATTAACCAGAACGCTGAATTATATCACACCGTTGCAATTATCTAGAGCCAATGATTATTTAGCTAGAATAATGATTAAAACTAACAAAGCAAATTTGACAATGCACGACCATTCAATGTTCTAGTATGATTGAGCACTAGTACAGGGAAGAGGCTTTAGCCCCGGGCCGTAAGGGCTTTTAGTCCCGGCTACGGAACCGGGGCTAAGGTTTTGGGACTAAATGTCCCACCTTTAGTCCCGGTTTCGAGGACCGGGACTAAAGGTCCACCTTTAGTTCCGGTTGGTAACAGCAACCGGGACTAAAAGGTGCGTTAGGGTGTGCCACCTGGCCTCCACTTTTAGTCCCGGTTGTTGCTACCAACCGGGACTAAAGACTTTTTTCTTTTTTTTTCATTTGGTTTTCCATTTAGGGTTTATAATTATGTTATTGTTATTTTCGAATGCGTATTGTTTGCTGGTAGTTTATGGAACGCGCACCTATAATTTATATAATTTAAAGCATTACATATAAATATACTATAAAACACTATATATATATAT
>Ga0182004_10004744_pt1 | contig 11001 bp, 9 predicted proteins | sample Sormic07211540_1_FD_120479 | JGI IMG/M metagenome (GOLD analysis project Ga0182004, IMG submission 120479) | Endophyte microbial communities from Sorghum bicolor roots, Mead, Nebraska, USA - 072115-40_1 MetaG | ecosystem: Host-associated > Plants > Roots > Unclassified | place: USA: Nebraska...
AGCTCCAGCTCCTATCGCTCCTGGAGTCACATCAAATGGCAACGTGACGAGTGCTTTTGTTCGTTTGGCCGGAGGAGCTGGAGCCAATTTAACGTACGGAGATGGAGCAATTACTCGCTCTGTATATTGTATTTCACATGTTTTTCTCTTCATTTTGCATTTTGATATGTGACCATATCCTTGTATGCCCCAAGAATTTAGCTGGAGTGATTCATCAATCATAGTCCTTTCTATGCTCCCTTCCAGTGAAATAGGCACCTTGTCGTTGTTGTTCATTCAAACAAAAAAAAGACTTCATTCTCAATGGGAGTTTTTTTTAAAAAAAAATGTCTATGAGAGGTTTTGGACTAATCTTGTTAACACATACTCCATCGATTTTTTTTGCATTAGTCATAGAGATTAATCCAAAAAAACATCATTTTATGTGGGAGATTCTTAGTTCGAAGCCTAAAAATGTTTTTTTTGGATTCATCTGAGAACTAGAAACTAGAAAAAAAAAACTACAACTAGAGAATCAGGAATAGTTTCTCTATAGAGACGTTAAATTAATTATAAACTATCATATGAGAATCAGGATTAGTTCATCCCAAATTATATGTTGTTTTGACTTTTTTTTCATATTGTTTTTGTTATACACTCAGATACTATATACTATATACTAATATATCTAAATACATAATACTCCCTCTGTACCTGTTATTTTTGACGTCCTGGGCTGGTGAGAGGAATCCACAAAGCTTGACGTTACCGAGCCACATACTCCAATACGGACGCAATTACCCCTGCATGCGCCTCGCTGCCCGCATGTGACTGCTCAGCTTCACCATAATTATTTGCGCTGCCTCGCGAGGATGACTTTGTCGCCAGCACGCATGCACAACACGCGTCAAGGCAGCACGCTCGCACGCAGGCCAAACCCAACGAGTGCGCAGGGCCAAATTCATGCTAGCAAGCGCATGCATGGAAGAGTGCCATGCAAAATAATAAAAAAAAAAGTGCCATGCAAAAAAAAAAGGCTTGGAAAATCAAAATATAGTATCTCCAAAGGAGTCGGACCGGCAACCTCCATCTCAAGATATAGAGATCTCACCAATTGAGCTATACTAGACTATTATAAAGAAAACACACGCAGCGCTATTTAATAAGGGCAAAGCAGGAAAACTAACCTTATTATTTCCTTATTATTTCTTGGTTACCACAATCCTGTCCTAAACGTCAACTAATTCAGGTATGGAGGGAGTATATATATGTAGAAAAGCTAAAACGTCTTATAATAAAGAATAGAGAGAGCACAAGAAAATCAAATCCCTTAAAAAACGCACCCTAAATATTGAGGCAATTCTAACTAATTCGGTGAATCCCAAACAACGTGGGTGGCTCCCTTTCCGGTTCGATAGGCAGTACAATCGCTGAAGAATGTCCCATATTATCCCGTGATCCTACCATGTGCTTGTGCTAGTTTATTTTGGACAAATGCGCAAATGCAATGCACTCATCAAAGACCAAATCCGAGGACAATAATATGAAACAGTGACCTACGGGCTACGGCCATATGCGACCACTCGCGCGACGTGATCGCTACCATGGCCACAGCCTACGGTTCACGCCTCAGGTAATAGCCCATTTCACTCTGATCCTCGTCCTCGGTAGCATTCCGTTTCCGCTTTGTATCAGCTTTGCTTTTTGCAGCTACTGTACTTCCTTGGACCGACGACACAACACGCAATCCAGCTCTTTGCATCCTAATGATGATGATAGGTGTTTGGTTGGGGATGCTAAAATTTAATAAATATTATAATTTATCTTATTTGATAATTATTGTCTAATCATAGACTAATTATGCTTAAAAGATTTGTCTCGTAACTTACTCTTTAGCTGTGTTTTTAGTCGTAAATAGTCTCTTCAGTCTGCTGGGGGACAGGCTTAACGCAGCTAATCCAGCCGCTTCAGTCTGCTGGAGCAGAAAATGTAAACCAAGTGATGATTATTATTGATTAGAACCACAGTCGGCAGCTTATGGTAGTAAACACCACGCGTGGGTGTGGCTTCCTAAGATGTCTCAACTTGCTATCGCCGATGGCAATTTCAGTGTGGGACCCGCCGACAGCTTGAAGTGGCAGTGGCTTCAGACTCAAGCTACGTGGAGGTAAGCGAGCAAGCAACTCAACTGGGTGTGGGTGGCCGTCAGCGTGTCTGCTGTTTGATCTTGCAAATTTGTAACGCTAAACTTTCAGGGTTAAGTTGCAGTGAACTTCTCTAGTACTGTTAAAACTAGAACTTGTATTTTCTACAATAAATTGCAGTCAAGATAAAACTAGACAAAATAGTCCTACATGCCCATTGGAACATATGAATTTAAGGGAAAACAACATCGTTCTCACTGCTTAATCCATAAATATGGCTTTGGTGCGGGGCAACACCAAAACAGGCCATTGCTCCGAGTCCAGATATCGGTCACTGCATGCGTTCCCATCCAAGAAAAGGGTGAGGAACAGACTCCAGGTAACCGAAAGAACCAGAAAATAACGGCAGGCATACGATCCTTGGCACCAACGTTTTCTAGCTAAAATGCGTTGAGTCACGAAGACGCATAGCAATTTTAGCTGCAGAAGAAAAGACTAAGCATCAACAGAATGGAAATATGCTGCCTTCCGGATCAAGATAAAACGCCAAGCCTCCTAACAAATTACATGAAAATGACAGCTTACAATCAGAACAGCAAGGATACAGGGCAGCACTGGAATAGGGTAATGAGCACATTGCTTCTCTTTCACATAAATGGTGGCGTACTTGATGTGCTTTAGAACACCTGCAACAGGCATATGCAGAACACACTGGAATAGGGTAATGAGCGCATTGCTTCTCTTTCACATTAATGGTGGCATACTTGATGTGCATTAGAACACCTACAACAGGCATATGCAGCTACAGACAATGCGAGATATCTGTGATGAATACTTGAAAACCTAATTTCAAGTAAGAAACATACAGCGACACATAAGAACTGAGGCCTGAGGTCACGAACCTTGAAACGACAAGAAGAGATGAATGGCGCTTCCAGAAAATTATTAATCTCAATAGACAAACTGAGGACTAAGACCCAAAAGGCAAACAGATATAAATAGGACAGATGAATAAGGAAAGAATGCAGGATAATGAAGGAGTAAATGACAACCCTGAGGTAGGACGCATAATAACTGGATTAGCGATGTTGAAATCAGCTGTGTTGCCAACTCAAACAGAATTTCATTTTGTGCGCTACACTACCATTACAACCGAATACATGAGAATAGTAGTTGCAATAACACTTAAACAAACATTGGTTGTAGTTAGCTTTACGACTATAGTTGATTGCAATGATGGATGTGCCTGTATGATTTTTCAAAGCCATACGCCCATACACATACAGAATGCCAATTGTCGTCAGAATTCAGAAAACCACATGAGCAAGCAGTCTACTCCACCTGCTATCCATTTCTATACAATTAGTGCTAAATTTGCTCTAGCTACTGATCATGTAGTTGAACAAACATCATACAAGTTAACTAAATTCCCAATTATACCATCTAGCCATTGTCATCATCTTGGGAGGAAACTAAGAAAATGCAAAACCATATCCATTTCTTCCCTGATCCTATGACAATGCTACATACAACAACGCTAATACAAAAAAAAGGACTCACCGCCAAGCAGACACGGTGAGCAGCGGCCGCTTCTCCCAAGCCAGAGATAAGAACGCTGGTGGCAACTCAACAAGTGAATACTTGTACTTTGAATCGTAATTCCAAAGCAAAAGATCAGCCTGACTCATGGCATAGTTGCTGAGCTTGACAGGCTCAAATCCACACCACTCCATCAATGTCTGCCACTCCCTACTAGCCGCCATCCTATCAGTCCTCTCTTCGCCTTCCTCTGGCCCAATGGCCCTTCGAATGCGCTCCCCAAACATGCATCGCTCCACCCTCACCCTCTCCGGTGAGTCCCGTGGCATCGCCACATCCAGTGACTCGAACACTGGCTTGTAATACAACAGTGCATTGGCAAACCGGTCAACGAACCCAGCTCGGTTCAGACTGACCTCATACTCCCCAAGGGTAACCACTGATGGATCGAGTGACTTAACCAGCTGGAGGACTCGTCGCACGGGTTCATCGGAGTCGCCAAGAAGGTGGTACAACTGGAGCATGAAATTGACGGCTACGGTCTCGTCAGGCTCAACGGAGAAATCCGACCGATCCAGCTCGTGCACTGGCCGCAGCAATGGGACGAACTCGAAGTCCACCCCAAGAAGCTTGGCGAAGTCGCGGAGACGGGCACTGGTTGCGGCGAGGGACGTCGCAGGCTTTGGCCCCAAGTACGGCGAGGGTACACCGGAGATACGTACCCGGGACGGCTTCTCCCCCGGGCGAGTGGCGAGCGCCTGCAGCAGCGCCGCCCATTGGATACCCTGCACGATCCCGAAGTCAACGATATGGATCTTGGTCGCCGTGCCCGTAGCCTCCAGGATGGCCTGGTTGGCGGTCAGGTGCGCAAACTTGGAGTAGGGGCAGGCGTCATTGAGTGTCTTGTAGCAGAGCGTGAGCTCGTCGGAGGCGAAACGCGCGTCTACTGCCATCGTGGGTTGCGCCCCGCCGCCGCACGCGAGGCGGCGCGCCAGCGCGTCCGCGAAGTAGAACGCCACGCGCTCTGCGGGGTCCCCATCGTCGGAGGCGGCAGCGCGCACCTGGACGAGCTCCGCGGCAGCGAGCCCTGGGTCAGCGGCCGCTGTACGGGAGCAGGCGAGGAGGGACTGGAGGATGGGCGCGGAGCAGGAGGCGTCCAAGGAGCTCGGAGAGGAACACGCTGCCGGGGTAGCGACGGCGGCAGGCTGGGGAAGCGACGCCGGAGTGGCGGCCTCTGGCTGGGCCGCCGCGTCGACGGGGGCCACGGCGGGGGTGGCGACAGGGGCAGGGACGGGCGGCGGCGGGGTGGTGAAGATGAGGCGCTCGAGGTCGGAGTCCGCGAAGACCGGTGCGTCCCCGATGAGGCTGTCCATCCACACATCGGAGTCGAAGTCCGCGGCGCCGGCGAGGTCCGAGAACACCGCGTCGGCCGCGGACGTGCCGACGAAGGCGTCGGGGAAGAAATGGTCCGCCTGGGGCCACGCGCCGCCGCCGTAGGGGAGGGATGCCGCCGGGATCTGGCCGTGCGGGGGCGCCGGGGACGGCGGCATCGGCGGCGCCTGGCGCGGCGGGAGCGGGAGCGGCATCGGCGGCGGCGGCAGGTGGTGCCTCTGGTGCTGCTGCTGTTGCTGCTGCTGCTGAATCACCTGCTGCGCGATGGCCATGAGGTTGCCGCTGTCGGCGCACATGTACGCCATGGCGCTCCCCGCCGTTCCCGGTGGGAGAATCGCGGAATGGTGGGTGGGGAGCGGCGCGGCGCGGCCGGGGGATTCGGCGGTGCTGTTTTGGGAGAATGGATGGAAGGAAGGACCGGGGGGACGGCGGGGTGAGCGGCGGCAGGGGATTTAAAACAGTAGGGCGTGGGCACCGTGGTGGCACACTCGCAGGCACTGGCACTGTGCGGTGCGCAATTACGGGACTGTCCTCGGGTGTACAGAATCCTAGAGTGTAGTAGACCCTGCCCTCTCTGTCTGCGTAGAGTGGCATTGTATACCGTACCGGTTGGCTTCAACGGTAAAATGAGAGCACTAGTCATGAGGGGGGTGCGGCTTGAACTGCGCCGATCAGGTGTGGCTCGCTAGGATCTTCTGCGATTGCTAAGACTCGGGTTAGTTTTCGAAAATTTCTTAATTTTTTAAAAAAATTTACGTCACATCAAATTTTTTAATGCATATTTAAAACATTAAATATAAATAAAAAAATAATTATTTTTTCTGTAATTTAGAAGATGAATCTTTTAAACCTAATTAATTCATGATTAAACAACAATTGCCAAAAAAAATAAAAATACTACAGTACTTAAAAAATTTTCACCTCCTCAATTAAACAAGACCTAAATAACCATGCCAGATTTCTTCACTGCAAGCCAGCATCGAATAGCGTTTGAGTGGAAAGAAAACAAAACATTACGAGTAATAGAATTAGAATTATATAATTGAAACATAGCCAATAATGGGCATTAGTCTACTATACCAAACTTTCACTAACTTCAATTGTAAACCGCGATTACTTAGCCCTATTTAAAAGTTAAGGGCTAGTTATTAGCTACAACTAAAAACTAGCTAGGGATTGCCCTTGTTTTTTTTTGTGTGTCTCTCAGCGAGATAGTTCTCCCAAAAATGAACCCGAACAACAGTAACACAAGAGTAATGGGGTGCAAGTATGCAAAAGTTCTACACTGACTGGTATGGATTCCAACTCTACACACTAACACAAGATGACAATGAGTTACAAGGTGACCCGCGAGTTGTCATGTTTGAATTTGATCAAATTACTATCACTAGAGGGAACACATGTATGGCAAACACAAATCTATAAACTAGATCAAGGATGCAATAGGAAGCTCAAAGAATTCAGTTAAACTTATCAGTCGAATTTGTCAGATATTCAGCAGTATTTTTCTCTCAAAACAGTCAACAATACTTTCCGTTATGGCTTATCAGCCAAACGAACTGTAATGATCACACTTTATCTCATAACACTGGTACCACAAGAAGCTTACAAGACAACACTTCAACTCCCAATTCATGAATTATAACAAGTGGTAGAAATACACAAATAAGGAGTTTTGTGAATTCAACGTGTCAAGTGGCAACCTGGGCAACGAATCAACAAACTTATGGCATCCTGATGGCTTTGAGAGCATCTTGGTGGCAAGCCACGTTTCAAAGCAGTGAGAAATGTCATGTATGCAATAGTTAGGGGATAAAGTTTGAAAAAAAAATACTGGATTATCTATGGGCCTATGCTACCCATAAGAATGAGATGGTCGTCCAAATGGATATCTGCGGTTGTTCTCTACTCTAATTAAATAAATTAAATAAAAAAATAAAGAAAAAAGTTATCTATTTAGTTCACTAAATTAGATTAGGGAAAAACTGCAGGTATTCATTTGAAGCACCGTCCTCATCCTTAGCCCAACGACCGAGTAAAGCCAGTAGAAAAGAGGAGTGGCACAAATAGATGAGGCCCTCGACAAATATAACACAACATCGACCTTCTCTCACCTTGGCTCCTTTATATACTTTGCTACTATACTATACATATAAACTGCATAGCGTAAAATATTGTACTGCATGAAATTTTCTCGAAAAGAAACCAAATTCACAGTAAAAAGGATCAGTACATTTTGGAAGAACTTCAGACACCTTACATCATAACTGTTCTAAATGTGGGCTACTACTTTTCTCCGCCCACATACTATGTGGAGTCGCCAATGGATGCTTAATGCACGGTCGAAGGAAAAGTTAGCTTGCTTACATGCTTTGCTTAACAGACCGAATTGAAAAGCTGAGGAAGGGAATGGCTATTTTCTTGTGCTAAGAGCACCCACAATAGTATGAGCTATAGTTTCTAACTCTAAACCAATTTCTTCAATAATGCTAACTTATAGCATATATCTCATAACATGGATAGACTCACATGGCACTCTCACATGATTTTGAAATATATGTATGAGTCTAGCTCTTGGCCATGAGCTACCTTTTCTTTCTCTTATATTAAAATATGAAAATTTTGGTTAGAGCTAGCTTATGGGTCACCCATTACGGGTGCCCTAAGAGGAATTCTAATAGCTCCGCTATTCTTATTTTAGAGTATATTTTAAATTTTATATAGCAAAAAGTAGTCTTTCAATATATGTGCTATTTAGCATGGTAAAATAGGAACTGGCTATCCTTTCATTTTCAATGACCATATAAAGCCAATCACGAGCAATTGCTATCTAAAGATGACGAATAACAAGGTTGTTGTAGACTCTTACGTTATTTATGACCTTTTTTTGTAAAATAGTTAAAACTATAGATATTTTTTACAACTTCAACAGGCGATTCCTCCCCACTTGAATTTATTGAACTATAGTATTGGTAACCTATTACAAAGATGTTTACAAGTATTGGGGAAGAAATTGCTTTTTTGGCTACATATTACATTCATAGAATTGTTCGTCGTCATTTTTCTATAGTGCCTATTAATATTAGCCAAGCTATTAGAGTCATTCTCACAGACTTTCTATAAAACACAAAGAAAAACATTTTAGAAATTCAGTCTGAAGTGTCGCCAAATTGGTATGTGGTTCCGGACAATTAAATGGTTTTAGACCGACTAAGTTTTAGACCAACGAATCCAACCATACACAAATGGGTTGTTGCAATCCTTTTTCTCAAAAGATCTGTTATCGCAATCCTTGCACTCAACAAAATGGTGTCCGGTCCCGGACAACGAAATGGTGAAATGGTTAAACGCCGATCTAGACTTAAGTTGATCTCCAGCTGCTGTCAACTGTAGACTGTGGAAGCTTGTTATGTTTACACAAGATCTTCCAAACCAACGTGTGTCGAGCGCCGCTCCGACCGACGTTCCCGGCTCCATCACTGTTGATCCCCGTCCCCTTAGAGATGTCAACAGGCCCCGTCCCTCATTTTCCGTGGAGAATTTAGTCATTAGGAAACGAAGATGGTACAGATTTTGTCCTCACGAAGAATTAAACGGGGCTAAAATTGTTCCTGTCAGGATTCATGGAGCCGGGAATTGTATGTATGCCCCCGTCCCTGCTCCCGATCCAATTTTGATGGCCCATTTTCTTTCAAGGTTCATTAATTATAGTAAAGTTGAAATCTTAAATCTTTATTTTTTAGTCTCGGATGTGAATCTTTGTAGAAGGGATTTGTTTCTATACCATTAATTGAATTTGTGAATAATTGATATCACATAAACTAACATGAACTAATGCAGATACGGAGAACCTCACAGAAATTATTCCCGGGACGAGGATAGGGAGAAAATCTCCCCTGTGACATTTGGTGGGGACGCGGATGGGGGAAGTTTCTTCCCCACAGGGACGAGGACGGGGATGAGGAAGGACTCCTCGACGGAGAATTCTCCATTGACATCTTGACTTCTCCTTCAGCCACCACGCTCAAGAGAGTGAGGATCTATCATTTTTAATAAGTTTTCAGTAGATTAAGTTTCTATGGTTAAAGTCTTAATGTCAAGTTCTTTGGTACTAGAGATTTATCTCTTCCTTCTCCTCTCTGGCAGCGGCGCGGAGGTACAATGGACTCTTTTTATTCACGACGGGGTTGTTGAAGATGAGGATGACAACTTTGACGTCAACAACTTCGTGACTTCATCGGCACGATAACATGGAGATTTTTTTCTGGACAGTGACATCAAAGTAGAGATGATATCGCCACCATGAAATACTTTTCTCTATATTTTTTTCTTCGTTTTGTTGTTGTTAGATCTAGCCTTAACGGTAGAATAAGTCAATCTTTTTGTTCTTTGGTGCCAGAAAGAAAAAGAAAGACACAAAAAATGAGAAGTTTCTCTAACTCCGCTTGCAAGAATGTTGATCGTTGTTCATTGAATATTTGTTTTCAAGGCATTTTCCAAGTTTTTTACCTATGTAGTCATATATACGAAGCGTTAGATTTGAGATCTAGTGTTAGGCTTTGTCTAAATGTCAAAAGTTTTTGAAGTTTGATATTGTAGCACTTTCGTTTGTATTTGATAATTATTATTTAACCATAGACTAACTAGACTCATAAGATTCGTCTCGCAAATTAAAGATAAACTATGTAATTAGTTATTTTTTATTTATATTTAATGTTCCATGTATGTGTCTAAAGATTCGATGGGATGAAAAATCTTATAAATTTTTGGAATTTTGGATAGTAGCATGAGTATAATTTAGGCCTTGTTTAGTTTCCAAAAAATTTCAAGATTCCCTGTCACATCGAATCTTACGGCACATGCATAGAGTATTAAATTTAGACGAAAACAAAAACTAATTACACAGTTTGTCTGTAAATCGCGAGATTAATCTTTTGGCCATAATTAGTCTATGATTGGACAATATTAGTCACAAATAAACGAAAGTGCTACAATACTAAAAATCTAAAAATTTTGCCAACTAAACAAGGCCTTATATAAAAATCAATTTATAAATGTTCGTCCGGGGAGAAAAAATATCTTCCAAACCAACCACTGCCGGTGGAGCACACTGCCACGCCACACGACGACCGTTTCCTCGCACAGGCACAGTAGTGCAGCGTGCGGCCGTGCCCTACCGGCCCGTGACGTCTCTCTCGCTCTCTCCCTGTCACTCCGGACCACGAGACCCCCGCCCCACCTGCCAATGGAACACACTGCAGAGGCAGCGCACGCCCGGGCCGGGCCGGGGTGGAGGGGACCCCCGATCTGATCGGCCGAGGGGTACCGAGCCGAGGCCACATCCTGTTGGCCGTGGCCCGCGCCGGCGTGCCGCGCTCGTCCCCAGCCTGCCTGGGTAGCCTCGGGACGCCGTCCCGTGACGTGACCATGCGGTTCCCCTGATCCCGGCCTCGCGCGCGGGTGGCGGCCCCCACCTCCCTGTCGCACCACTGTGCCACTGGCACTCTGCGCCACTGCGTGTGCTGTGCTGGCTGCCTGGGAGAGCGGGACGGAGGGACACAGCACCTCGCGGCTCGTCCGTACGGGGCGGTACAGAGCTTTGACTGTCCTGCCACGTCCGATCGGCTGGCACGCCCTACTCGTCTACGTGGCGCGGGGCCCGGGGTCATAAACCAAAAGTTAATGCGGGGCATAGTGCAGCCCTTTTTTGCCCCTGAATTCGGGAATCGGGACTAGCCACAGCCGTGAACTGGGGTGATTGGCTCCGTGCCATGGCTCGTTTGTCCAAAACCCCAAACCACTTGTCCGGCCAAGAATTCTGCGCGCACGGCTAAGCTTCCAATCATACTGCGTGAAAACATCAGTACACGTGCAATTAGAAAACAACCGTGGTGTTTACCGAGTGAGGACAAGAATGGGCCGGGCGAAAACTGCTGCTGCTCTTCAA
>Ga0182004_10004745_pt1 | contig 11000 bp, 11 predicted proteins | sample Sormic07211540_1_FD_120479 | JGI IMG/M metagenome (GOLD analysis project Ga0182004, IMG submission 120479) | Endophyte microbial communities from Sorghum bicolor roots, Mead, Nebraska, USA - 072115-40_1 MetaG | ecosystem: Host-associated > Plants > Roots > Unclassified | place: USA: Nebraska...
ATGTCCTCTGAAAGAGCTTCTCCAGTTTCCTTGTTTCCAGGCAGAAGGAAAGGAACCAAGAAGGCGAAGTATGTTCTCCAAGTATTGACATATACACAATGCCATCAAGAACTGCATCTACTTTGAGGCAGTGCTCATAAAGTTCATCTTCTGGGATCTCGGTAGCCTGAAGAATCTCTCCCACCAATGGTATCACACTGTGAAGCATCCACTTCTCAGCACCGCTATCATCTGCTCTCCGCAACCAAGTGCACAGTGCAAATTCATCTACGGACACCATGCAGAGCTTCCCATCCTTGGCCGCCCCGAGCTTGTAGAGATAGCCCTGCCCCTTCAAGTGCTCCAGCAGATCGATAAAGGAAAATTGCAGCGTTGCAGTGTCCAGGACCACCATGTAGGCCTGCTTGGCGTGTGCCCAGTACAGATTCCCGTTCACCTGTGTGCCACTGAGAAGCCAGTGCTTCTTGCCTGACGGCTGTGCTGGGGCGGCCTCCGACCAGGGGAGAATTTGCCACTCCCTGGTGTCTGATGAGAAGATGGAAGCGCGCACTCTTGACTTGTCGTGGCAGGAGTATACCACGCGGAACGAACCGGGGCTCTGGTCGGAGTAGAGCAAGAAGTAATTCATGTAGCGGAACTTGCTGTCATGGGGTGGCGTGGGGAACAAATCCAGGGCCCGCGTGAGGGGGTTGTAGACGGCGATCTGCTCGGTTCTATAGTTGAGGAGGAGGAGGCAGCCGCCACGGCAGTCTTTGATCTTCCACCCGGGGGAAGCATCTTCGTGGTAGGGTATCCTGGTGAGGAAGACATCCGCGCCGCGGACAGCGGCAGCGATGTCTGGGTCGCAGCGGCGGCGGATGGGGGAGAAGGAGGGGACGTCTTCGCCGATGGATTCGAAGAAGAATCCGAGGAGAGGGGGCGGGTGGAGCGCGCGGAAGCGGCAGCGGAAGGCGGGGGAGCGGATTACGGCGAGGAAGGCACGGGAGGTGAGGGCGGCGCGGACTAGGCTCGGGAGTGAGGGGAGGCGGAGGAAGATCTCGCGGAGGAGGTCGTCACCGAGGGAGTGAATGGTAGTGACGGTGGGCGGCTGCGGTTTCGCGGTCGACGTCTGCCGCGGCCGCGGCCGGCGCCGGCGGCGGGGCATGGCAAATGCGGAAGTCCAGCACAGAGGCTGGCGGGAGTGCGGGTGGGGGACTGGGGAGGGAGGCAGAGGAAATAGATCGTTAGGGTTTAGAGAGAATGGATGGACGGATGAGGTTACCTGGAAAGATGGACGGATAGATTTATTTTAGCTATTACTCCTATATTTCCCCGTGCTACAAGTTATGTTCAGTCCAAAGTTAATAATATTAAATTTAAAGTATTTCATTAAGATTCAATCAGTTTCTATAGCTCCAAAAGGTTGCAGCGATGCATGTTAAAAAAAAGCATAGATGTACTTTTGTCAGAAAGTTAGAATTTAATTGTTATATAAAAAATCACATAAAATGACAAAAAAAATGAATTTATCATTCTCATATTTTTTAAATTAAGGGAATCACAACTATTGAAACAAAAAGACACCTATGAGATATGGATGCATCTCTTTTTAAGAGCAATCGAAATATAGTTTTTTTTATGAGTTCTCTCCCCACCCGCTTGTACAGAAGGCATGCTCTAAGGCCTTCTCAGGGATGCGCCATTTTGAAGACTGCCACTTACGCCCTGCCTCTGAATGCACGAGTCTGGATATTGGATTCTTCTGCTAAACTAATTTTATCCATGAATATATGTCGATGCAGATTATATTCTAACTGCATTTGTTCTACACTACCTTTAATATGAACTGGAGGACCCCTGAATTGTTGGCGTAACCGCAGCCATCTGGTTGCCTGCAGCATAATTCTCTTCTCCATGAGAAGACCCAATGAATGAACAACTCTTTGCTCGAAAACAATCTCACAGAAAAACGCTGTTACACCATCTGGGATAAGCGTTAATTCCATAGGCACACACATAACCACTTTTAAGGTTATCCATACATGTATACTACAAACTTTTTGGAGCTCTTAAGTACTAGATAAAGCTGCCTACTGGCATATCAGTCAGCCACTACGTTATTACAAGCCATGGCTGACTGTGGGCTATGACATTCGAGAATGCCGTCACATTACAGTTGTATAGGTAACCGTTTCATCCGCATGGGACAAGCTCACGCATCATCGTCACCTTCAACAGTGTTGACACGCTCACACTCGTCAATCCACTCACTATATCTGTGAAGGGAAAAAAAAGGATTCAAGCTCAGTTACAGTTGAGGATAAACATAACAGATTTATTACTAATTTGCAAAGATTGACAGGATTGACTTACATATCAATAGGCTCTGTGAGTGCTGCAAGAAAAGAAATCAGATCAGAAAATTAGTAACTTAGTATAAACATAAAGAAATACTGCTTAACAGTTTTCTATTGATCCCGCTATTATCTATGTATGATATGGCATCCAGTTTTACTTTTGATGGATGCAGTTTGGACGCATCTATGAAACACACAGTCAGGAATTACAATGGACAAGTGAGTACATAAGGAACAGCCAGCCCACAATGTCCACCATTATTACTAAGACAGGATCAGAAGATGAAATGGGAATGGCTCTGCAATTTGTAAGTTATGTTCTGTTCCCAGGTGCCATGAAAATTTCATATTGCCTTGTCCATCATCCCAATAATAAGAAACACATTCATGAGTTGCTTGATGCCAAACTTTCTAGGAGCAAATTAGTACAGTTCATAGAAGCTAAATAAGGGGCAACCAGTATAGTTTTATACATAGTTCTGACATACCATTAACAGTTGTGCTAAAGTTTTCCTGACAGATTCTACAAGAAGCTTCACCAATCAGATTCTTCATGTCACTGGATAAAAGAGAGAAATCAAGTCAAGAAGTCTGAATGCAATACCAAATCCAGCATCGAAGGCTAAACAGGAAAGCTGGGGAAATGATACTCACATTCGGCACTCAACACTGCTCCCATGATTGCAGAATGGGCAGGAAAAGACAGTGTCAAGCTTGTCCATCCGCTTCTTAGGAGGCGGCTTAGCAGCTGACTTCCTCTTCCCCATGGTTTAACTTCTTTTCTTCCTTCAAATCAAATCAACCCAAACCACAGTTATTAAACATCCTAACTGACCTTAAGATGTGCACTCATATGCAGTTGTAGTTGTAGTTGTAACTAACAAGCCACAAGGCATTAAGGCAACAGTACTCACAACAGATGCATACAATGAAATCCGCTGCAATCCGTGTGGTGTGTAATACATATTGCAAATCACCCTAATAAATTTCAAAGAATCTTTGGGAACATAAAAAGCTAGCTATACAAAACATGCATAGATGTTACCAAATAGCATATAATAATACAAAACCTAACTAATACCAACTTATCAGGAAATTTTAACACATATTCTTTTGGACAAAACCTAAAATTAAGAATTCGTATTTGACACAACTCTCAATACAATCTGGCTCTTTTCAATTGCAAAAAGCAAAGGTTTAATAAACCACCTGCAAAGCAGTTTGGACACAGGAATTTAAAATGGAATCAAGAAATTAGGAACATATTTCTTGTTTGCTAGGTTTATTTATCTGAATCAGATACATAGGATTATGAAAATTATAAATTCTCGTTCCTGATCTCTACATCCCGATATCATGTAACGCATAGTATTTCTGTTTTAGCTATGTGAGCAATGGGGAAAGACGATTCATAAAGAACCGAAGAAATTTGGGATGAGTAACCCTAGTCCTTAGATAACCAATTCCTGGCGCCTTCAACCACAAACGGGCCAACCAAACAACAATCTTAACTGTATCATCATCGAATTCAACGAAAATCCCACTCTGGACCCCCAACAACCATAGATCGGGCGGATCAGCCTCGACAATAAGCGCGCACAACCGACGCAAAATACACGCTCGAAATAAATAGAGGCAAAGCACAAGCCACAGGAAATCGCAAGAAGAACATGAAGGCAATAAATTAAAAACAAAAAAAACAAGAGAAATATTAAAGGAATTTTTTTGGGGTCGAATCTCACCTCGGGTGCTCGAAGGGTTGGGGTTGGGGAACGCCGGATGGAATGGTCGGGAACAGGGGAAAAGAGCGTTTGGAGACGACTCCTTATAACGGAAGCGAAGGAAAAGGGTGCGGCCGTGCGGGGGAAGGGAACGCGGGGGGTTTGGGATGACATCTCACTGACAGCTGGGTCCCACCCATCCACATAACGGACACACCCGTCGCCCGTCGGGCTCGAGGCCGGATGCCACCCGCGCCGCCGCCGCTGTCGCTACGCCTGCCGGCGGCGGCCTGAAGAATATGGCAGCCGCCCACGCCGCCGCCACCGCCACGCGGCAAGCGGCGGCGGAGGCGTGTAGTAACCAACACGCGGTCCACCACGCGCACCTCGCGGCTCTCCTCAACCCTTCCGCGCGCTTGCCTCCGCTTCCGCTCCCTCTCCGCCGCCGCCACCTCCCGCTCTCGCTCCCCGCGGCCTCCCGCCTCATCGCGTGCTTCCCTCCGCTCCCGCTCCTCGTATGCTTCCTCCGCGCGCTCCGCCTCCTCCCCTCTCCGCCGCCGCGCCCCTTCGATTCGCTCATCAAGTCCTATGCCTCCCTCCCTTCCCGCGCCTCCCTCGCCGCCGCGGCGCTCGCGTTCGCCAGGTCGGCCGGGTACGCCCCTTCCGTGCTCGCCTACAACGCCGTCCTCCTCGCGCTCTCCGACGCGTCGCTCCCCTCCGCTAGGCGCTTCTTCGACTCCATGCTTAGCGACGGCGTGGCGCCCAACGTGTACACCTACAACATCCTCGTCCGCGCGCTGTGCGGCCGCGGACACCGGAAGGAGGCGCTCAGCGTCCTGCGCGACATGCGCGGGGCGGGCTGCGACCCCAATGCCGTGACTTACAACACGCTCGTCGCGGCGTTCTGCAGAGCCGGGGAGGTGGATCGCGCCGAGAGGCTGGTCGACATGATGCGGGAGGGTGGCTTGAAGCCCAACCTGGTGACCTTCAACTCGGTGGTGAATGGGATCTGCAAGGCTGGGAGAATGGAGGACGCACGCAAGGTGTTTGATGAAATGGTGAAGGAGGGTTTGGCGCCGGATGGGGTCAGTTACAACACCTTGGTGGGTGGGTATTGCAAGGTGGGGTGCTCGCACGAGGCATTGTCTGTGTTTGCAGAGATGACGCGGAAAGGGATCATGCCAGACGTCGTGACATTTACATCATTGATCCATGTAATGTGCAAGGCTGGGAACTTGGAGCGGGCAGTGGGGTTGGTGAGGGAGATGAGGGAGAGGGGCCTCCAGATGAATGAGATCACTTTTACAGCCTTGATAGATGGGTTCTGCAAGAAGGGATTCTTGGATGATGCATTGCTTGCAGTAAGGGAGATGAGGCAATGCAGAATACAGCCTTCAGTGGTGTGTTATAATGCACTTATTAATGGTTATTGTATGGTAGGAAGAATGGATGAAGCAAGAGAGTTAGTCCGTGAAATGGAAGCTAAAGGAGTGAAGCCTGACGTTGTGACATACAGTACAATTCTCAGTGCATACTGTAAGAATGGTGATACACATTCTGCATTCCAATTGAACCAACAAATGCTTGAGAATGGTGTTCTTCCAGATGCAATCACCTACTCATCACTCATAAGGGTTCTTTGTGAGGAGAAAAGACTCGGTGACGCCCATGTGCTCTTCAAAAATATGATTAGTCTTGGCCTACAACCTGATGAAGTTACATATACATCACTTATTGATGGCCACTGCAAGGAGGGCAATGTGGAGAGGGCTCTTTCTCTGCACGATGAAATGGTAAAGGCAGGAGTTCTCCCTGATGTTGTGACTTACAGTGTGCTTATTAATGGGCTTAGTAAATCAGCACGTACTAAGGAAGCACAACGGTTGCTCTTCAAATTGTACCATGAAGAGCCAGTTCCAGCAAATATTAAATATGATGCCCTGATGCGTTGTTGTAGAAATGCTGAGCTTAAGAGTGTGTTAGCTCTCTTGAAGGGATTTTGCATGAAAGGTTTAATGAATGAAGCTGATAAAGTTTATCAATCAATTTTAGACAGAAACTGGAACCTTGACGGGTCTGTCTACAGTGTGCTTATTCATGGGCATTGTAGGGAAGGAAATGTTATGAAGGCTCTCAGTTTCCATAAACAAATGCTGCAGTGTGGTTTTGCTCCAAATTCAACAAGTACAATTTCCTTGATTAGGGGTCTGTTTGAAAAGGGGATGGTTGTGGAAGCAGATCAGGTGATTCAGCAGTTGTTGAACTGTTGTTCCCTTGCTGATGCAGAAGCATCAAAGGCTCTTATTGATCTCAACTTAAAAGAAGGTAATGTGGATGCAGTCTTAGATGTTCTGCATGGCATGGCAAGGGATGGACTGCTTCCAAGTCCAAGATGAGGGTGATTTTTTGACATTCAAGAACCACCCTCTCTCTGTGGAATACTGGAGACCTGATGGTCAAGTTTGGAACACTTTATTGTCTCACGAGTCATCATAACACAAAAGCATCAAAATCAGTGTTACATGGCAGGATATGGTCTGCCATAAGTCACGATGTGCTCCATATGGAAGGGCTGAAAGAAGTTATTGCCTTATGCTGCATGATTAAGTGAGCAACCGTTCTGTCTCATTAACCTTTGCTCTTCACAAATGAATTAAATTTTGGTTCTTGTTTTTGTACTAGCAGCTTCTTGTATTGTCGTTTATAATAATTATTAGGTTAGAGAAGGTGGTAGTGGTACAACTATTTTATGATGGGTTGCTTATTGTCTTTGTTTTAACACTAAAAGATCGATATATATAATCAGTGAACTCACTAGAGCTTCCAAGGTGGTCTGATCTTTATTCAACACATATCAATCACATATGGTACCAGCCTGTCTTTATACAAGTTAGAAAAATCAGTGATGTTTGTGTTATATTTCTAAACAGGATCTATAATGGTGTGATGAGGGTCTACTATGTAATATGCAAAACTCAGTTTCAGAATTAACAATAATATAATACATTTGAAAAGTAAAGGCTGATGAAGCATTGTCAAAGGAAATGGTGTAATTAACTAAAAGATTTCATGACCAGACGCTTTTGTCCTTTTTATGCCGTTTGGTTTGACAACAAGTGACATTCCTGTGGACTACCAGTTGGTTAAAATTGTTATAGTAACAGGTTCATCTTACTTCACAGCAATACTTAATGTCATGATAGGGCAGAAGACATTGCTTCATGCTTTCTAAGTAATTACCCTTTTAATATATATTATATCAACACCGTTTAGTCTTGTGTTTCTACTATCCTTTCTTTTTCTTAGAGGCTAAAATAAAATAGCATGTTTCATTGTATTCTCACATCATTCTGTTTGTATCATAGATTTATCTTGTTAAAGTTGACAACACAGAAAAAATGAATTTCTGGCAATCAACTCTAATTATGTGTTTCCCTTTTTTTTGGGGTAAATCACCTTGTTTTGATACATGAACATCCAATTGTTTGGTCTTCTGCAGGGTGAAGAATTGCATGGCTAAAAGGACAAAAACAGTTCAGTGCATTAAAAACCAATGCATATGCATGGTATCTACCTGTATCCCTGATGATGCTACTTTGAGAAAAGGAATCAACAGCAGAACAGTAGTTGATTATATCTGCCGTTGGGAGCAAAAATCCAATATACCATGAACGGAAACTGGAGATTATCATTCGTTCATCGCTTCTCACTTTGAAGAAAGGAAAATGAAAGCGAGAAATTCACGGAAAATGAGGAGCTTGAAGAAAGTGGAACATCAATGACAATGGATGTATACAGGTGGTTTGCACTTACAGGTACAAATATCTAAGTCACTAGCGATGAGTAACTTATTTCGCAATGCTTTCAAGTTTCCACTTAACATCAACTATTTTCTTCTGTGTACCTGTAGCAAATTAAGTACTTGTGCATTAGCTCTTTTCTTACATATATTCAGAATTCAGAAACCAGAAGCCTTTGGCTCCTAAACTCTTCTCATGTTTCTCATTTTTGCATCAAATTCTATGGTGTCAGATTTCAGCTAGCTAGCCGCCTAGCCCTCCATCTTCTCTACCTTCCTGAGCACCTCCGCCTCCCTGTCGGCTATTTCCTTGGCCTCCTCAGGGGTGAATGGTGGTGGCAGTGTGCATGGGTTGAAGCTTGCGACTTGCCTCTCCATGGAGTCCATCATGCAGTCTCGGTGCATGCCCTGGGCAGGGCAGGCCATAGATTCTGTGCAGATCTCCACGGCCTTCTCCGGCACAGTGGGCTTGTACCTGAGCAGCTTGGCGTACTCGGTGAGCAGGTGCAGCATGTAGTCATAGATGTAGTCCATGCTCATCTCCTCCCTCACAAACTGGCTGCCCTGCTCGCCGATGAGCTGCGCCTGCGCTGGGTGTTCGTTGCCCCAGTCCACGGCAAACTTGATGGATTTGCAGATGTGCTCCCGATTAATGGGCCAGTAGTGCTTGCCGGCGACGAGCCCCCTGGACAGGATGTCCTGGAAGGGCGTGTTGACGAACAGCACCGGCGAGTCGCACGCCAGGATGTACTTCTCGCTCACCGACCACGCATTCCCCTCCACGTAAACTTTGTACCTGCATCCATTGACAGGTGATCTGAGCGACACCATGGTTTTGGACCTGTGAATTTCACTAGAATTTTGCAGGAAGTCTCACATAATTTGTTATAAGAAATTGTGATCGTTCGTACCAGTCTGAAAATCTGAATGTGCTTACCTGTAAATGCATTGCTTAGGTATTCTCGAATCTTTGAACCCGTTTTGAATTGCATAATGCCAGTTCTACAGAACAATTAACATAAGGTAGATTGAGATCACCGTCTAACTAGTAGGCGTCAAAAAAGGAGAGAGAAAAAAAAAACAATGCCAGTGTTCTTTGTCTCTGAAGCACCTGGGTGAAGAGGCGGGCATTCCATTCTTGGCCGTTGGAGGCGTTGCATCTCATGAGCTCGTGGCGTATGCGGTAGCCCTCGGGGTTGCCCTTCCAGAACGCGTAGGGCTGCCTCACCGGCCACCGCACGCGCTCGTTCTCCTGCCTGACCTCCTCCAGCAGCTGCGGCCACGGCCGGATGCCGACCTCCGGCCAGCCCCAGAAGGACCAGTCCGGGAACACGATGTCGAGCGTCAGGGCGTCCTTGCAGTACCGGAACACGGGCGGCGCGTCGGACGGCGTCGTCGGGAAGTCGGCGGCGCGCACCTGGCCCGGGTCGTCGCAGGCGAACATGATGTCCAGGTCCGGGACGCGGCCCGGGTAGCGGCGCAGCAGCTGCAGGACGCCCCACTGCGTGAACACGTCCCGGGTCTGGTACGCGCGCCGGTACGTCTCCACGTACGCGCGCCCGCCCACGACCACCAGCCGGAAGTAGGCGTGCGGCCGCGCGCGCTCCACCGCCTCCCGCGTGATCCCGGCGCCGCGCCACGGCCGCAGGTCGTCGTGGATGTACCGGAAGTAGTCCGGGCACGACGGTGCCGGGTCGTCGCCGGGCAGTGGCGGCGGCGTCGACGGTGGCGGCAGTGCTGGTGTCCCAGGGCATTTCGGTGGATGCGGGTGCGGGGACGTCTCGTTGCCGCAGGTGAATGGTATCTGTAGGAGCGGCGACGTAGAGTCGATGTGGTGGCGACGCCGTTGCCTGGCGCCGATGCTGACCGTGTTCCCTATCAGAGACGGCTGCGGTGGGGCCATTCGTGCAGGGGAATTCAGAGTAAGCTTACTTGTACTCACCAAATATTGGGAGTATAATAGAATAGCAGTATAAAAACTCGTGTGATGCACTGCTCGCGGCCAGTCATGATTCATGAATGTGTCCATCTGGCCATCTTCTCGTTTCATCTCAAAATATAAAAGACGTGCACATCTAAGTCCTACTGATCCGTCTAGAACATCTCAATCTTAGCTTTTCCTTTGAAAATTATGCAAACGATTACTACTTGTACCAATCAAACATTTAGGCCAGATTAACACGTGACTGACCTTTTTTTTGTTGCGAATGAACACGTAATAGTTTGACTTGAAGCTGCAACGAGCAATACTAGCAGAAAATGCTTATGCTTACAGCGTCGAGGCCGGTCCATCTACGCGCGCCAAGCAGCAAGGCAAGAAGGACGAAGCCGACCATGACCGATCGCACGCCGCTCGTCCGCAGCACCGTCGTCCCCGGCGACGAAGACAGCCACCTCTCTGTCCGCGCCACCATCAGGGCGGCGCCATCCTTGCCTGGCGTCCTGCCCTCCTCGGTGATCTCCTCCATCGCCGGTGCCACCAGCGGCGACGACCCCTCCTCGCCCGACGACGACGTCGTAGCCGGGAAGACGGTGGTGCTCCTCATGGCCAACCACAAGGTGCACGGTACGAACGTGAACAGAAGCAGGTAGGAGAATGAGGAGCGAAACTCTGCTGCTGCGCTAGTCAGCGAGCTACACGGCCACACGGACGGGTGGATCTTATATGTAGGTCGCCAAGCCAAGTCAAACGCGTGGAGGAAAACTCTCAGTACCAATACACGCCCATGCTTGAATTTTGATACCCAGAAGGATGAATGAACAATGATCGTACTGCACAAGCACAACTATATACGTCTTTGGCATGAAAGTAGCAGAATGGCATGTGCAGATGCGAAGTACGAAACAACGAATGCATTTGGTATCACACGTCAGATTTTCAGCGAAACGTGGACTTCTGTTCATAAGTTTGGCCGGGTTGCTTCGCTTCCCCTTCTCTTGTGTTCAGGCCTTGTTTAGTTCCTTGCCTGAAATTTTTTCGGAACCCTGTACCACTTTCGTTTGTTTGTGGTAATTATTGTCCAATTATAGACTAACTAGGCTCAAAAGATTCGTTTCGTAAATTTTGACCAAACTGTGTAATTAGTTTTAAATTTTGTTTATATTTAATACTCCATGCATACGTCTAAAGATTCGATGTGACGG
>Ga0182004_10004746_pt1 | contig 10999 bp, 8 predicted proteins | sample Sormic07211540_1_FD_120479 | JGI IMG/M metagenome (GOLD analysis project Ga0182004, IMG submission 120479) | Endophyte microbial communities from Sorghum bicolor roots, Mead, Nebraska, USA - 072115-40_1 MetaG | ecosystem: Host-associated > Plants > Roots > Unclassified | place: USA: Nebraska...
AAAGCTACAACGGTATTCGTGCGCTTGCGGATTTATCTGTGTGCGTATAAATACCATAGTACACTCTAGTGCCATGCTGGGGATGACAACCTAGTATTCAAGTGGTGTTAGCAAGTGTCAACATGCCCGTCGACAGCGAGGCACCTATGGTAACTTCGTCAATCTCGAGATTGGCTGGTCCAACTCATTTTTTTAGATGTGCTCATGAGGGTAAGTGTGTGTGTACATTCATAGGGGTGAGTGTGCGTTTGTGTTTGTGAGCGTCTGCGCTTATAACTTGGTCTCATAAAAAAACACAGTAATAGAGTACCGGTTTTGCAATTTTATTTGCACTGTAGTAGAAAAGGCAACACTGTTAATGAGAATAAGGAGAGTTAATACTCATTTTTAACAAATTTCTAATTCATTTTTGGTCCCACAATTTGCTGAATTGTGATCCGTTTTGGCCCCAACAGTTTATATTGCTCCTAGCTTTTCCTAAAGTGCCATTGTATCATTAGAGCAACCATAATACAACAGTAATAAAGTAGTCTATAAGAAATAAAATAGTATCTACTAGCTAGCTGAATTATTGTGAAGTAGTACATGTAGTAGTTTACAACAAAAGTCATCCATAAGCATATGGACTATCCATAAGAAATAACAAATGCTAATTGTTTCCTCTGCTCTCTCTCTCTGTGCGCTCTCTTCTTGGGTTCGAGTTTGCCACCCCGGTAGTTGGTGCTTGCAGCGAGGTCATCGACCTCCTTGTTCGTGTGTCCATGGGGCCGGTGCCACGGGCCTCCACACACTTGGCAAGCTCAAGTACCCTGCCATCCACATGCCCACCACGCTCGCGCACTTGATCTCCTCTGTCCTAGCTACATTGCTTGCACCACTGCTAGCCCTCTCCTCGCTCACCGACCACCATGGATCAAGGAATCGACGATCCTCAAAACAGGGGCAGCGACATCCGAGTGCCTTCTCTTTGAGCAATGTTTTCCTAAACGCTAAACGGTAAGCAGTCGATCACCTGTCGTTTAGTCATTATTCGGGCTAAACAGTCAATTAAACAGACTAAACAGTCAATTAAACAGGCTAAACGGATGATTAAACAGAAACGGTGTACCACTGTTTAGCGTTACACGGTGTTTAAACAGTCTAAACGGCCATTTAGACGAACAATGCCTTTGAGCGGCACATAGGATACTTCTCTCTGAGCGGCATCCCACGGGGTGGGCATCCGGGCCAGGACAGCATACTCCGAGCAGGGGTGACGTCATCTAGGTGTGATGAGAAACAGGAACAAGAGCGCAAATCAAAGGAACCGATGAACCGGCTGGTTCACACAAACCCCCACTTGTGGAGATTCTCTGTTGCTTTGATTATCATAGTTGCTGCCACCTCTGCAAACCACTAATTAACATTGACATTGAGCAGAGGAAGATAGATTGTCTGCTGGTGTAACAACTTATAAATTAATACATAAAGAGTACGTGTCATCATACAAAAGGATATAGCTAGTTATCCTTAGTTGAATATCACAAACCCAAAAGTACTCAAAAGATAACTCACTATATGGTTACTCATCAGGGGGTGTCTAGTTATCCGTCAATAGATTTTTATGTGCCTAAATCTATCAGTTTTTTTTTATAAATGCAACTCAGTAGATAGTTGTAGCATAAATTTTAAATCATAATCAAACATACAGAAATCTGATAGATTTAGTAAAAAAATATGTCAACAAATAAATAGCAAAAGTCTATTAATAATAAATTGACTTAAAATTATATGACACCGCATGAGACGAAGTATCAAATAACACCAATATACCTTGCACACCAACGTTTTTTAAGAACAGGACAACCTCACTCCGATTCCAGTTTACCAAAGGAAATAGGAAACCTTGTCAGTTTGAAGAGTGGATCATTAGTAGAAATGTGAGGAAATAGGAACCTTGTCATTGTGAAGTAGTGGATAATTAATAGAATGGTGAATTGAGCGTCCGTTTTGATAGAACTCCATTCCTAATTAAATTCTTGGTTCTGCTCGCTCTCTATTGATTTTGGTGAGAATAAAATAGAAAACGTTGATGTGAGTTTTCTAGGGTCTGTAATAGAGCTTTATCTAATTCTAATTCTTTATAAAAATTAATTTTCTAAGAAAAGTGATTCTGTGGCTAAAAAATAATTTTATTTGATTCTTTAGTATAAACTCTTAAAGTTATTAAATTAGAAGCTACTTTTTTAGCTCTGTCTCTTAGTTTATTGCACATAATCACTTCTCGGGATCAGCAAAAAATTACTTCTCTCGAAAACTGTTTGACAGATCTACTGGGTTCAGCACTCTCGCTACTAGTGTAAATAAATAAGTTGTTTTGTTGCACCAGAATCTGTCAATTATTATTATCTTGAGCAAAACTGATTCATTGTAATCTGCTTCATGGAGCACTACCAAACGATCCCTAAATCCTAATACTAAAAGCCAAAGACAGAAACCGGTTGGTCCAAGAACAGGTAAAACAGTATCATATAATACTCCTTCCATCAGTTATAAAAAACCTATACATAGCTTTTACTATACGCTTTAATGATAAGTCTAGTCTAGATATATAAAGTGAAAGTAATTGCATTTAGAAAACCAAAACATCTTATAATTTTGAAACGAAAAGAGTATCATATACCTAGCTTGTCAACCTCACAGGAATGGTATTTTAAAATTTATACATCATAGGGTAAAAGGCAAATTACTCCTAATTCTTTTGAAGAAGAGATGAACCTAATCAACTCAAGAAACACGACATCATAATGTAGCACCAAATAATTTCCATAGGTCATTATACATGTTGAAACGGAAGCAGGTAACTAGAAAACTCCACACAAACTTCGCTTCATATTCTGTCCACAACCTTTCCTCTAAAAAAACAAAGCCAAGTTAGATTTTCCCAGGGGCGTCTTTTCTTCCAAGGTCCGTAAGACCAGTGAAGAGAATGGGCTTCGATGCAGCAGATATGCTTAGTTGAATTCATTGGTTGCCAACATTCCGGCCACCATATCCTCTACCTCGCCTCTGCTGCTGCTGAACACGTCGCTGCTGGTTGAAATGACGCCCAGGGGCAGGGTTTGCCTGCTGCTGTGGTACGGTCCTCATGCGTTGCGCCTTCATCTGTGCAAAGAGTGCATCCATCGTCCTTGGTGCTGCCTGGTTCTGCGACGACTCGACCTACAAATAGATTAATGTGTACTGTAGTGATCAGCAGCAACAAAATAACTACAGGACATGAATAACTTGACAAATATTAATTAAACAAATACAAGTTTCATGTATCACGCAACTTCTAAAAATAAAAATGGACCCAAGCATAGCATTCATCATGGTCCTGAAACTACTATAGATGGTTATAAAGTGGCATGGGGATACCAGAAAAAGATGGGATATGTGAGAAAACTATACATTAAAACATATCAATTAAAGTACACAAAATATAAATTACAATAGCGATGGTATTCCAAGAGAAGCCATTAAATTGATAGACCAAAAGATCGCCATCACATCTTAAGTTGATTATTATGCATCAGATACTCATTGGGAAAACAATTTACATTTTCAGCCAGTTTTATTTATTACTCTGCATTATGGTCAACATCTGGCATAGTCCATACCTTGGAATTCTGAAAAGCATCACCTACAGGCCTCCTCTGCACTAAGGTACTTCCACTGTATCAAAATCAAAACATTAGTATCTTACATGAGCACGAGTGCTCAAGTACCAAGAATCATAAGCAAGGGAGATCCAAGAGCCATATTGTTTTCTGAGCAAACTCACCATACCCCCATCAAAACAAGGATACAATTCTCACTTCTCGAAGGAAGTCAGGGAGTACATACCATGCTTTGAAATAAAATCAAACAGAAATGATAAAGTGGTCACTGAAAATATCTAGTGCATCCTCTTGGTTTCCAAGGCCCTCAACATTCTAGAGTCTAGACTGTTTACTTCCACCCAAATTTCAACACACATGGTTCAACAATGTCCCAAGTTGACACAACTTATTGATTGATTGGACTGATCCAGAACCAACAAGGTCACATAAGGAATCATGAAAATAATTTCCAACAGTTGACCTTCAAAAGATAACATCCATACAGCTCAACAAACTGAGATAAAACCGCAAGATACATTTAATCTTATCCAGTAGAAATGAAGGCAAGCATTATCTCTGTGGGAACCAGTGAACAATGGGGAGATAGCACTTTATGCTAGAATGCTCAAAAATGGCATGCTGCTATGGATACAGCCAACTTGAATAGGAGGCAGTAGCAAAATATACTCCCTTGGAGGCATACAAGTGTCCTGTTAGGCCACTCTCAATGGAGTTTCATTAACATTAAATATGCTGATGGCACCGTATTAATGAAGAGAGAGATGATAAGAGTTTCATGGAAGTAGAGAGAGTTTTATGGGGATGAAACTCTTCTGCACTATTTCCAAAATATGGATGTGTTGAAGCTGGGTCATGAAACCTTCACTGAGGATGACCTTAGCAGCACTACACTAGATTCACACTGCATTCATCATTCATCGAACAAATAAATACTGAGCACTGCCAAGGAGCCAGTAGTCAAAACCAATTGAAACTCAGGCATGTAAGATTCCTGTATCTGAATGATCAGTCACCAATGGCATGAGATGGTAGCCATTATCACATCTCCTTTGGTCCTTCCTACCATAGTTGACAAATAACACTAATGTAACCCTCAAAGGCAGTTAATGCTGGTGTCCAAAAATAGCACTCATCCAACAGCAGATACATATCCAGGGTGTTCCAGCAGGTTCACAAATTTGACCAGCTCAACCAGAATATAAAGGAAAATGCCATAACTTTCAATGAAGCTTTAAGGCCCATGTTATATTCACCATATATTTGTAGCAGTATGTATAACCAAGAAAACAGGCCTTCTGCCACAAGAATATGAAGTTGATTGTTCTATATAAACTTGCATGTGTATAACCAGAGAAGTTACGGCAGTTCCATGCGAACACCAGCATCAGAGTCATTCTCAGCCAACATAACCCAAGGTGCATGACTCAACAAATTTAACAACCCCTTGAATGCAGTAAACTTTCTCATAAGCAATAAGAGAACCATTGTTTACCTGTCCATAACAATTTATTGAGATGAAAACATGGCTAGAAAAGGAATGAGAAAAAAGACATAGTGATTGATTAATACCTTGGCTTGTTCCAACGCACAGCCCCGTTGCGCATTGGCATAGCAGCAGCCTTCTTTGCAGCCTGCTTTGTAGCAGGGAACTGACTTCCACCAAGATTTGACCTTCTCTGTGCAAGAACACCCTAAGCACAAAGAGAACGTTAGAAACTTAACACGACACAAGATGCAAAAAAAAAACAATCTAAATGTCATTGCAACATACTTGTCTAATGGTTGATCTAGATTCCATAAACTGTTGAACCTTGCCATTCCCTTTATTAGAGTTGCCATTCTGGAATGGACGCTTTTTGATCTGTTATAATGAAATGGAGGGTATAATCAACAAACTTCCACAGGGAGTTCACAAATGCAAAATTGAGTACACAAAGCTAATATGTATACCGGCTGCCTGGGAGGTTTCTTGCCTCCAGGATTCTTTTTCTTTGACATCTTGATTATATCCTCTGAATAAACACAGAAACAATACATGGGTTAAACCAACACTGAAACATCAATTATTAGCATCACTAAACAAAAAGAAATTTGGTCACATAGCATACCCAAAGTCATGTCCATCTTTTTCTCGGTAAAAGCAATTGCTTCAGCTGTGAGGGGTGGTGATTCCATCTCTATCTATATGAATAATACATAGTATAATTAGAGTAAGAAGAAAACCTAATTCATAGCAGAAACTACAAAGGTAGCAGTAAATTCAAGCTTGTGAGAAGTTCAATAAAGTATATGAAGCCCCAATTTGAGCACCACTAAATTCAAGCTTGTGAGAGGTTAAATAAAGTATATTAAGCCCCAGACAGACAAGATAAAGACATGTACTACTTCCAACTAAAAAGTTGCAATAAGAGAACATGAGACTCTTTTTATGAGCAAACTAGCTACAGTAGTTTTCCGTACTGATAAAACCATTGACCTGAATGAAACTACTCTCATACATGACAACCATATTTGATGAAGTTTGCTAAGAAACAAAACTGAAGCAAACAGCCAGAAATCCATTCTGTCCAAATCTAAACAACTATGGTAAAAAAGGAAACCTATTGGAGTTTGGGAGCAAACCCTACTAACCTAATTATAGCAGCAAGACCAGACACCACCTGCTAGCTTCTAGTTAATCGTTGCCCGCATGATAGATCTTTTAGCCTAAAAAATAGGTAGCCCCTTCTTGCCATAGACAACATTTGCTGTTGACAACAAGTTTGCATGACCAAACACGCTTGCCAAGACTGAAGAACTAATAAATGATTCAGACAATGAGACATACAGGCATAGTTATTCATTCTAGACCTGCTGCCTACACAACTTAAGATTGAATAAACAACCACAAAATATCAACAGAAACAAGTTGATTCACAAAAAAAAACCGCAGGTGCCGTGGCTCTGGAAGAGCCACAATATCCGAATTGGATCAACAATCAGTAAAGATGACACATAGAACCAGATTTGACTGACTACGAGAAAACACCACCAACGCCAACCGCGTGGAACGCACCAGTTCAACCTGGCACAATCGATTCCCCCGCCTCCGCAACCCGACTCTAGACCGAAAGCAGACACGCAGGCCTAGGCTACAACGACCAGACGAGGCCAGGCGCCGTCGAGGGCTCGTCAATTCGAGGAAGGGAGAGGGGAACGGGAACGAAGGCTTACCGGATCCAAGCGGTGTCGGACGGAGATTCTAATAGGGTCGGCGCAGAGCGGCCGCGCGGCAGGGGGCGAGCGATCCCGCGATGCACGGCGGGCGAGCGGCTCGGCCGGGGGCTAGGGTTCGATGGTCACCCTCGCGTGCGCGCCGCCCGGGATGGCGCCGGCCGGATGTATTGGGGTGGGAGGGATGAGATGGAGATGGACTCGAGAAGGGGGATTTCTGACGGAACTAGGGCTGCGGCTGCGGCTCTGCGGCCCGGGCGGTTTTGATTTGGCTTTTACCTTGAGAAAACTTTTTGGGCTAAGGTACCATTTTTGTTTATAATAACTAGCAAACGTGCTCATACGTTACAACAAGAGAAAACACTATCTAATATTTATAGAAAACGGCAATGAAAATATCCTCACGAAAAAATATGAAAACCCACATAATAATTATATCATTTTTATGCGCGTGAGAATACACACGCAAAAACAATACGCACTCACATAAAAGTTGACATTATTCTATCGGGATTTCTTAAACTCACAGAAAAATATAATTATTTTATGGGTTTTTATATTGCATATAAATTAAAATTACTTACGCACAGAAAAAATAAGTTCTGCATATGGGGCGCCCAGTTTTTGGCATTGGCGGCTGTCTTTCGGTATTGGCATGTGTAGGAATAGAAAAGGCAGTGAAAAAAATAAAAAAGGCAAAACCACCTAGACCTAAATCCTCCATACGTGGCCGCCACCCCATCGCTCGCACGAGACAGATCCGCCACTCCCACCCCATCCCGTCGCTCCTAGCTTCGGATCCGGCGTTCGCCGTCCACCGCCACTCAGGCCACCCGCCCGCCGCCGTTCCTTTGGTATCCCGGCGTGCCGTCATTGATGCCCCGTCCACTGTCGCCCCGCTCGACGTGCCACGGCGCCGACCGTTGCCTGCTCCAGATCTGCCATCCCCGAGTGTGGCCTGTCCTAGCAAGCGGTTCCTCCCGGCACGTCGCGCCGCTGGCCACCGTTTGCCCCAGATCCAGTGCCGGTGCCGCCTCTCCTGCACACGGTGTCTCCGGCGCGGCCAGTACCGGCGAGCAGGCCTTCTTTTCCAAGGTGTGCTGCTCCACCAGTTCGCCTCTCCTCCCCAGTCGCGTCGGCCCCTCGCCCCTTTGTCCTTCCCCACGGTGTGCTACTCCACCGGTTTGCCTCGGCAGCGGCAGGGTGGGCCGATGGCTTGGCCACGGCCATGGCAGGGCGGCATGCTGAGCGCGATGTGAGGTGGCCACACCATGGTGTTATGTCGGCAACGGCGGAGCAGTAGCCACTACGATGAGCGGTGCCTCGGTAGCAGGCCACTGGCGCCTCGGCTCGACACGTCTACTACTTCTTTTATTTCTTCCTGTGCTTAATTCTCTTATTCTGTAGGCCTATATTCGATTCGATTCGATATCTGGCTGTATTGTATTCGATTTGCTGATGGGGATATGTTTTCTCTCAAAATCTCATTGTCTAGTGCATTTGCACATCTGAGTAACACGTGCGTCAAATTTCTTTTCTTTCCGTTTGTCTTGGGTTCCATTCCATTCTCGGTGTAATAAAAATCTTGCTTCTCTTTGATTCAGAGTTCCTTTTCGATTTGGTTTAGATCTTTGATCGATTTCTTATTTCCTTCTCTGTGTCTTTAATTATTTTGCCCTGTACCACCTCTTCTTGTACATGGGGGAGAGTAGGGAAAGATTAGGGATAGATTGTGGCTGACAAAATAAAGTGGACAGATTGTAAAGATGTGTCAGGAGATTTTGTATTAGAGCATCTCCAATAATTATGCAATTGGAATTTGCCATTTGTTGGAGTTTGCCAAGTCTCTAAACGTTTTGCCAAAGAAAAAATAAGTTCATCTCCAAGTGTTTGGCATTTTTGACTTGGCATTTCCCAAAAAAGTAGACCCAACTATTTTTGTCCGCGAAGCTTTCATCTTCGCTGGAAATTCTCTCGCACGTCGCGCGGGCGCTTTCTTTTCCGCGCGCAATTCCTTCACCCGTCGCGCGCAATTCCTTCGCCCATCGCCTCCAATTCTCTCGCGCGTCGCGTGGTCGTGTTCATCCCGTAAGTCCACGTCGCCGCTTGGTCCAGGTCGTCGAGTTCCGATCTCGTCGCTGCGATCGATCTCCTAGCCTTGTGTCGCTACAACAAAACGAGACGGCGATGGATCTCCTACCTGGCCTCCTAGCCTCGCGTTGTTGCAAGAAAAGGAGGCGGCGATCGATCTCCTTCGTCCCCGCGTGAAGAAAGGAGGCGGCGCACGGGGGAAAGAAAAGAGTCGCGCGCGGGGAGGAGTCGTATCGCGAAAAACTACCGCGACGTGGGGAGTACAGGCACGACAAGAAGTCCAAGATTCTTGGGATATCAGAATTGCCAAGCCATGGTGCCTATGAAAAAATGCCAAGTTTGGTCCATCAAATGCCAAGTTCGCCAAAATGCATAAGTCAAATGCAAAACTGTTCGAGAGCAATTTTTAAGGTTTTTAACAAATTTCAAGAATGCAAAGTCCAATTGCATAATGTTGAAGATGCTCTTAGGAATCCTAGAAAATTTTTTATTTTTTTCTTGTTCCACCAGGTTTCAAGCGACCGCGAGACGGATATATTGGCAGAAGATTTGGAGGGTAGACTGAAATTTTCCCTCTTTATAGCTAATTATAGATTAATTAGGCTTAAAAGATTTATCTCATAATTCTTTCTTCTCTAATATTTAATTATGAAAATTTGCCTCCCGTTCGAACTTAGTGGAAGAGGAAAACAAAATAAAATTTTTTTTAGGTTTCCAATGTAAAATCTTTTATACACATCAAAACACATTGAAAATAAGGAAAGTACAGGGTTTAAGTGCAGAGTGCGGCTATAACATGCGGATGGATTGGACTGGATTGGAGATTTGAGGATCTAGAAGCACGACAGGTCAACAGCATGAGAGCTTGAAGCCGTCAATGCAAATCTGGACTCCACAATGGCGAAAAGGGCGACGAGTGAGTACATATGGTATATGCTACTTTTGGCTATTCCCCTCGAAAAGGCAAGATCCGAGAGACAAGGATAGTAGTTGCCTACTCCCCTGTTCCATTGTGACATTTTCCGTGCCATTTTTGACCGTTTGTCTTATTCAAAATTTTTATATAAATATTTTATATTTTGTTATAATTTATTTTACCACTAGAAATAATTTAATAATAATTATATTTTATAATTTATAAAAAGAAATTAAATAAGACGAATAGTCAAACATAATACTTAGGCCTTGTTTAGTTTCTAAAAAAATTTACAAAATTTTTTATATTTTTCTTCACATCGAATCTTTAGACGTATGCATAGAGCATTAAATATAGTTATACAGTTCACCTGTAATTTGCGAGACGAATCTTTTGAGCTTAGTTAGTCTATAGTTAAATAATATTTATTAAATACAAATAAAAGTGCTATAGTAACCATTTTGCCAAAAATTTTGAAACTAAACAAGACCTAAAAAGTAAAAAACGTCACTCCTAGAGGACAGAGGGAGTATGTCATATGCAATGTCTAGCTGTCGACTAAACAATACATTTTGAGATGTATTTTTTTGTTAATGTATGTAAACCCAATATATAGGTAAAAGCATTAATGTTTACAGTGCTAAGTATATTATAAAAATATATCTTATAACAAATACAATGATACTTATTTAATATCATAAATATTGATGTTTTTTATTTATATATAGTTAGTTAAATTTAAAATGCTTTAACTTAGTACTGTTCTAAAATTATATAATTTTTTCGACGGTAGAAGTAGGTTTTAGTATGGAATGATCCTATGTATGTGCTTAGACGAGGGGATGAAATCATCCCATGTTTCGTTGAATGCACGAGAACACACAAAAGAGAAAGTCATCAACGTTTGGGGTCTTAGGGCTCGTTTAGATGTGAAATGTTTTTGGATTTCGCTACTGTAGTACTTTCGTTTGTTTGTGTTAAAAGATTCGTCTCGTAATTTACAGACAAACTCTGTACTCCCTCCGTCCACGAAAGAGTCAATTTCTAGAGTTGTCCTAAGTCAAACTTTTTAAACTTTGACCAAATTTCTAGAAAAAAATGCTAAGATTTATAGTATCAAATTAGTATTATTAGA
>Ga0182004_10004747_pt1 | contig 10999 bp, 10 predicted proteins | sample Sormic07211540_1_FD_120479 | JGI IMG/M metagenome (GOLD analysis project Ga0182004, IMG submission 120479) | Endophyte microbial communities from Sorghum bicolor roots, Mead, Nebraska, USA - 072115-40_1 MetaG | ecosystem: Host-associated > Plants > Roots > Unclassified | place: USA: Nebraska...
AAATCTTGAAAACTTTTTGGTTTTCAGGGTGAACTAAACGAGCCCAAGTTGTACTGCAAAGAATTGCGATAAGCAGATCGAGGCGTGACATACACAACACACCCGAGTTCAGTGCCGAAAGCCATGCGCCCGGTCCGAACTCCGACGTACGAGCGGGGCGCGCACGCCCATTGTTCTCGGCAAGAACCACGGCGCCCCGACCACGTCGCGCCCATGCGCGTCGTCCTCCTTACAAAAACCATCGTCACCGCTCTGCCCCCCATCCTCTGATCTGCTCCTCTCATCTCGGACAAGGCAAATTTAACTAGCTCTTTACAGAGCAACGGCGAAGCCAGAGATCCGCCGCCGTTGAACCCCCAAGCGAGATCGAGGACGTACGAAAATGGCGCTGTCCACGGCGAACACGAACGCCGCCGAGTCCCATCTGCACTGCTCCACCTTCGCGTCGCGCTACGTGCGCACCGCGCTCCCGAGGTATCCCTCCTGCTCCTTATTTGCGCGCCGCCGGCCGGCCGGCCGCTTGATTGATTGGCGGCCGGAATCTCCTGGGTTTTTTTTTTTAATCCGCTGTGCGTGCGTGCCATCGTCGTCGTCGTCGTCACGCAGGTTCAAGATGCCGGAGCAGTCGATCCCCAAGGAGGCGGCGTACCAGATCATCAACGACGAGCTGATGCTGGACGGGAACCCGCGGCTGAACCTGGCGTCGTTCGTGACCACGTGGATGGAGCCCGAGTGCGACAAGCTCATCCAGTCCTCCATCAACAAGAACTACGTCGACATGGACGAGTACCCCGTCACCACCGAGCTCCAGAACCGGTGCGTCAACATGATCGCGCACCTCTTCAACGCCCCGATCGGCGACGACGAGACGGCCGTCGGCGTCGGCACGGTGGGTTCCTCGGAGGCCATCATGCTGGCCGGGCTGGCGTTCAAGAGGAAGTGGCAGAACAAGATGAAGGCGGCGGGCAAGCCCTACGACAAGCCCAACATCGTCACCGGCGCCAACGTGCAGGTGTGCTGGGAGAAGTTCGCCAGGTACTTCGAGGTGGAGCTCAAGGAGGTGAAGCTGCGGGAAGGGTACTACGTGATGGATCCGGAGAAGGCCGCGGAGATGGTGGACGAGAACACCATCTGCGTCGCCGCCATCCTCGGCTCCACGCTCAACGGCGAGTTCGAGGACGTCAAGATGCTCAACGACCTGCTCGCGGCCAAGAACGCCGAGACGGGGTGGGACACCCCGATCCACGTGGACGCGGCGAGCGGCGGCTTCATCGCGCCCTTCATCTACCCGGAGCTGGAGTGGGACTTCCGGCTGCCGCTGGTGAAGAGCATCAACGTCAGCGGCCACAAGTACGGCCTCGTCTACGCCGGCGTCGGCTGGGTCATCTGGAGGAGCAAGGATGACCTCCCCGACGAGCTCATCTTCCACATCAACTACCTCGGCGCCGACCAGCCAACCTTCACGCTCAACTTCTCCAAAGGTATATAGGTCCCCGTACCTGCGCTTCGATCTGTAACTCTGTTGCTTTTGTTTGATCAATTTGTTTTCAGACTTCCACTGAGCAAACAGTGAGTTCATCTTCTGCCTTTCTCTCAGGTTCGAGCCAGATTATCGCGCAGTATTACCAGCTCATCCGCCTCGGATTCGAGGTAATATAACCACAACAGCTTGCATTCGCTGGGCATGTGTGACTGATGACGCCGTTTCGATCGGGCACCATGACCGATTGGCAGGGGTACAAGGACGTGATGCAGAACTGCCGCGACAACGCGACGGTGCTCCGCGAGGGCATCGAGAAGATGGGCTACTTCGACGTGGTGTCCAAGGACTCGGGGGTGCCGCTGGTGGCCTTCTCCCTCAAGGACTCCTCCAAGTACACGGTGTTCGAGGTGGCCGAGAGCCTCCGGCGGTTCGGCTGGATCGTGCCGGCCTACACCATGCCCGCCGACGCCGAGCACGTGGCCGTGATGCGCGTCGTCATCCGCGAGGACTTCAGCCGGGGCCTCGCCGAGCGCCTCATCGCCGACCTGGGCAAGACCATGGCGGACATGGACGCGCACGCCGGCAAGAAGGCGCCGGACCACCCCAAGAAGTCGGTGCACGACATCGAGAAGGAGGTCACCACCTTCTGGCGGAGGCTGGTCGCCAACAATAAGAAGAAGAGCAGCATGGTGTGCTGATGGCCGCTGCGTGCGGAGGAATAACGAAACATTCTTTGATTCGAGATCGATGTTTCACATCATCACGAACTCAGTTCTTCTTATGGCTTCTCTCTTTTTTTTTGGTTTACGTCTGCGTATGTGTGATTCGATTTGAGCTCCCATTTTGTCTGTTTCGATTTGTGCGCGGTTGTTCGCGCCAATTGACGAGAGAACTTGTTAACTCGAAGGATGTAGGCATATATATATATACATTTCGAGATGAAGTACAGTAATGAACTTGGGCTTCAGATGACAAATTCTGGATTTGTGGTTGCTCACTTGCTCGGAAGTTCAATAATTAAAATAATTGGTGGCTTGCCATCGATCAAAGCGAGGAAAAATCCTACAATCTTGATCATAGACTAGCCGGATGTTATATGTCGTCTAGGAGTATGTTTGGATGGCGTTGGTGCAAGCCAACCTCGACGTCCACAAATTGTTCGATGAAATGCCAACCGCTGCATTTGTGTTCCAAACATGTCCAGCCTTAACCAGCTGCAGTGATTGCCTTTTCAATCATGCTCGCTTGTAAGCTTCAAATACTTGTTTCTGTCTCTTTTCCAATAAATACATTCCAAGCACCGATCGGAGATTTAGAGAAGGACAGCAATCTGAGCAGGAAGAAGAACAGCAAGGGATGGAGAATTTTAGATGTAGGAAATGTAACAAGTATTGACTGGAAACTTGGAATCATCATCGATGTCTATTCTCAACAATAGGTTCGCAGGCGCGACACACTACTGATCTGCTATTCATATTATTAGATTAGATGGCTCATGACCTGTCGTGGCGCAATCTGAGATATCTGATTTTGAATGGAGTTGGCGATGGGCCGTTAGTTATTGTCGTGGGCCGTCTGAACTTGAAACGGATTCAAGAAGGGCCTTGCAACTACAAGGCAGCGAGGGCCCAATTTGTTTTCACGATCGCGGGCCAATCGATGAGGGCAAAAACGTAAATTCACCGTTGCTAGGGCTTGAAACCGCCCCGGCGCCTCCTGCTGGTGCTATATATAACCGCGCCCCTGTCCATCTACAACATCACGACCACGCGCCGCCGCCGCCGCCATTTTGGTTCTCGTCCGTCTAGCCGCCATTTTGGTTCTCGTCCGTCTACTTCAGATTTCTCTTTGTGCTCTTGTTATTTTCTCTCTTTCTACTTTGTTTCATTTCATTCTTTGGAGCTTCTGTTCTGCGTTGGACGATGATGATTTGCTCATATATACCATCAAACTCTGAACAATCATACGCTGTGTTGATTGCACAAAGCTTCCGTGAGTCTGATGCGATCTTCTGCCTCCAATCCTTCCATCTGGTTTCAATTCTTCGTTTCTTTCGTTTTCTTCAATTTTTCGCCTGTTTGTTTCTGAATAAATTTGTTTCCAAGGCAATAAATTAGAGTCTCTGATGCGCTTCTTTCAATGGCGTTTTCAGCGCTGTACGTTGCCGAGAGTGATTGGGCTAAGATTCTGGCACGAGTTGTCATCTGTATGGCTTGTGCATTCTACTTGCCCATACAGTTATTTGATCTGTTTGATCCCCCCTCCTTGTCGTTCAATTGCAAGATGAATATTTTGAGATATTTGTGTGTGTTTTTTTGCCTTGCCGCACAATGGCTTGCGCCCTATTGCTACTCTGGTCAACATTTGTGCCAGATAATCTAACGGACGTAATTCCAACTTTTACTTGATAATTGCATAAACATGTCTAAACGAAAAGATTGACTTGAATTTAACTTTGGAGGCAATAAATTAGAGTCTCTGATGCGCTTGTTTCAGTAGCGTCTTCAGCGCTGTACGTTGCCGAGATTAATGGGGCAAAGATTCTGGCACTTCCATCCATTTGTATGGCTTGTGCATTCGTCTTCCCGACAGTTAGTCTTGATGCTAGGATTGCTTCACTCTTAATAAATTAACAAGATCATTGGGACAAGATCTTGGCCCTTAGATTGGCTATAATATTGGTTAAGATCTGCGTATAACTTTCATTAAATTATTTTTGAATTTGGTAATCACAAAATCACCTAGTACTGTGTAGAAAGGGATGTTAGCTCTTAGACAAATCTGAACAAGTGCATTTCTTCACATTAAAGAATCTTGATTAAGATCTGTGTATAAACTGGACCAATTGGGCAAAGATTCTGGTAATCAGCCATCTTTTTGCATGAATCTTGATTAAGATCTGTGTATAATAAATTATTACCAAATTTGGGAAAGAACAAAAGTCAGTGAGTACTGTGAAGAAACTTATGCCAGCTCTTCTACAAATCTTGCTTATGCACATAAAGTGGACCATCTCGTTGCTTGTATAACGCATTCAATTACAGGTCAAACTGCACTTCATTTGATGATCCAATTATATGACGCCTTCAATTACAGGTCAAACAAAACTTCAATTGGCGATCTGATTATATGACGCCAGTAATCATCAATCAGGTGAAGCAAATCATGACAGCAAAAAAAAAATGAGTCAAATCACGACAGTAAAATGCCTGTTTGAAGATAGCACAACTTGAGCAAATATGAATAAGCATACTTAAAAGTTTGACTATCACCTTATATGACGTATTGAACTTTTCAGACTTACAACGCATTCAACTGTTTAGACAAGTTGACTGCAAAATGGGGCAGGTAAAAATGTTGTAGTATTTCAAGAAAGCAATGTTTCAGCAAGACAGCACAACAAACAGTTCGGATGACATTTGCTTATCAAGGGAATTATATAGCAATGACTATTGCATCGATTATGTTTTCCATATCTTCACACCCATTCTGTTCCTCCCAGTCTCTGCCCGTAATGCTTGGAGATTGCACAGCTGACCAAGTAATGAATAAGCATACCTAAATTTTTGACCATCCTAATATGGCGCATTCAACTGTTCAAACAGTTCTTAAGTTGTGACGAACCTAATATATGATGCCATCTGTCTGTTCTAACAAATCTTGGCTGCAAAATGTCGAATTTAGAAAATATCTCAAATTTTGACTATCACGCATTCAACTGGTCAGACAGTAGTGAAGTTTTAGCGATCAAATTATATGACGCCCTCGGGTCAGTTCGAACGAAATGTTGACTGCCAATTGTCGCGGGGGTAATTGAAGAAAACACAGCTTGAGCATGACAAAGCACAGCAAACAGTTCTGTATGATGACATTGCTTTGTCCAAAGAACTCTAATGATTATATTTCATTGATTTTTTTTCTATAATAACAAATTATTTACACCCATTCAGTTCCTCAGTGTCTCTCCCCTAGTCAAAAATCAAACTCCACCTGTTCAGACCTCCAAATCAATGGCAATTTGGCAATGGGGGAGAAGTAAAGCAAAAAAAAATCATTTTGCTTCTGCTTAGATTTCTCCCATGGCTATCGGTACCGCGAGAGACTAAATGGTGACGCTGTTGGGGATGCCGCGGCAGGTGATGCCCGGCCCGGACGTGGGCGCCATGAGCTCGTACGGCAGCACGCCGGCGCCGCACCGGTTGCGGCGTCCCGTGTCCGCGTTGCGCCGGTCGATCTCCTCCTCGGCGCGGCGCACCTCGTCCGCGAACTCGCGCGCCGCCGCCAGCGCCGCCGGGTCGGCCGTCCACGCCTCGTCGGGCCGCTCCCCGAGGTACTGCTCGTCGGCGGAGTGCGTGGACAGCGTGTCGATGACGGTCATGAAGGTGGTCGTCTGCGTCAGGCTGGGCAGCGCCGACAGGAAGAAGCGGTGCGGGTCGGCCACCAGGTGCGCGTACTCCGGGTCGCCGTCGGCGGGCACCAGCCGCCGCATGAGCGGCGGTCGGTTCGGGATGTAGCCGCCCAGCGGGTACTGCCCGAAGTTGAGCGCCGCGTGCTGCGCCGAGGTGAGCCACAGCAGCGTGGTGAGCAGCGACGCCAGGTCGCCCGGCGTCGACAGGCGCGGCCACCACGGCGCGCCGCGCTTGTCCGCGTGCCCCGTCTGCACCGCCTCCCTGTACCACGACTGCAGCTCCGTGTCGCCCTGCACGGCTTGGTCGGACGGGTAGTACATGGCCACGTACGCGTCGCACCACCGCGTGATGGCGTCCCAGAGGAGCAGCCCGTCGGTGGCGTACGGGTAGTCCTCGATCAGCAGCCGGAGACCGTGCGGCTGCGTCGGGTCCTCCACGGCCATTCCTCTGTGTTGTGACAAAGAAAACACCCATGTCAGCAAGCACCATTGCATCGCACGAAGCATCACAACTTTCATGTGATTGATTGATCTGTGTACCTTCTGATGAGATCGGCAGGGAGGCCCTCCTGGTCGAGCCGCCAGAGCTCCTGGTACGCGAACGAGCTCATCTCCATGCAGTAGCGGCCGGGGGTGAAGCCGGACTCGATGACGCCGTCGCCGTTGATGAGGATCTGCCGCGCCAGCGCGTTGATCTTGAGCGTGTAGCGCATGTGCGGCTTGAGCAGCTTGAAGATGGGGTGCATCGCGCTCAGCTGCCGGTGCGCCGAGATGATGAACGGCTCCATGCACGCGTGCGTCCTCAGCCTGGCACAACTCATGATCAGTGGAATCCAACACTTTTGACTTTGAGATTGCCTCCTCCTGCAAGACTGACACAGACAGTGTCGTGTCGTACCAGTGGTTGATGAGCTGGTGGACGCCGGCGTCGTTGGAGCAGACGTGCGCCTTGGCGAGCTGCCACAGCCAGTTGCTGGTGGCGTCGGCGGGCGGCGTGAACACCCGCTTGGCGCGCGCGCACCCGTCGGTCATGGGCGGCAGGCACAGCTCGATGGCGATGGGCTTGAGCGTGCCCGCCGCCGTCAGGAAGAAGAGCGTGCGCGTGCCGTAGGCCTTCCGCCCGTCCTGCGCGTTGATCCGGTCCAGGAACGGCAGGAAGATGTCGTGGTAGTCCAGCATGTACAGCCGGTTGTCCTGCAGCGCCTGCCGCACCGACATGCCGTCCAGCTGCCCGATGATGTGCTCCTCCGTGATGGCCGACTCCGGCGGGCCGTACACGGCCGGGTCCAGCTTGCTCATCGGCGGGAACGCCTGGGAAGAGAGACACGAGGAAACGAACGGCAGTGAGATGAGCGAGCAGTGGACGTGTAGTCTCAATGTCCGCGGCGTGTTGGGCTTGTGATTGAAATGTGTACCTGAAGCCGCTCGATGTTGACGGGGTTGATGCCAGCCAGCGCCTGCCTCGCGAACTCGTCGTCGCGCAGCCACGCAAACTTGTCCTCTGCCACACAGAATGACAGCATGAGCACACCATTGTCGTGCCCCGTATCTTATCGTATCGAATCTCCATGGATCATGGGTGGGGGTCGCTTACTCTTGATGATGTCGGGCGTGTCGTAGCGGAGGAGGCCCTCGCTGTTCTCCTGGATCTTGCGCACGAAGGGGATCTTCTGGAACAGCTGGTCCTGCAGTGCCTGCTTCAGCCGGAGGCCCTCCTTGAAGAGGTTGTCCACGTCGTGGAAGCCGGCGAAGTCGCGGATGTCCGGCGACACGGAGCTCACCAGCAGCGGCATGAAGTTGTGGAGCAGCGCCTTGAGCGCGCCCTCCGACAGCATCTCGTTCTTGCCCTCCTCGAACTCCTCGTCCCGGGACACGTAGATGGGCTCCGGGTACTCCACCCTGCTCTCCGCGCGATCGTCTGCGAGCGAGCAAGCAAAGCAGCAAGCACCGTGCGTGCGTGACGAAATGTTAGCGTCGGTCGGTCAACGTCGCCCGCGATCGGGTGGTTTCGATACGAAAGCTACGCGCGACGGCGACCTCCGCCGTGTCCGGTCGGCCACAGTTACTGTCGCGGGATTTATGGGGCGGACGGCGGTGGTGACAAGAAGTGAAGAGTGAGAGGGGAATTGAAAGCGGAGAGGGAGGCTGCACCTGTGAAGGTCTTGGGCCGGCCCGTTCGCATCCGGCGCGGGTACGGCAGCTGCTGCTCGCCGCCGAGGATCGGGCGCGCGAACTCGGCGCCCTTGTCCGGGTTGCCGAGGTCGTTGTACACGTCGTACTCCCACACCCGGTCGGTGATCCTGCGCTCGCCGGTGGTGTCGGCGCCGCCCTCGCCCCTCAGGTCGCTGAGCTCCTGGCGGCGGAGCTCCTGCAGCCCCGGCGGCGTCTCGGCCGGCAGGTAGGGCTTGTTGGTGAAGAACACGCGCGGGTTGCGGTCCACGCGGGTGGGCTGCACCCACGAGTTGCAGGTGAAGTGCGCGGGGCCCGAGGGAAAGCCCTCCACCACGATGCTCTCGATGAAGAACTCGCGCTGGTGCCGGTTGAGCACGGTGACGGCGCCAGGCTCGCCGAAGCACCCGTCGACGGTGAAGTCCGCCGTGTACACCACCCGCTCCGCCTTGACGTCCTTCTTCTCGAACCACCCCACCAGCGCCGACCGCCGGCTCTTCTTGGGGCCCCCTTTTCCTGCCACCAATTCATTTCGATCGTCAGGTGAATGCCTCGCCGCCTGGCGTAATTGCGTAATTTCGATCGTTCCATTTCCGTTTCGACGCCGAGGAGACGGTAAAGACGGCGGCTTTTGGCAGAAATCAAATCAAGAGAGACAGCTCCACGTGATGGTCCATTTGGAGATGATGACTCGGAGACAGAGGCCCCAGACGTCAAGGCGCACCAGCTGGAATATTCTCGCCGCGCGCGGGTTTCCATGAAGGTGAAGGAGCGGCGAGTGGAATGGAAAAAAGGGCGAGGAGGAGAGAAGAAAATGGAACCAAATTGTGCTACTGCTAGTAGCATACAATTCAAAGATGCAACGCAACCGCCCGCCGGATGCGCCATGGAATTCCATGCCGTCGCGCCGCGGCGGCGGCGGCGGTGGGGGTGGTGGAGGTGGGATCACGGAAGAAATGTTTCTTACTTGGGTCGGTCTCCGTGCTGATGAGCTCGAGGAGGACGCTGCGGCCGACCCTGTCGGCGTAGGCGTCCAGCTGCTCGGCGACGCGGCGCTTGGCGTCCTCCTTGCGCCTCCGCCGCACGGTGACCACGGCGCGCGCGGCCACGCTCTGCGGGTGCGGCTCCGGCGGGGCCGTCCCGGCCCTCTCCTCCGGCGGCGCCGGGGTCACCACGACGCGCTCGGCCAGCGCGCCCACCGGCGCGGTCGACCTCAGCGACGGCCGCCGCTTGTGCGCACTCCCCTCCCTTCCGACCGCGGCGAAGCAGGGCCCGCCTCGCCGCCGCTCCCGGCCCGCCGGCGACGCCGCGGCGGCAGAGCCCGGCAAGAAAGATCTCCCAACCAGCTCCATCGCCGACGCCATGGGCTGAAGAACTCTAGAAACTTCCTACCCCCTTCGATCGATCGATCGTAGCAGTTAAGGTTTGGCTGGCGCACTGAAGAACCAAAAAAAAAAGATCAAATCAAATCGCCGGTCAAAACAGCTCGGGTGTTTTTTTTTTTCCTTCTTTCCCCTCGCGTTCTGGTGCTTTGGACCAGTCTCTGTTTGTGCAGTGGCCGCGAGCTACCCTTGCTCGCCGTGGGAGAAGCACCATATATATAGGCGCGCCGCCCGGGGGACGGTCACTCGGGTCAGCTGTGGGACTGGGAGCAAGTGAGGACTCGACGGGGCCCGCGCGAGCAGCAACCGACGCGACGACGAGTTCATCTCGGTCTCGCTCGGCTGGGGTTGGACGGAGACGGAGACGGACGCGCAGGGGGGGCAGGCGATGCGGAATCCTGCGCCGGCCACACGTGTTGCATGCGTCGTATGCGACGGGGAAAAAATGGAGGCCGGGGACGGGGAGATGCGGGGCCGAGGCTTCGACGCAGGTGATGCGGACAACGATGCCCCGGCGGACCCCGGCGTGTGTGGTTGCTGATTCGGACAACAATGCCCCGTGATGCAGCACACTGTATCAAAGATGTTGAAAGGTGTTGTTTAAAAAAAAAAAGATGTTGAAGGGAAGACTTCCAATGTGCCCTAGAGCCCACACTACGTAGAGCTCAAGTAACCAAAATTCTAGGACAAAGGGTACTGATTGGTAAATGACCAAAATTTGGTACTAAAACTTTGACAAGCTACAATTTTGTAATACAAAAAATTACCAACGTCTCACAATTAGCATGCCAAAGATATGAAATATTCTTGTCTTGGTTTTGGAAAGTTATTCCTACGAAGTCTTTGGTATGGCAATTTGATAGCCAACTAAACATGCCCAAATTGCTATGTATAAGGTGGTATGGTGAATTATAAAATTAGAGATAGTGTCTCTATTCAGAGCTTCCCAATGCACCAAGCTAGGCTAGAATACTGCCTCGGCCTCAATGTCTCCCTACAATATACACGTAACATCAAGCCCTGGTCTCTATATCTCCGTACAATATCCATGTAACATCAAATAGTTACGTCGCAACATGTTAGAGACTGCAGCGACATGCATCCCCGGCCTCCATATCCCTCTAAAAGTTCCACATAACATCAAATAGTGATGTCGCAATATGTTTGACTGTCAAAGACACATGCAAGAGAAGCACATGTGTCGTCTAACAAAAGGACCAAACAACACTCAAATCATGTGTCGTGGCTGAGTAGGGCCAATCTACATGTCTTCGTTTGGGCCGCCACTAAAATGTTATTTTATCCAACTGTAAATTACTCTTTCAAATAGAGAATCAACATGTCTTTGACTCCGTTGTTTAGTTCTTGACCCTAGTGACATGATATCCTGGACGCTCTAGTGGCCGAGGAAAACTATAACATGAGTTTAGTTTCTAGGACTATGTCCAAATTACATAGCAAGGAATAAGAATGAAACAATGTATAAAAGGAATAAAGTAAAAGTAGCTTTTAGACCCTAGCATAATAGCTTTTGTTTTAGAACAATGTTGCTTGCTT
>Ga0182004_10004748_pt1 | contig 10999 bp, 11 predicted proteins | sample Sormic07211540_1_FD_120479 | JGI IMG/M metagenome (GOLD analysis project Ga0182004, IMG submission 120479) | Endophyte microbial communities from Sorghum bicolor roots, Mead, Nebraska, USA - 072115-40_1 MetaG | ecosystem: Host-associated > Plants > Roots > Unclassified | place: USA: Nebraska...
CCGGTGCTAAAGGGTCCCTGCCCTGACAGCACCTGTCAGTAGCCGTTGGGCAGGACCCTTTAGCACCGGTTCGTGTTACGAACCGGTGTTAAAGGGGTCTTTAACCCCGGGCCGCAAAAAGGTCGAGGTTTTTGGCCATTTTGGGCATCGACCAATGCCTCATTCTGTAGTAGTGAAGCATAAGCATAATTTTTCAATTGCCGAATACCTTGTCTCAACATCCACCAATCTTCTACACAAATAGTAAATTACATGCTCCTTCCCTTCAAATTCTTGAATAAGAGCTGAACTGATGACCGCATCATCGGTAGATAAATATAATCTGAAAGGCTTTCAATGCTGAAGTGGAACCAAGACTGGAGGATTTACCAAATAATTCTTGATTTCATCCAAGGCTAATTGTTGCTCTCTTCCCCACACAAACTCCTGATCTGCTTTCAATTTAAGCAACACGCTGAAAGCATGAATCTTACCCGACAAATTAGATATAAATCGCCTGATAAAATTAATCTTGCCGATCAGTTTTATTGGTAGGAGCAACTACTTTGCCGATCACATTAATAGATCTCCTGCTAATTTCAATCCCTCTCTGATGCACCATGAAACCTAGAAACTGTCCTGCCGATACGCCAAATGCACATTTATTAGGGTTCATTTTCAAACCATGTTACCTTGTCCATTCCAACACTTTTCGCAAATCGGCTAAATGTTTTGTGAAATCTCCAGACTTAACCACCACATCATCAATATAGATTTCCACCAACTTGCCGATGAACTCATGAAAAATAAAATTCATGGCCCTTTGATCGGTAGCACCAGCATTATTCAAGCCAAAAGTCATGACTACCCACTCAAACAACCCAACATGACCAGGACATCTAAACGCAGTCTTGGGAATATCCTCCTCAGCCATGAATATCTGATTGTACCCTGCATTACCATCCATGAAACTAATAATTCGATGCCCAGCCACAACATCAACCAATAAATCAGCAACTAGCATCGGATAACCATCCATCAGCGTAGCTTTACTGAGATTTCTAAAGTCGATGCAAACACGAAGCTTTCCATTCTTTTTGTAGACAGGGACAACATTGGAAATCCATTCGGCATACCGACATTGCCGAATAAACATAGCTTCAGTGAGCTTGGTTATTTCGGCCTTAATATCCGGAAGAATATTAGGATTATACCGGAGTGCTGGCTGCTGATGTGGCCGAAATCTAGATTTAATAGGCAACCGATGTTCAACAATTGATCGGTCTAAACCAGGCATCTCGGTATAATCCCAAGGAAAGCATTCTTTATATTCCTTTAACAAATCAGTTAATTGCTGCTTACATTCAAAATCTAACTTAGCACTAATAAAGGTAGGCCTTGGCCTATCACCGTTACCTATATCTACTTCTACTAAATTATCAACCAATGTAAACCCCTGTCCTAACTTCCCATCATCAGCGAACCTATCCATTAAAACTCTTCATCAGAACCGACTGCTTGGATCGGTGGAATTTCATAATCGGCAACTTTGAGGAAATCTTTCTCCCAAACCTCTCCTGATATGCATCTAGTCCGCTCATAGGTGTCTGATTCCGCCGATGCAATGACATATGAAGAATCTCCCTGGACAATTTCAATTTTTTCACCTACCCTCTGAACAAGGCATTGATGCATCGTGGATGGAATGCAGCAATTGGCATGAATCCTATCTCTTCCCAACAGCAAATTGTATGCACCTTTCCCACTGATAATAAAGAAAGTCGTCGACAAGGTCTTGCTGCCGATGGTTAATTCAACACATATAGCTCCCTTAACTGGAGACACATTTCCTTCAAAATCTTTCAACATCATATCAGTCTTGGTCAAATCCTGATCTCCTTTGCCAAGCTTCCAATACATCACATATGGCATGATGTTAATTGCAGCTCCCCCATCAATAAGTATTTTGGAAATTGGCTGCCCATCAACCTGGCCTTTGACAAACAAAGCTTTAAGATGCTGCCTTTCATCATCAGAAGGCTTTTCAAAAATGGCTGTCAATGGATCAAGCGCCAACTGAGCTATCTGGTCAGGGAGATTTATTTCCTCATCATTGCTAAAGGGTGCAAGAAATTCCATCGGCAACATAAATACCATGTTAACATCTGCCGACGGTCCTTCACCCTTGCGGTCTGATTGCTGCGATTCTCAGATTTAGTAGAATTTTCTTCCCTATTCAAATCATCTTGACGTTCTCGCTGCATCCTTCTTTTCTATGTCATTGTTAACCCTTCTGGGCACCATTGGGGAAGCTTTGTCTTTTGCACTGGCTGATAGAGAACCTCCCTTGACTCCATCCGATGAGTATTAGCATCCCTACAAAATATAAATTCATCTGGAACCCGTACATTTGCCATTTCTTCAAGCTCTTCTTGATTCCTTGGAAAATAACCAACACGTTCACCAAGCTTATCATGCACGCTAAGCCTGCCCCCAGCCGATCATGAACTGACATCCTCCCCCTGATCGGCTCATCGATCATTGTTCTGAAATAGTCGATCTGACCAATCATACCGATGATAACCATTGCACTCAGGAAAACCTCTGACAGTCGGTAGTTTGTTATTTTGCTCCCAACAATGAATGAAGAACGGGCAATTCCAGTGATTCTTATGCCGATTACATTCTTCTCGCTCCCTTTCCTCTTGCTGATGCCGATACCGATCCTCACGCTGCTGCCAAGTCTCCCGATGTCGCCTATGAGTAATCACAATGCCAGAGCGAGGAGGCCTGCCCAGAGCTGCTACCCTCCTTGATCAAACCTTTGCCTTTAGCATCATTGGTGGTTACTTGATGCTGCGGATCCACCGGTGCGTTCTTTTCAGCTGTTTCTGATGTTAAGACTTTAGTCTTACCTTTGGCATCCAACATGTTTGCAGGGAAAGGGTGTTGATCAGTTTTCATCGGCTTCTGAGCTTTGGAATTATCAAACTTAATCCTCCCAAATTCTATAGCCGATTGCAATTGCTGCCTAAACACCTTGCACTCATTTGTGTTATGTGATGTTACATTATGCCATTTGCAATACTTGATTTTCTTCAACTCCTCTGCCGATGGGATCACATGATTAGGGGACAATTTAATCTGCCCCTCCTGAAGCAAGAAATCAAATATCCTATCGGCCTTGGTGATATCAAAAGAAAACTTCTCTGGTTCTTTTTGACCAAAAGGACATGACATCGGCTTTTTATTTTTTACCCACTCTGCCGAGCCCATGACTGGTTCTTCATCTAAATCAGAACTCATTGCCTCATCAACGAATGACACCTTTTTATTCCAGGCTTTTCTAGGCTCATAAGCCTTGATATCCTCATTAGAAATTCTCTGCACCAAATGACTCAAACTCTTGAGAAGCATATTTGTCTTTGATGTGTGGCAACAACCCTTGGAAAGCCAGATCGGCCAACTGTCGATCATCTAGAACCAGACTATAACACTTGTTCTTCACATCTCTCAGCCTCTGCACAAAACTTTCCACTGATTCGTCATTACGTTGCCTCAACCTAACTAAATTGGTAATCTTTTTCTCATGAACCCCAGAAAAGAAGTATTTGTGAAACTGCTTCTCTAGATCAGCCCACGTGATGACTGAGTTTGGAGGTAGTGAAATAAACCAAGTGAATGCCGATCCTAACAAAGATGATGAAAACAAACAAACTCTTAATTCATCTCTGTTGGCAGCTTCTCCACACTAGATGTTGAACCGATTAACATGTTCCATAGTGAGAATATAATGAAATCCGGTACCTTGTACCGATTTGGAACTGGAATCAAATCATATGCCGGAGTATACGGTGTCTGATAAGAATAAGTTTTGACCTTCGGTTTTATTCCAAACTGATCCCTCATATCTTCTGCTATCTTATCGGCCCAATAGGCATCGGCATCCTGCCAATGTGCGGGTTGAAGTTCTGGCACCTGCTGATAAGCTTCCACGTGTCTCTGAGGTGCACGTTCTCTAGGAAACATAACATTGGCCATAGCTTGCTGGCCACCAATCTGCTGAGCGAGATTCATCGGCTGATTGGTCGGTCCTTGATTCTGAAAACCGACCTGCATCTGTCCTTGCTGGAATCCCGCAACCTGATGATTTTGTTGTGTCACATGTGGAAAGACAAACTGTCCTGTACATCCATTGTTAGAATTCATCGGCGTAGGTCCTGCCGATGGCTGACAATTGGCTGTCATTGCTGGGTTGACATACCCTATCTGAGTCATAAATCTCTGCTGAGTCGGCAATGGATCTGCCGATGAATTTGCATTACACATCTGGAACGTTGGCATTTGAAAATTCCCCATAGCACGCCTTGCAGTAGTAGTCATAGAATACTGAGGAATTTGAGTCATCGGCGAAACTAGAGGTGCCAATGTCATAGGAGCTTTTCCTGCTAAGTCAGTCACTTGAGATGTTCCAGAACTATTTGCAAAAAACTCCAAAGGCATACCATATCCCCACTAATTGGGAGGAACTTGACAATTATGAAATACAGATCTTGACATTGCCGATGCTGATAGATCTGTGTTAAGCTGAACTCGTCCCTCTGATGTCGCTGGATTCGGTCTCATCGGTGTAGATTGCCCACTAGTCAACCCTAATGTGCTTAGAGGAGAAGTAACTTCTGTACCCGTAACGGCTAGAGGAGCCGATGGAGCTGTAACCGATGACAACACAAGCTGGTGATAGGTCAGGCCAACATATAATGGTGGTCTCTGTCCTTCTTTAAAAGTTCTAGCCACAGCATTGTAAACAGTATTGAAAAACACACTAGATTGATTGATCAAAGCACGATTAATAGCATTGTCAACCATGTCTTGCAATTTACCAGGATTGGCGTCAAAAGTAACGTGCCGAGGCATCGACAACTTTTGCTTCTGGATTACTTCACCGCTCCTGTGGACGCTCAAGGATTTCAAGCAGAGCTGCTTGTATTCCTCCATAGCCCTTTCCATAGCCTGCTTCTGCTCGTCCCTAAGATCAGCTTCCGTCACAGCAATGACATTCTCCGTGTCGAGATCAGCAGTAGCCATGTTGATTTTGTTGATAGATTGATCCCACCGGGCGTGCCAAAAGATGAGTTAATGCATAAACGTATCTGCAAACACAAAGGGCTAATACCTGATTCAAATGTTAAGGCGTGCTAGCCGATTTGACCTAGCAATCGACAAAGGTGATAACTTGAATACTTTGGTCCTGACAACAGCGATACGCCCGGATGTCACGGCCAAGAGGTACTCACGCGGAACTCAAGAATTCGCCGAGTATAGCTCAATGAATCCTTAAGAACTCGTAAACAAAAGAAAATATGTGAGTTGACGAAGTCGTCGAAAAGTAGATGTAAAAGTAGATGTAAAACTTGTGTATGATATATTGATTGATTGTTTTCTTACATCGCTACTAGGCCTGTATTTATATTGTCTTAAAGAGTTACAACTGTATACGACTAGGATTTAATTCCAAACAAAATAGGACTCGTACATAAAATAAACCCTAATAAACCTATCCATCCTGGTGATCGGCATACCACCATTGTCCTCATCGGCACACGCCCTCTATCTCTTTTAACAATTCCCATACCTTTCCTTATCGTCATCGGCAATCATTAGTAATCGGCAATGATCGGCAACTACCACCAGACTTAGCAACATCTTCCTCCTGTTGTTCTATCATCGGCATCATCGGCTATCGGTAACCTTCTTATCGGCCAGACACATCACCTCTCTGACTGCCGATTCAAGCCTCATTGACTATCCCAATTTGTGTCCAAAAACGGTGTCAACAGCATGTGGACATACGACATGTGGACACCTGCAATGATGATGTATTGAGACCAATCTCCAGTTTTGAAGAGGAAAGCGTTGTCGGTGTTGGACCAGAAGAAGCAGGCAGCTCGAAGCATAGGCTCATTCTTCTTGATATCAGAAAGGGACAGAGAGATACAGTGATCCAAGTTTCGAAGTGTCCAATCTATTCTCTTCTTGGCTGCTACTTTGATCAACTAATTCCTCCATCCTGGGATGATTGATGGCCAATTCCTTATTGATGCCCTTTTGGCCCGGAGATTTGGGTGCATGTTGGATGCCTTAAAGGGAACCTTGTTGGTCTTAGCGACAACTGTTGTGCTAGGATCTAGATCGCCCATCGGACCCAGGAAGATCTTGTGCAAATTACCATCAAGTGGGATGAATACTTGACCCTAGAGATCCTGAAAGTAAAAAGAAAGAAATAAAGACAAGCTGACAGAGCAAGAAAGATTCAGAGGTGTAGAAGAGGAGGATGTACCTCGGGGATATTGTTGATGGATGCCATTGGAGCAAAAGTCACCGAGTTAAAGGATTCGGTGTATTGAGGTTGAATCATGTGGAGGTTTGGCGGATTATATAGGTTTCAAATTTTTGACTGGGAATACTTGAAGGAAAACCCTAGCTTTTAAGACCAATGAACGGGGACAGAGGAGGAAATAAAGTATTCAATATATCCATATCGGTTTTGAGTGGCAATTTTGGAATAAAATTAATTTTATCATAAAATTGGGGGCCATGTGTTAATCCCAAATTTTGGCGAGTCCGAAAACTGCCCGTGGGCCTACTTCGCAGAAGAAGGGACAGCCGGATAAGTGGATCGACTAAATAAGAGGCGTGATGAAAATAGTCAGTCAGAAGGGAGAGAGATCAAGGCAAGACGAAGAAGACGTGTCGGGTTCAATTGTAAAAGGAAAAGTTAGAGTCTGGGTTGCCTTTTCGAGATGAGTCGTGTTAGGACATGACACTAGGTCTTCAGACTATAAATATTAGGAACCCGATCCTTGTAAAAAATATACACAATCACAATACAAACCCTTTTCTGCTTCGGCCACCAACCTTAGGAGTAGGAGTAACAGTATATCTTGGCGGGGCCTTCAACGAATCGAGTTGCATCGGTTGATTTCGACCTTTGGTTTGCTTGTAAGTTTTGTCATGGTTCATATTTAATTTGTCATTGATGTATCCTTTGAACTCATATCAAGCTCGACTATGAAGTAGTTATCGACTTGAATTGTATTTGTAAGGCTGCATTGCTTCAATCTCTTATGAATATTGGTTCAAGTTAGTTATCGACTCCATTAAATTGGCAATTCAATAGTTTCATTAAGTTATCAATATTGTTTAAAGCTCAATGTTTTATTTATTTTAACAATATTGCCCAATCAAGATTCAATAGGTTAGTTTGAAATTCAAATCTATACGCTTATTTTGAACCCTAAGCCAAACAATAATTATTAAGCGAAATTAAGATGATAAACCTGCTAATCTTGGTTGTTACATGTTGTGCGTTTGGGATATTTATTTTTGTTATAATTAATTTGGTAACAATAATCAGATCTAATTATAACAAAATAGATAGATCCTATTTTTGCTTCATGGACCCTATATCGGCTAAATAGTCGATCTAGTGAAGCTTAAACGAATAGCGCGCGTGTGTGAACCTGTGTGTACATTAGATGAACTAGTAATCTAAGTTGTATTTATTGAAGCCCGCTGGCCTTTAGACCAGGTGAATATAAGTTTACTACAATTATGAAAGTAATTTATTAGGACCATAGGCCTAGACCAGTCTTAATAGATTATCATTTGTTTAATGGATAAGAGGATAATACACGTAAACTATCTCTCTTTCATACACAGCGTATTGGCTAAATAGCCGATCCGTTCATTTGTACATATAAGATGCATTTGTTTAATATATTTGATAACAAATATCTTTTGCATCATTAATAGGAGTTGACTTTCTAGTTAATTTCCTTTATTTCAACGGCTTCTCAAGGCCATACACTTTGGAACTGTCTCGTAACAACCGACAGATTCCATAATTTGACTTTTATACTTCTACCTTGTCAATTTTAGGTCAAATTGACTGGCACACCCCTCAATCAATTTATCAAACTCGTGTGTTTGTGGCTGAGGAGGTCTAGGACTTCAGCTCCTCCACTCCCTTTGAGAGCCCCAGAGATTGTTGGTGCGAGATACCAATTTTTGCGCCAACAGGACTGCAGAGGCTAAGGAAGCCCTCAACAAGCTCACGGGCATGCTGACTTCCGCTCCAGTCTTAGTGTCACCTCGATCTGCCGAGCGCCTCCTCTACATCATGGCAACCACTTAGGTCATTAGCGCAACAGTAGTGGTCGAGAGGCTAGAAGAAGGGCATGCCATGCTGGTGCAACGACCAGTTTATTTCATGAGTGAGGTGCTCTCAGATTTCAAGGTATGCTATCCACAAGTATAGAAGCTCGTCTACGTGGTCATCCTCGCGCGCCGCAAGCTACAACATCATCCACCGGGTTACGGTAGTCTTGTCTTTTCGTCTGGGCGAGATCATCCAAAACCAGGAGGCTAATAGGAAGATCGCCAAGTGCCCGATCGAGCTCATGGGTGAGGCTGTCACCTACGCCCCATGTAAACCATCAAGTCTCAGGTACTAGCAGATTTCATCGTAGAATGGATCGACACCCAGCTTCCACCAGCGCAAGTTCAGGCCAAGCTCTGGATGATGTACTTTGACGGGTCGCTCATGAAGACAGGGGCAGGCACCGGCTTGCTCTTCATCTCGCCCCTCGGTGTCCACATGCGGTATGCCATTCGCATTCATTTTGCAGCCTCTAACAATGCCACAGAATATGAGGCCCTTGTAAACGGGTTGAGGATCACCATCAAACTCAGGGTCTGGTGCCTCAACATTTGAGGAGATTCACAGCTTGTCATCGACAAAGTCATGAAAGCCTCGAGTTGCCACAACCCCAAGATAGAGGCTTACTGCAATAAAGTACGCAAGCTAGAGGACAAGTTCCATGGTCTCGAGCTCAACCACATCGCTAGATGATACAATGAAGCTGCGGACAAGCTCGCCAAGATTGCGTCCACTCAAGGCTGTTGACACTTCTTAACGCAACTACTAAAACTAGACTCTTAAACCTATCCCTAGCAACGACGTCAAAATTACTTAACGTCACTTAAGCTAGTTTGTCATCCCTAACATGATGTAGAAGTGCTGGTATTAAATCTATATGGTTTTCTAGGCATAAATAAATAAAGGATCTGCAAGCGCCAAGATAATACTGATGTAGCATTTTAACTATGAGTATTCCAGGTATCGTAATTTATATTTTTAACACAAGGAAGAGAATTGCAATGGATAATGGGCAATGAGCACTGCATGTAATCGTGGAGACTTTAACCATGTCTTTATCTATCTCTTATGTAGGGTAAGTGTCACATAAGATAAATATATAAATATGAATAATAAGTGATAGAGGATAAATAAGAATTCATAGCCATAAGATAAACATGATAATCATCTCAATTAGATTACTCTAAGTCTATAGCACTAGCATGGTATTAGGACAATCTACAAGAATAAATCCTAAGTATCCCAACTACACTATCAAAGCATACTTTGATTAGTGCAAGTACACCTAGCATTATCACTAGAAAAGGTTATATCTATGCATAGTGATATTAGCAAGAAAGATCATGAACATAGCAAAAACTTCCCTATAATAATGGTGCTCTACAATCCTTATAATCAGGAAAAGGAATACAAAGGACTAAATAGGACTGTCACTCCCACGATCTACCTCAAGCTCTAGACTATAAGGGGTAATCATAGATAAATACGGTCTAGGCACCACGCCTACACAATATTTACCACTTATCCATCGATCTAATGAGTAAGCGCTATACGATCCTATGCATAAACATAATTCTAATCTAACTTCACTAAGTATATAATCAAGGTAAGCTAATAACAATATAATTAAGAACAAAAGCAAATAGAATAAAGTCAATTCCGATATAATCAAATAGATCAAAATCATATTCATAGTAGCAAGAACTAATATAAATATAACAAATAGAATAAGAGTTTACCAATAATTGAAGATAGATCCGGACTCAAGATTAACTTGACTCCTTCTAGATCTACTCCTATGTAGCTATGCTAAAGAACTATAGAGATCTAATTGAGATGGTGGCCAAGAATCCTATAGCGACAGATCCATTCGAGGGACCCCCTCTCTTCCTAATTTTTCTCCTGATCTTCTCATAGGATAATTATGAACTCCTCCTCTAGGGGGGTTAGGGTCTTTATTTATAGTCTCTTAGGAAGCACCACAGCCCTTGGATCAAACTGACTTCCTGAGCCTTCTAGAGTATTCCTGAGTTGACGTTTAACATGTTCGCTCTATGTAAATCTAACATGTGGACCTCCTTTTGTTCTTATTCCAATAACCCCCCGCAGAAATAAACAATCACCAAAACTTGTGGAATTCTGTTAGTGTAACCCTTATAGCTAGATAGTATTCTAATTTAACTCCTTTCTCAAGCTATATTGATGGTTAAAAAGAGTACTTATCTATTGTCAATAGAGGCACTATCCTGCCAAACGTGTTCTCTAGGGATCTCCTCGAGCCTTCAGTTGACCTAGGCACGGGAGCTGGTGTCACGTCATCAACACCCGAGCCCACGCACACGGTCGAGGCCTTCTTGGCGGCAGCTGAGGTCACCGAGGTCAAGCAGCCGATCGATTAGCACGATCCTTTTCTCGACTGCTTGATCCAAGGGGAGCTCCCAGAAGACTAGATAGAGGCTCACCGCATAGCTCGATGGGCCAAGTCCTACTTGATCTATGGCGATGACAAGGAGCTATACCGACAAAGCCCAATAGGGATCCTCCAGTGCTACATCACTGTCAAGGAAGGCAGAAAGCTCCTCGAGGAACTACACTGGGGGGCTTGCGTCCACCACGCGGCGCCTAGGACCCTTGATGGAAACGCTTTTTGGCAAGGCTTTTACTGGCCTACTACCGTCACCGACGCCTTCGACCTCATCCGCTCGTGCCATGGATGCTAATTCTATGCCAAGCAAACGCATCTCCCAACTCATGCCTTATAGATGATCCCCATCACCTAGCCATTCGTGGTCTAGGGCC
>Ga0182004_10004749_pt1 | contig 10998 bp, 8 predicted proteins | sample Sormic07211540_1_FD_120479 | JGI IMG/M metagenome (GOLD analysis project Ga0182004, IMG submission 120479) | Endophyte microbial communities from Sorghum bicolor roots, Mead, Nebraska, USA - 072115-40_1 MetaG | ecosystem: Host-associated > Plants > Roots > Unclassified | place: USA: Nebraska...
GCACTTTGATAAACATTTGGCTTGTAATAATGGTACATTTACTCTCATTTATGTAATCCGTTTGAACACTGTGTTTTGTACCATTGATGATGTCGGTCCATGTGTGTGAATTTGAGATCCTGGCGCACATGTGATTTGGCACCCGAATGCTCTTTTACATCCGGGTGTGACAAAGACTGTCACTCTCACAATCTACCTCATCACCCCATGACCCATAATGTAGGGTGCAATCATAGGAAAATACAGTATAGGCACCACTCTACACAATATTCACCACTCGCCCATGCTACCAATGAGCAAGCGCTATAAGATCCTAAAATGGTCGTCCCAAAATGATGGATAACTTCTCATCACCACCAATCTTTACTACCATAAAGTCTACAGGAATGTACGAGCTGTCAACTCATATATAGATGTCTTCTAGAATGCCCTTCGGGTAGCACAACCACTAGTCTGCAAGCTACAAGCACATAGTTTTGTGCAATAATGCATCGCCATAAATTTTCTCATAGATTATCTTAGGAATGATGTTGACACTTACACCAGTCACAGATTGCTTCATTGAAGTTCATGCTTCCAATGGAGATCGGGATAACCGGTCTCCCTAGATCGCCTTTCTTGATTGGCAGAGATTAGTCGTTCCATCCTTGAGTTGAAGGATCACTCCAATAGCTTCCTACATTAAATATGTCTGTAAGATTTGCATTTCTAATTCTTTCAGTTGCCTCGAAATCTTACCTTGGTTAGCAGGAGGAACAACAGTTGCAAGCTAAGATATTTGTGACTAAATCATTTTATTAAAACTTTGTTGATTCTTAATGGTATTACTATCCATTCTATTATTAATTGTTTCTAGCACTTTGTCATTAGATACTAACTTCTTAGATAGGTTATCCATTAACTTTCCTTGATTGAAAACTAACTCTCTCAAAGGGGTTGATTGAAATTATTGAAAGAATTATTACCTTGATAATTATGTGAGTAATTAGGTCTTTGTTGTTGATTCCAGCCTTGATTCTGTTGAGGACGATGGTAGCTATTGTTGTTGATGATGAGTATTTCACACCCTCTTGTAGCTCTGGGCAATTGTTGCCTAAATGCTCACTTTCTCCACATTCTTCACAAGTCATGTGGGAATCATGAATGTGTATGACTTCTTTCTTCTCGATGGCTCCCTCATCGAGACTCTTCATTAGCATGTCCATCTTGGTAGACAACATGTCTACCTCGTTGAGCTAGTGCATGCCTCCACCTCTCTTGCAAGTTTGAGTTCTTTCTTCACTCTAACCTTGGTTGGACGCCATCTTTTCCACAAGAGCTATGGCTTGAGGAATAGTGAGTGATAAGAATGCACCACCAACAACAGCATCCATGGTCTCACGGGTGTTATTATTGAGCCTATGATAAAAGGTCTGCAAGAGTAGCCAATTCTCCATTCCATGATGAGGACATTCTAGGATATAATCTTGAAAGTGCTCCTAGGCTTGATGACGACATTCATCACGTTGCTGTCGAAAACTTGATATTTTCCCATGATGGGCACTTGTTTTGCCCATAGGGAAGAACTTTGTTAGGAAATTGGTAGAGCAAAGTGCCCATGTAGTGTTCTTCTCCTTATTTGTATAAAACCATTGCTTCGCTAACCCCAAGAGTGAGAATGGGAAAAGGTGAAATAGTATGGCATCTCTGGGGACATCCTTGGTGGTGAAAGTGCTGTAAATCTTCAGAAAGTGGTGGAGATGAGCACTAGCATCTTCATGTGCTTTCCCACAAAAATGGCTAGCTTGCACCATATTGATGAGTGCAAGCTTAAGCTCAAATGGATGCTCAATGTCCACAGCAGGTCCAGTATGGATGTTGTCTATAGTTAGAGCTAAAAACTCACAGAGTGACTTGTTTGTCATGGCTTCGAACTCTAGTGTTAAGCTTCAAAATAAGCTTTGTTGATCTTCAGATTCAGACGGAGCTTTAAGCTAAGATGATGATGATGATGCGTGAACTTTCCTTAGCTTGGCTCTAGTCTTTCTAACTAATGCTTCTAAATTGTCAATGAAATTATCTAGAAGGACAAACTTGTTCATACATTACCCTATAAACGATATATAAATAGACAAAAGACAAGAGTAAGGCTGCATGACTAGAGAAAATGATGGTTTTTCAATCACATTAGTGGATGCAAGTGATAGCTCATTATCCTTTGAATAGCTTAATCAACCTTCCCCAACAATGGTGCCAAAAATGCTTGTTGACATTTTTAACGTCGTTACTAAGAATGGAGTTTAAAACCCCATCCCTCGCAACGGCGCCAAAAATGCTCGTTGACACCTCTAACACCACTTAAGCTAAGTTGTCATCCCTAGCATGGTGTTAGAGGTGTTGGTATTAATAAATGCAAATGTTCCTCTAAAATAAATATAATATCCACAAGCGCACAAATAATACCGATGTAGCATTTTAGCCAGAAGTAATCCAGATATCATTATTTATATTTTTACCAATGGGAAGGGACAGCTAAGAATAATGAGCAATGAGCATCACTGCATGTGATAATGGAGAGTGTAACCATATCTTTGTTTATCTTCTCATACAGGGTAAGTGTCACAAGATAAGATATATGATAAATAATAAATGATAAATGATAAGCATATAGTCACATAATAAATGATAAACGATAATCATATAGTCACATAATAAATGATAAATATCTCAATAGAGTACTCTAAGTCTATAACACTAGCATAGCATTAGGATGATCTATGAGGATAAATCCTTAGTTATTCTAACTATAAGTCAAAGCATACAATAATTAGTACAATTACACTTGGTAATCATGGTAAGACAAGGTTATATCTACACATAGGGATATTACGAAGGAAGATGAAGAACATATCAATCACTTCCCTGTAATAGTTGTGTTCTACCAGTCCTATACTTGGAAGAAGGACTATAAAGGACTCAATAGGACTATCACTCCCGTGATCTACCTTACGATCTAGAATATAGGGTGCAATCGCAGAAAAATACAGTATAGGCACCATGCCTACATAATATTCATCATTCACCCATGGTATCAATGAGCAAGCGCTATACGATCCTAAACTTGAATATATTTCTAATCCAACTATGTCAAGCATATAATCAAAGTAAACTAAGAATATTATAGTTGAGAATATAAGCAAATAGAGCAAAGTCACATCCAATATAGTAGAATAGACCAAAGTCATATTCATAGTAGCAGATGAACAATATGAATAATACAAGAATGAATATATAAAAGTAGGAGAGAAAGTGAGGAATTACCAAGCAAACCCTTGTTAGATCCAGAAACCAAGCAATGCTTTCCTTCTTCTAGTTCTAATCCCATGTAGCTATGCTCTAAACTATGGAGCTCTAATTGAGATGGTGGCTCTAGGGCTTGATCAGAGGCTTCCCTCTTGAGATAGATAAATAATAATAAATTTCCTTCTCTCCTTCCTAGGCCATGGGCCTTTCTTATATAGCTCTTTCTAAGGAACGTCAGCCATCGGATCAAACCAATCTAAATGGATGATTATTATTGATCTCAAAGGCGGTGGAGGCATGATCCACGAGACTCCCCCTGATTGGCCATAGGGGGAAGGCGCCTGCCCTGGCCTGCTGCCAGGTGTCCCCCCTCTAGGGGTGCATCTTCTCGAGTCTTCTAGAGTCTTCTTTTATATACATAGGTGCTTTTATCTCTATGTAAATCTGACATGTAGAGCTTCTTTGGATCTTTTCTAATAACTCCCTATAGAAATAGATATTCACCAAAACTCATGAAATTCTGTCAATGTAACCCCTGTATCTAGATGATATTTATATTTAGGTCTTTTCTCACATTTTGTTGATGGTTAAAAATAACACTTTATCTATCGTCAACTGTATGACGACATGGAGACTTGTTTTCCGGACGGCGACATCAAGGCGGAGATGATGTCGCCACCATGGAATAATTTTCTCCTGTCTCTTTTCTGTTTTGTTGTGGTTAGAGCTAACAATGATGGACTAGAAAGATTAAATTTCAGATCGGTTTTCCTTATTCTTCGGTGGTAGAAAGAAGAAGAAACAAGAGAGAGAAGAAGTTTCTCAACTCTACTTGCATGAATGTTGGCCATGGTTCGTTTGGCATCTATTCTCAGGCCATTTGTCGAGTGTTTGCCTATGCAGTCATCCATACGAATCGTCGTATATGTTTAGATTGAGATCTAGAGCTATAAAAAGTGTGAGTACAGTTTAGATGATCAGTTTCTAGATAGTGTATTTCAGAGTACTTGTAATATGATGATGTACTAGGTTATAATCTAATACAATACTTCTTTCATCTCAAAAAAAGTGTTACAACAACTGTAATATCAAATTATGTCTTGACTTCCTGCTTAGGCCAGAATTAAACAAATGACTTGAATTATAGGGTGGCCGAATCCCAAAACTATCTGTATAACACTCTACAGAAACATGGCATAATAATATTCAAAGAAGAGATATTGGATGGTTTTATAACTTTACTAAAAAGTAATAAACTTTACTAGCATGACAATTCTACATACCTAAATTACCTTGGTGCGAATAGCCTTTTTGAAAAAACACACACATAAATATCTTCATATGCCAAATTTCTCATACAACCGTAATTTTGTTACTGACATGGTGCATATACATAGACTTGAGTGTGAAAGTTCCATCTTTACATAGACTCCACATACATGCTAACCAGTATGTCAGTTCATTAATCATTGCTCAAAATTTACTGAGTTTGACATTTCAAAAATAACATACGCCTTATCCATCTAAAATGAACCTCATTACTACCTCTTTCATGAAAAAAATGTAATCCTGGTTCTATCTTTAGTTATTTATCTAAAATTTGTCTAAGTTTGCATCTTTGTTGTGTTTTTTATAAAAAATAAAAGAATTGAAGCTCCAAAGTTGCATGTTTTTTTTAAAAAAGAATTTCCAAAATTGCAAATTATGAACTCAGATTTAAAATTGTAGGACTTGACAAGGATACTCTAAGGCTTGTTTAGCAGAGCTCCACCAACTCAAGATACAGGAAAAATAGATGCAGATTCACTTTTCTCGGTCAAACTCTTCTAGATCGAGCAGCTCCACGAAAATCATTGGTCTACCCTCGTATCTATGGATTTAGTGGAGCACCTTAAGAGACTTCACCAACTCAAATTTGGTGGATTCAGAAAACATTACACACCACTGCCACTAGTTACACAAAAATAACGATTCATTTTTATTGTGTTTCGCTTCTTCCTCTCCCATACTATGTCCGTAGAGACCATCCTCACCTGTCACCTCCGATGCGGTCGGTGAGCACTGTCCCAACTGTGGGCCGCCTCCCCCTACCCCAACCAATGAGCCGCCCCTACCCACTGTAGTGTGCTCGCTAGCCATGGCCAGCCATGCCACGCGTTCTCTGATGAGACCATGCTCGCCCGCCCTAGCCGTGCCTGCCATGGCCAGTCATGAGAGTTGTTGCCCTAGCCCCACATGTTCGTCACTAGTATAGAAAATATTTTTAGGGACGCCTCTCTTTTCTATCAGAGGTGGTTAAACTAGCACGACGTCTCTAATGTCACCAAGGAGCACCGTAGCTCCGTGACCGTCGCTGAAGATCCATTTTCAAAGGTGGTTCCATTAAGAAATTCGTTTTAGAGACAGTTCTGTTAGGATAACCGCCTCTGAAAATGCTATTTTCAGGATGGTTGCTTATGTCCATCGTCTTTCAACCACCTCTAAAAATCAATTTCCAAGGATGGTTAACTAAAAATAGCTGCAACACAAATAAAGTCATGCCTTTTTTAAATAAAGTCGGATGAAGACATAAATTATATCAAAATTGTAGAGAGATCTAAGACTTTACAGTTAATAAAAATTTTGTTTGAGATCAATTAGGGTTTCAAATATATAAATTAAGTCTTAGATTTTGAATTTTGAATTTTTGAATTTTTCAAATGACCTTGGATGGAGAAATGTCTTATTTGAAAGGTGTAGTGCTCAACGAGATCTAAAACTTTATAGTTTAAAGTTTTCTCATTTAAGATTGTTTATGAGTTAATTTGTACATATATTAGTATAAATAGAAAGCATCATATAACTAGTCACAAAGTGATTGTGCTAGGTATAGTGATAAAGGATAGAGTGTGCAAAGTGAGAGGTTGTGAGTTTGAATCCTAGTGGCCATACTATATCAAAGTATGGCTGCACAAAATATATTAAACCAACCATCTCTGAAAATTGATTTTTAATTGCGATTGTCTTGAGAGAACTGCTTCTAAATATTAATTTTTAGATGTGTTTCTAAAACCGCCTTTGAAAATCACTTACTTTTAACCGTCTCTAAAAATCTTTTCTCTACTAGTGCCTCCATGTGCTCCAGTCTCCACTCCAAACTAAGGAGGATGAAAGAGCTGATATGTGGGCCCAAGTGTCAGCGAGAAAGAGGAGAGCAAACTCAGCTGGAATTATACCAAGTACGGATGAAATCCATATTCATGGTGGAGCTGCTCCGTTGTGGATATGGAGCTCTGCCTACTCTTGCATGAAGAAGTGTCTGTTTTTACTTGCGACGATATTGAACCTGTTCACTAATTTGCTGTGAGAGAAAAATACTACTGAATGACTGACAGATTCGCTAGATAAGCAAACAAGACCAATCGTTGGGCACTATCCCGAGGTTTGGTGCTGTCGTAAAGAAACTACTTTTGCAGTGGTACGCAGGTCATAATTTGAACATTCACAATGTGAAGAGAGTAAAAAAGGTCATCCTTTTACACTACAAGAAAATGTGGTATTAACAACGGGATATGTGGTCGTTACATGTCCAAATGTAGTCACGAGAAGTTATTAATGACCACAAAAATGTGGTCATCCATGGTCGTTAAAAGCTCCATCGTTAATACAATTAATGACTATTCACCATGAGGCACTAACGACCACATTTGTAGTAATAACGACAACATTTTCCATCATTTATTTTATTAATACTAATTTAGCCACATTTACATTGATTTATATTGATATTTTTTCACATTGCCTACTTATTTATAACACCAGCCACCACTTGGCACCAGATGTGACATAGTTTCCACAACAGAAGAATAAACAATATAAACTTGTAACAGAAAACAAATATTATTGATTCAATATGGCAATACATCAAGATGTATCTTTGCAGAAAAGAGAATATCAATTAACCATGAAACTAATAGTGCCTAACTTGCAGATAGTTCCCATACAAAAAAAATAGTGCCTAATCATACTACTATAACAAAATACTAATCTTCAATTGGAGGCACACCGCCACACTGTCCTTCGACAGCTTTAAGCCTGCGCGTTTGGGTTACCCAATTTTTTAGGTCGGGTAATTTGGGTAATAAAAAAACTACAACCCGATATTAGTCCTGAAAAACATTATCCGCAATTTTGGGCTGATAATTCGGGTTTAGGTTTAGGTATTCCCGATATACCCGAATTTATAAAAAAACAATAAATTACACAAAATTTCAGTAGTAATTTATATATAATTTCAGCAGCAATTTGTATAAATTTCAATAGCATTTTGTAGAGAATAATATATTATAGTCACTTGTTCAAATATAGAGAATTACATTCTAATAAATTGATAAGTTCAAATGCTCAACTAACAACACATGATAAATACAAAAGACATAGACAAATATTTGGGTAGTTTGGGTACCGGGGGATATTACCTGAATTACCCAAACTAATTTCGGGTAATGAAAATCGCTATCCGAATTTAGGTTGGGTACTTCGGGTTCAGGTATTTTGGGTCCGGGTTTGGGTAATTCGGGTACGGGTAATGGGTATTGACTATTTTGCCTAGGCTTAGACAGGGTCTTGTCAACAACAAGTTCCTTCATCAGCCTACAGTAACTTCAATGTTAATCCTATATATGACCCAAACAAAATCATAACAAGCTAAAATCATAATCGGTACCTTCAATGTTAACCCTATTTATTCAGAGCTAAACTATGTTGAAACCAATTGAGTAATATTATGTCACCACTACATAGACTGAAATATCAGTAAGATGGCAACAAATAGTCATATTTTGTTGTTACTGATACAATGGTTAAGAACATGGAGCTTGTTCATATGGGAGATCTATCCTAATTTAAATTTAATAAAGTGTCACTTAAATATTAAGAAATTAGAAATTAAAATATTAGATAGTTAAATCATGAATATATATTGCCATTAAGTTTAAATAAATTATTGTCAATGATCCATACAGGCAGGAAACTAAAATGATTACTTTTGCAGAACTGATACTACTGTATCCAGATGCACATGGACAATTTCAGACACCACATTACAGCAAAAAAAATAAGCAACCCCAAAAATTAAAGCAATCGAATTTCAGGAAGGACGGTTTATCTCAAACATGAATTGGAGTCATCAGGTAGATATGAAAAGTGCTTGTGAGCTCAAAGTATTGCCTCGTGGATTAATGAATATGATCCTGCAAAAAAAAACAAACATGAATATTCTCTGTTGAACAATTATTTGCATTCATGACATGATATAGAATATCTTCATGAAATCTAAAATAAAGATCTACTAAATAGAAAACCTACTGGAGGAATACGGTTGTGCTACTGCCAATATAATAATAATAATCCAAGAGCAGCAGCACGACAAAATAGCAAGCAATTCGTGGTTCTATAAGAAACTAATATTTCATACTTAGTGATGTAATTAGCAGTGGAAACAGGCCGGATCACAGTTCTTCCTAGTGCAGTTTGATTCGTATGAGGATAACAAATTGATGATAATGATAGGCATCAGAGACAAAACTAATGAAGTAAAGAAAATTATGGTGCCGCACTGACCCATGTTGTAACAACAGAGGCTTCGATCTAGAAGAATCATCGAGGGCAGCACTGGTTGAAATCCCAATTAGCAACTATTCTGGGATTCGCAGATTGGTCACAAATCAAATCACACCTGAATCATGATAGAGAGAGTGGGATTGAAGAGGGGCAAGCTTCTCGAGATGCAGATGAGGATTCCATTAAGGAAAGATGACTGCTTACGGTAGGGGTCGCCAAGATCTGGACGTGCTATTGTAGTTGCCTCGTCATCTCCGTCCAGCGTCAACGATCAATATGGTTTAGCAGAATCGGCAGCGGCTTTGGTAATCCTGGTGGCACCCGTAGTCGATGCCTATGTGTTGCACTTGGACGACTGGTTGGCCGTATGGATCCATGTACGGCAAAGCTAATTAACAATGGAAAGCGTGACTTGTGAAGGTCCCATCCCTGCCACAGAGCGGGCATCCATCTACGGGGCTGTCCTCAGTGGGGTCCTCCCCTGCCATGGTGGCGGAAGGATACACCTGCGCGTTGTGAGAGAAAAATACTACTCGAGCAGATTTGATAGATAAACTCAAGTGAACTAAGTGGCCGCCGCTAGTGCAGCAAGCACACATCCACTTGGAGAGGCGTGTGTGCGGATCAGTATGGGGAGCTCGAGCAAGCTTGTTGGAGGAGAGCAGGTGCGCGGCGGTGGGAACGGTGCGGTGATCTCGGCAATGGAAGGGCACCGCCGCACCAGGCCAAAGGTGATCGCAGGGTGGGCATGGGGAGTTGGTTTTCCACTAAACTATGTCAGTTTAGTTTCCTTTGTTAAATTTTAGTCACCTAAAATTATTTTAGCTATTTTTAGATGATTGGTGAAACTAAATTATTTTAATTTCTTTTTAGTCAGTGTAGTTGGAACTGTAGTTATTAAAGTGACTAAAGTTTAGTGGCTAAAATTTAGCAAGAAAAACCAAACAGACTCTAGATCCGTGGCGAGGTGAACAAGGGAGGGGGTAATTGCCAAAAGAAGGAAGTCAAGACCACAAGAGGGCTCGATGACGACGGGGCAAAATTTGGTCGTCGAGCACCCGACGACCACATATTAGGGCAGCTCCAGTGTAGAACAAAAGGGAACCATGAGCAGCTGAAACCGAACCATGCACACTGCAGCAAGCGAACCATGGTGTCAAAATTTGCAATCGGACTTCAAAGACGGTTCGGTTGTTGGTGAATTAAAACGGCGCTATTAGCGTCCGGACGTCTGGATCTAGGGGTCCGTCCGGACGCACATATCCGTCCGCCTACTACACGGAACACCTCCATATAAAACACCCCTCTCCTCCTACACGGAACCTCCATACACCCCTCTGTCTTTCTTTCTGCTTACTAGATAGACCGGGAAACGCGTATATATATGCGCTCGGGAGAAATTTTTGTGAGATTGGCAAAGATAGAGAGGAAAACTACCATACTATTGGAGATAATTTTTTCTTATTTTACTAAAAAATAAAGATAGAAAAGTCGAATAGTAAACTATTGCAGATGCTCTCACTGTGGGTCTAAAAGGCGATGCTTACACTGTGAAGATTGAGGAGTGCAAAAGTAAATCGAACTCTACTGCTACAGTTCTGCCACGGTTCGAATGCGAAGCTGGAGCTGCTCTGCAGTGGTCGCTAAGTTTTGGTTGTTAATGTGACTATATTGTTGTCGTGTTAGTGGAAGATCAACATTCAACGCACATGTTTTAGACTCGTGGAGGCTTGCATTGAGACCATTGATTCTTGACCTCGGAGACGGAGTGAGACAACGAACTCGTTGCACTAGCTAGGAGGCGAAGTTTGGTGGACGAGACTGCAACTGGATCGCCCCACCAGCAGCAGTCACGTTTTAAAAGTGCTTGGTGCTAGATGAATTTGCAACGGAGCTATTTTATATAGTAAATAAAGTAATATAGAATTTGTGAGTACGAGTAGGAGTAATAGTCTTCCGGCCTGCTATTGGTCAGCCGCCGCATTGGAAAGAAAGAGGAGACGTGCGCCACAACAAGGTCCAGGAACAAGGGGCTGCCGTCTGCCTTGGGTCAATTTTTCTTTGTCTCTACACTTTCGCTTATATTTTATAATTATTATCTATGTACCATTATTA
>Ga0182004_10004750_pt1 | contig 10997 bp, 6 predicted proteins | sample Sormic07211540_1_FD_120479 | JGI IMG/M metagenome (GOLD analysis project Ga0182004, IMG submission 120479) | Endophyte microbial communities from Sorghum bicolor roots, Mead, Nebraska, USA - 072115-40_1 MetaG | ecosystem: Host-associated > Plants > Roots > Unclassified | place: USA: Nebraska...
AGCGAGGCGGAGCCGCTCGGGTACTACGAGTCGGAGCACACCAAGAACGTCAGGGACTGGAAGGAGGTGTTCGACCTCGTCCCGCGCGATCCGCCGCCGCCAGCAGCCGTGGCCGACGGCGAGCTCGTCTTCAAGAACAAGTGGCCCCAGGATCTGCCGGGCTTCAGGTGACGAAATCAACTTATCTTTTCGATCATATTTTACCATTTAATAGTTTAACAATAATTGAACTTTTTTTTGCAGAGAGGCGCTGGAGGAGTACGCGGCAGCGATGGAGGAGCTGTCGTTCAAGCTGCTGGAGCTGATCGCCCGGAGCTTGAAGCTGAGGCCCGACCGGCTGCACGGCTTCTTCAAGGACCAGACGACGTTCATCCGGCTGAACCACTACCCTCCATGCCCGAGCCCGGACCTGGCGCTGGGAGTGGGGCGGCACAAGGACGCGGGGGCGCTGACCATCCTGTACCAGGACGAAGTGGGCGGGCTGGACGTCCGGCGGCGCTCCTCCGACGGCGGCGGCGGCGAGTGGGTGCGGGTGAGGCCCGTGCCGGAGTCGTTCGTCATCAACGTCGGCGACCTCGTCCAGGTGTGGAGCAACGACAGGTACGAGAGCGCGGAGCACCGGGTGTCGGTGAACTCGGCGAGGGAGAGGTTCTCCATGCCCTACTTCTTCAACCCGGCGAGCTACACCATGGTGGAGCCGGTGGAGGAGCTGGTGAGCGACGACGACCCGCCCAGGTACGACGCCTACAGCTGGGGCGAGTTCTTCAGCACCAGGAAGAACAGCAACTTCAAGAAGCTCAGCGTGGAGAACATTCAGATCGCGCATTTCAAGAAGACCCTCGTCCTCGCCTAGATAAGCAGCAGGATACTACAGGTCTACAGGACTAGGACAAGCCGATCGAGGTGACCGGCCGTCGTCTTCAGATTCAGTATATGCGTGTCGCCGTTCGTGTTAGAACAAATTAATAATGTGCGCGCTGTGTGCTGTGTGTGTGGAGTAAAAAAAAACTAAACATGGATGTGCATGTTCAAAAAAAAAAACATGGATGCGAGTATGTTTGGGAATAATAACAGGCTTGTGACGGTCTGGTTTATTTGCAAATTCAAACCGAATTGGTTGATCTTCCTCGATCGGATTCCAACCACAACCGTGCGCCATGTATATATGGCTGCTATAGCAGCACGGAAGAGCAAAAGTTCTTATCCAATTTGACCAAATTTATAGGATAAAGTAATATCATTTATGATATCAACTAAGTATCACTAGGTTCTTCATTAATTATATTTTTATAGTCTATTTATTTGATGTTATAAATCTTTTTAATTTTTTCTATAATTTCAATTTTTGACTTTTCAAGAATTTTAGAATGACTTATAAGGCCAGTCTCAGTGGGGGTTTCACCAGGATGTCATACACATTTATTAGAGCGCCATGTCAGCAAAACTGCACTTTTTGCATGAAGCGAATAGGAGAGAGAAGGAAGTAGTTTCACCATGGTGAAACCCCGCGGGCGTTGTTTCCCACGCGGTGAAATGGGATGAAATCCCCACTGAGGGCTAAATCGTTTCACCATCTTGCATGTGATCCAATCATTTTGCAGTAATTAAATGCTTTGCCCAACCTAGGAAACGTCAAGGTGAAACTCATGCATTGTGGAGGTTGTTTCATTATTTGTTTCAGCGGATTTGTTTTGGAAACAGTGTATTGAAACGGGCCACTAAGACTGGCCTAATTTAAGAGGGAGGGAGTATATGCCAACGAACCAATCAAAGCAGAGCACACCAAAACTAACTCATGTAGTCCTGAAATTGAATTATGATGGATCTTTACTCTGTGGCAACAAGTTCAAGGTGCCAAGGGCATATTTGAATGAGTTTCAGATTCTTGAAAACCAGTTTTTGCCTCTAGTTTTTAAAATCTATATTCTGAGGAAAACTGGTAGCGGTGTTTAGATTTGGAAGGCTTCATTTATTGTTTCACAGATTCATAAAAAAAACTAGCTAAAGCTGAGTAGCAATAACTTTTTAGTTTTTAAAAATCTAGCAAAAACTAACACAAGAAATTAGATAAAAACTAACTTATTTAGATCCCACCAAGTTTTCAGAAACAAGATTCTTAAAAACTGGAGAGATCTAAACAGGGGCCTAAGGCTTCGTTGTCTGAGATGATTTTGATGGTGCCATTGTCCATGTAGGAAGGCGCCGATAGATATCTCTTCGATTTCTTCGAAGGTGAAGTAATGGTGTGCCTTTAGGGGATCAAAGTTGTTGTATTGTTAAGAAGATACTCCACACGTTGTTACGGTGATTGCAAAAATTTTAAAAAAAATTAAGTAGAGATAATATGGATAACTTGCATTAGGAGGTTGAAAAATAGTGGCATCACGTGTCTATTAATGAAAGATGATGTGGATAGTTAGGGAAACGTGATGTGGATGTCTTGCATATTGAGATAGAGCTTGAGATGACGTGGATAACCTGCATTAAGAAGTTGGAAGATAATGACATGACATCGCTATTAGTGGAAGATGATGTGAATATCTTATATTTTAAGATAAAACTTGTGATGACGTGGATAGTTTGCATTAAGAGGTTGGAAGTTAATGGCATGACATGGATATTAGTGGAAGATGATATGGATGTCTTTCATGTTGATATATAACTTGAGATGACGTGGATAATTTGCATTAAGAGGTTAAAAATTAGTGTCATGACATGTTTATTAGTGGAAGATGATATGAGTGTCTTTTATGTTGAGATAAACTTGAGATGACATAGATAGTTTATATTAAGAGGTTAAAAGTTAGTGTCATGATATAGTTATTAGTGGAAGATAATGTAGATGTCTTATAGCTTTATATCGCAAACTAAGTGATGCTTCGATGAGCACAACTGCACAGTAGTTGCTGTCTTGCTAATACGGACGATTACCTCCCTCTTACGACGTTGACTCGTAACCATCCCAGCACACCTCAGCACGAAGCGGACCTCCACGACCATGGACGACGCATTCGTGCAGGCCACCGAGCACCGCCCTGTGTCGCCCATCGCCCAGGCCACCGGCGTCCCCGTCATCGACCTGTCTGCGCTAGCCGGGTCGACGCCGGGGGCCGTGGACGCGCTGGCGGCCGAGGTGGGCGCGGCGTGCCGGGACTGGGGCTTCTTCGTGGCGGTGGGCCACGGCGTGCCGGAGGCGACGGTGGCGCGGGCGGTGGAGGCCGGGCGGGCGTTCTTCGCGCTGCCGCCGGAGCTCAAGGCGGCCGTGCGGCGCACCGAGCGGGCGCCGCTCGGGTACTACGACGCCGAGCACACCAAGAACGTCCGGGACTGGAAGGAGGTGTTCGACTTCTTCCCGCACGAGCTGCCGTCGGCGGCGCCCGACGACGAGCTGGTGTTCGTGAACAAGTGGCCGGACGACGCCGACCTGCCGGGACTCCGGTAGCTTCTCCCTCTTTCTCGCCCCCTCTGTTTCCACCCACCACCAAACACCACCATTGACTCTGTTTCGCACGCACGCACGCACGCAGAGCGGCGCTGGAGGAGTACGCGGCGGCGATGGAGGAGCTGGCCCTGAAGCTACTGGAGCTGATCGCTCGGAGCCTGCACCTGGCACCCAACCGGCTGCACGGCTTCTTCGGGGACGGTCAGACGACGACGTACCTGCGGATGAACCGGTACCGTCCGTGCCCACGGCCGGACCTCGCGCTCGGGCTCGGCCGCCACAAGGACAGCGGCGCGCTGACCATCCTGCGCCAGGACGACGACGTCGGCGGGCTCGACGTCCGGAGGCGGACCGACGGCGCGTGGGTGCGCGTGGAGCCTGTCCGTGGCTCGTTCGTCGTCAACGTCGGCGACGTCGTTCAGGTGCCTGCACCTGCACCTGCACCTGCACCTGCCGTGCCGATCGACAACGAGGTCCTTCATCCGTCCAATGCCGATCGAGTTGTGAATTGTGATTGGATTTGGGTTGCTAGCTGCAGGTGTGGAGCAACGACAGGTACGAGAGCGTGGAGCACCGGGCGTCGGTGAACTCGGAGAAGGAGAGGTTCTCCATCCCCTACTTCTTCAACCCGGCCATGGCCACCCTGGTGGAGCCGCTGGAGGAGATGGTGGGCGAGGAGAACCCGTCAAGGTACGACGCGTACAGTTGGGGGGAGTTCTTCAGGATCAGGAGGAGAAGCAACTTCAGCAAGCTGGATGTCGACAACATTCAGATCGCGCAACTCAGGAAGCACAAATGAAATAAAAGCCAAAAACAACTTTGTTCATTCATCAGAAAAAAGCCACACCCAGAATGCCGTGAGGGAAAAAAAAAGCATATGCATTGGCAATGCCAATGCACATTTACTTGACCAATTGGCAATACATCAAAATAAAGAGTATGGAAGTTGAAGTTGCCCCTTAAGTTTAATTCTCAAAGTAGTTTTGTAACAATAATGAAACCATTCAATATATCTTTTTTTTTTTACTCTCATGTGCCACACTTTGTGTTGATGGGTGTTTTAAATCGCTTTTAGTTTACAACCCACGGATGAACTCTGCTGATACTATTGGTCCTTGGCTTCACAAATAGATTCTAGCGTGAACTCTCAAAATTATGTGGGAGTTAGTGCCATCATTTGGTTTATATGAATGACTTGATTTTTAGTAAAAGACTATATTTTACTTGATTTTTTCCGAAAAAAACAGACAGAAGGAAGAAAAATTTGTTTTGAGGTAAATTAAAAAAAAGACCATAAAAGAAAGAAGTATTTTTTTCAAGCTATATAGGTAAAAAGCTCAAACATATACTCTCTCCGTACTTGTAGAAAAAGTTTACGACAACCATATGGTCTCTAAAGAATAACTTTGACTTTTTATTTTTTATAAAAATATTTATCTAAAAGTGTTAGATGTATATTTTAATGAAAGTTTATTTTAAGACAAATTGTTTCCATATTTTCAAGCTTAACAATTTAAAAATTATTTATGATTTATATTTCTAAAATATTTAATTAGTTATTTATGATTTATATCCTTATAATATTTGACCTAAATCTTATTTAAAAACGACTTTTTTTATATAAAGGAAGTATATTATTATCCAATAATTCTAGAGGAGCGTATGTCCATGCACGCGGCCGGAATATGAAGCACCTCATCGGAGGTGGCTTCGGAATCTGCAAACTCAACGGGATCGTGGCAACGTAAAAAAAAAAAAAGAAAACGCGACGGCTTCTTCCTTTTTTCCGAAACCAGAAGCAAAAAGAAGAAGAAGAAAAAAAAGGTGCAGAAACAGGTCGAGCAAATCCGCCTACACCTGCCCAGACCCTAATCCTCGCAACTCGCACAAGCAGCAGTGCACCACCAACTCCCGCGCAGCCGCGCCGCCGCCGGCCACTACCTTAGCGATAGCAACCCTTGCACTCGCTAGGGTATTTATTGGTACATATACAATCGGGTGATCTGTGTGCCGCATCGCGCCGGAGCACAAGGAGGCAATGGCGTTCACGACGCTCGGCGGCGGCTGTGGGGCGGCTTCAGTGCGTTTGGTTCCCCAGGTCAGTGGCCGCGATGCTCTCTCTCTCTCTCTCTCTCTCTCTCTCTCTCTCTCTCTCCCGGCGTGCTTTTCTCCTCCCTCCTGTTTCTGGACAACTAGTGGCGGCGGACCCAGTACCGGCGATGCTTTTCTTCTTTTCCCCTTTCTGTTTCTAGACTAGAGTCGCGGACCCAGCCCAAAAAAATTTGGTAGGGCGGAGCCCACAGGAGCAGGGAGGCAAGCTGCAATCGCTGCGCCGCCTAGGTGGAGCCCTGCCCACCGGCTCCCGCTGCCCACCGGCGGCGCGCGGCGCAGCCGCCGGAGCTAGGCGCCGTCGATGGTCCACCGGAGTCGGGAGGGAAACGGGGGAGAGGCGCGCACGCAGGGTCGCCGGCCAGTGCGCAGAGGGGCGGGGGCGGGAGCCGGGAGGGGGAGCCACTGACGGCGGCCCGACGCCGAGCCTGGGAGCGCCGCCGTCATCGCCTGCGTGCCGAGCGCATGCTTGCTTGCCGAGCTATGCCCTGTGGGCTGTGGTGTATGCCGGTGTGCCCTAAGGCCGGGCCTCTTCCCTCGGCTGTGATGGGCCGATGTGGATGGCCCATGCTGCCTGCCGGCGTATGGCCCAGCCCAAAAACAAAAAAGGGCCCACCACTCCGCGCGTCGTCTTCAACCTTGCGGTCGCGGGCGTCGTCTTCTACCTCGGCAGCTCGGCGCCACTGCAGGTCGGGCGGGGGTGGGGTGGGGTGGGGGGGTCCCACCCGAGGGTTCACGGTTCGGAACCCTGTCGCCCTCGTTCGCCTCCCTGCCACCTCGCTCCCGTCCGCGCCGCTTCACTCACGGCCTCCAGCCTCCCCGCTCGTTCGTTGTCGCCGAGGGGACGGGATGCAGCAGCCGCACGCGCAGACTGTGGCCTCGGCCGCCGGAATCACCTCTGTGCAGATCCAAAAGGTTCTTCTATTGTGATTTCTGACAAACACCCTGTTTACTTTGGCTCGAGTGGGTTCTTGAGCTTCGAATTCTTGATATGTTTCCGACAGTGCTGAACCCACTGTGCCTCGTTGCCATGCTTGCCTCCCCAGAAAACACTGCTCACTATTCAGAGTCAATCTAGCTATCACACAGAAAACTCTGCATTGTGAGCCTGAATGCTCACAGTCTAGCTATAGCTTGTAGTTTCTTTGCTGTCCGTGCACTTTTGAGCTTGGACAGTGTCTTCCTGTCCTACCAAATTGATATTTGTAGCAGTGCGCGAGCAGGGCGGGTTGACCTGTGAACCGGGTTTGTCAATAGTGGAGTGACGGGTCTTGATTAAGTGCGCCACGAACCGCACCTTTTGCAAGCCTAGTTCTGTCATTGGATTGGGTACGACTGGGGAAGCATGGTTTTAGGTGGAGGCTGGAGCCAATGGGTGGCGGAGTCAGAGGGATTCAATTCAAAACCTTGTTCATGACATACACCGATTGGGATGACTTATGACCTGTATTAGATTGAGATGTTCTATGACAGTTCCCTACACTTGTTATCTAGTACTAGTTTTCCTTAAATTTGTCATGTTAACATTCACAATAACAGTATTCTCTGACTTCTAGTTACAGTGACTTGGTGGTCATAGTGAGCAATTCTTTGCTCTGATTATGATATTGTTCGCAGTTTCATCAAACTACAATGTGTGCCTATATGGACCTGACACTGCGAAGCACTCAAATACTTCTTTTCTGTGCAGAATAGAATCCTTGGATCTAATTCGAAGCCATTCACGGGTATCATACTTAAGAAACCTCAGCAGGTGAATTAAGTTTTGCAATTTTTTCTTTTCTAATAGTAAGATTCTGAGGTGTATATGAAATGCTAATGAAAATGATACTCTGCTTTTTAGGTTGGACCCTTGCCCCTCCATGTGAGGGGATCCATTGCTTCTTCACCGCAGAAGCTTTTCTCCCCTAAGGCAGCAGCCCCTAAATCAGGGGATAGCATACGCATTGCAGTGCTAGGGGCCAGCGGTTATACTGGAGCTGAGGTTGTCCCATCATTCTGATCTCATTTTGTATGAGGTTTTTTGTTGTTGGTTCTTTTTTTACTAATGTCGTTGCTACGCTTTTGTTAACAGATTGTTCGGTTTCTAGCGAACCACCCTCAGTTCCATATAAAAGTGATGACTGCAGATAGAAAAGCTGGCGAGCAGTTTGGATCTGTATTTCCTCACTTGAGAACGCTGGTGAGAACTTATCTTCTCTCTTCCTCCTCATCTATGATCTTAGCCTAGTTATATCAAGAAGCAACTAAACCTCTGGGCTCTACTACATTTCTGTGCACTAGAGTTATATCATCACAACTTTATTTGTTATGTTTGTCAAAATCATAGAATATTGTTGATTTTCTTCTGATCTGCAGGACCTGCCAAAATTGGTTGCAATAAAAGACGCTGACTTTTCAGACATTGATGCTGTTTTTTGTTGCTTGCCACATGGTACAACACAGGTTTGTTTATTGCTATTATGTTTTTATCTTAAATTCTTCATATCTTTTATTGAATTTGTTAATACAATACTATCTTAGCTCTGTTGTACAACATGTGGAGCAAAAGGTTTTAACGAACTTTACAATGCACTGCCTAATTATAATATATTTTATCAGGAAATTATCAAAAGTTTACCCCGACACTTAAAGATCGTTGATCTCTCAGCGGTATGCTCTGCACACACTATATTTACTTCTCTAATATGGGTATGATCTCAATTGTTGTTGAGAAACTATTGCTTACAGGACTTCCGACTACGTGACATCAATGAGTACGCTGAATGGTATGGCCATTCCCACAGGGCACCAGAACTACAGGTTTCTCACTACTCCCTCCATTTTAAAATATAGGGCATATTAGAACTTAAAAAGTCAAACATTTAAGCTTTGATCATCAATTAGTCAAAATTTATTTTACATGTGTGTTAGTAAGAATGTAAGAGTTGATTTGTAGTAATTGATTATATTATTAGAGAAATCAATAGTCAAAGTATACCATGAAAGGCCTTTTTAAATACTCATGCACCTTATATATAAAAGAAATAGATGGAGCGATTTTCTCTTTAGCTTTGCCTAGTATCTTGGCACTTGAGTTATCAATTTTTCTTTATGATTTGTGCTATTGATGTCTTGTATGATACTACTTCTAAGTTCTAAGAATTAGGTTTGGTTTTCATAGATTTTTGATGGTTCTATTTGTGCCTTTATGGCACTATGTTATATTTCTTAGAATTTATATCTTTACTTTTGCCTTTTTCTCCTTTCAGGAAGAGGCTGTGTATGGTTTAACTGAACTTCAACGAGATGACATAAGAAATGCGCGTCTGGTAGCAAATCCAGGGTGTTATCCCACATCTATTCAACTTCCGCTTGTTCCTTTGGTAAAGGTGAGGTTTAATAGAAGTTTCTGGCATCTTATAGATATGAGATATCTATGTTATATTTGTAAATTTAGATAAAATTACACTAAGTTATGCCACAGAATTGAATTGATAAAAGCATAATCTGTCTATAGTATTGAAACTTTATGTGTTAAAAATTCTCGAAAATTTATTAGTATTCCCAATATCTAGCTTTTTCCTTAAGCTGTTTTGTTTGCTTTTTAGGCAAAACTGATCAAGCTGACCAACATTATCATTGATGCAAAATCTGGGGTCAGTGGTGCAGGTTCGTATTTATTTGAGATAATCAATTTGTTTTCTATTTTGCTTCAACATTAAATGATTTGGTCTCTAAATCATGTATCATTTTAGGACGTGGGGCTAAGGAAGCAAATCTTTACACTGAAATCGCTGAGGGTATCCATGCTTATGGGATAACAAGCCATCGGCATGGTAATATTTATACTCAACTAGCCATATTAATGTTTTGATTATATTTGTCGTGTTAGTGATATATATATCTTACCTCATTAACAAACTGTGATTAAAATAATGACAGTTCCTGAGATTGAGCAAGGACTTACAGATGCTGCTGAATCAAAAGTTACTATCAGCTTTACTCCACATTTGATGTGTATGGTAAGCTCTTAATTATACTTATCCTTTTACTTGCTATAAATTTAATATTCACTTTTGTAGAATTCAATAATCATTTCTACTGGTATTATAGAAACGTGGGATGCAATCTACTATATATGTTGAATTGGCATCTGGAGTGACTCCCAGGGATTTGTATGAACACCTGAAGTATACTTACGAGGTTTGTTTACTTAACCATGTAGGCTAAATTATGTCATCTTAGGAAGGACCATAATTTTTCACTGAAGTCATCAATCTGCATATCATTTTGCAGTGTACAGAGAAATATACTCTTGTTAGCATAGAGTTCATTCATCATTGTATCTTTTCAGGATGAAGAATTTGTCAAGCTGTTACATGGTAGCAGCGCTCCTCACACAAGCCATGTTGTGGGATCAAATTACTGCTTCATGAATGTCTATGAGGATAGAATTCCTGGAAGGGCCATCATCATCTCTGTCGTAAGTGCCTTCAGTCAACTTTATCACACATACGTATATATCAAAAATAATATCACATACTTAAGATGCATGTAATCCATACAAGCTATATTTCAACTTTGCAGATAGATAATCTCGTGAAGGGAGCATCTGGCCAGGCTTTGCAAAATCTTAATCTGATGATGGGACTGCCTGAGAATATGGGGCTGCAATACCTGCCCCTGTTCCCTTGATCTTTTGTGTCAATATCTATGATTACATTATTTAGGAGTACGGAAACCAATTTATCATTACTGTCAAGAGGCAAAGAGCCCCAGATTAGAATTCAATCAAGTCGAAGTTAGTATAGCTTCGCCTGTGTTGTTTTTAAGAGAATAACGGACATTTAGCAGTACAATGGTAGTATTATGTGAGCATCTTGGTTCCAATAAAATCATAAGCCTATATACATCTTGTACCCACAATGTTGTTTGCTATTTTGATCATGAAATCAATATTGAATTTGGACGCAGTTCTGAGACATCAGCTATCCTTGGCATCACTGGATATAGTTATGGTGTCTTTTTTATTATGTCCAAGCAAACTTTAGCCCATTACAGTTGTACTTTGACTTTGAGAAGATTGAAATGTCTCTTAGTATAATTCTCAAGTTTTATCTTATAATTGCATGGACCATACAATTGCTACCTGTTTGGAACGACTTAAGTTTTAGGAAAGCCAGCTTTTCACCACCTTCCCACAATAGCCACTTATTGGAAATTCTCAGCCTAAAAAGCTATTCGTTTGGTGCATTGACTTTGTCCTCCAACTCTCATGCTGGCTTCCATGGCCGGATCTCAGTGATGAAGATGAAGGGAAGCTTGTGGGTGTTAGTATTGGGAGGAGAGGCCGTAGGAGGTGAGGTTTGGGTGTGTGTGTGTTGGGGGGGGGGGGGGCCCATCACCCAGGGGGGGGGCCCCGACGGGCAAGGGGGGGAGGGGGAGGGGGGAGGGGGGGAGGGGG